>OGLI01000462.1_pt1 | contig 36222 bp, 34 predicted proteins | sample 1572661 | NCBI WGS metagenome assembly OGLI01 (sample SAMEA2581901, study PRJEB24529) | metagenome | biome: Human gut stool | place: China | collected 2011 | reverse complement strand
GGTTGAAATCGAAGAATTTCAGCGGATTTTAAAAGAGTCTGACATTGATTATCGGAAGGAATATGAGATTCCGAATGAAGCAAAAGTAATTTCTTTTACTGGCAGATTAATTCCGGAAAAAGGAATTAAACAGCTTGTATCAGCGGTAAAAAAGATAAATATAAGCAGGACAAAAAAAGGACAGGCACCAGTTTATTTAATGATTGCAGGGGATGGTATATTATATCAGGAATTGATAGAAATGTCAGATCCGTATATCATATTGACGGGACAAGTTGATTTTGAACATATTGTTAAAATTTTGGATGCGTCAGATATATTTTGCCTGCCATCGGATTCGGAAGGTTTTCCAACTTCTGTCCTGGAGGCTGTGGCATGTAAGTGTTTTGTGATAACAACCTATCAGGGGGGAGCGAAAGAGTTACTTGTAGATGAACAGTATGGAATTATCATGAGAGATAATACAGTTGAATCAATTCAGAAAAATTTGGAAAAAGTAATAGAAGATGATGCATACCGAACACAGGCAGAATGTAAAAGTTATGATAGATTAGTAAAATATTTCACGTGGGATGCCACTGCTGAAAAGGTTATGCAGATTGCAAAAGACATGAATGGGGAGAAAGAATGAAAGTATTGATCATCATTCCGGCATACAACGAACAAGACAATATAGAACGTGTGGTGAAGCATTTGACAGAAAATTATCCAGAGTATGATTATGTGGTGATTAATGATGGATCAATGGATAAAACATCTGAGATATGCCATTCAAATCATTACAATATTATAGATCTTCCGGTAAATTTAGGACTTGCAGGTGGATTTCAGACTGGTATGAAATATGCATATCAAAAGGGATATGATTGCGCAGTACAGTTTGATGCAGATGGACAGCACAGACCGGAATATATTGCAGCAATGATCCGGAAAATAGAAGAAGGAAATGATATTGTGATCGCATCCAGATTTGTTGAAGAAAAGAAACCGGCTACAGCAAGGATGATTGGAAGCAGATTGATCACCACTGCGATCAGACTTACTTCAGGTGCAAAAATCATGGATCCGACATCTGGAATGCGTATGTATAATAAAAAATTAATAGAAGTATTGGCAAACAACATAAATTTTGGACCGGAACCGGATACCGTATCGTATTTGATTAAAATGGGAGCAAAAGTGGCAGAAATACAGGCAAAGATGGATGAAAGAATTGCCGGACAAAGTTATCTTAATGCCGTCAATGCTGCAAAATATATGGCCAGAATGTTGATTTCTATATTATTAATACAGAACTTTCGCAATAAAAAGAAAGTGGATTTTACAAAATAGACAGGATAAAGGAGAAAAGAATGTCGATAGCATTTCGAATTACATTGATTATCGTATCTGTTTTTACATTGCTTTATATGTGCAAAAAAGTAAAACAGGAAAAATTACAGATAGAGTATTCTATTTTTTGGACATTGTTTGCGATAATGCTCGTTTTGTTTAGTATTTTTCCACAGATTGCAGATTGGATGTCAGAGTTGGTAGGCGTATATTCCACAACTAATTTCATATTTCTTTTGATTATATTTATATTACTTGTCAAATGTTTTCAACTCACTATGGACATTTCTAAACTGGACAATAAAGTAAAAGAATTAGTACAGAAGATTGCAATTGATGAGAAAGAAAAAAGGGAACAGAAATAAATGAAGGAAACAACAGCAAAGAAGAAATTTATGTGGAATATGGCTGGAAGTCTTTGCAATTCACTTTCCTCTATGCTTCTGTTGATTATCGTTAACCGGATTAGCGGAGAGAGCAGGGGTGGATTTTTTGCATTGGCGTATTCTACAGCGCAGCTTTTGTTTTCTGTCGGTGGATTTGAAATCAGACCAGTTCAGTCGACGGATATAAAAAATAAATTTACATTTAATCAATATTTTACCAGCAGAATGTTAAATTGTATTATTATGCTGATCTGCATGATAGGCTATATTGTTGTGAATGGTTATACTGGAGTAGAAGCACTTACCGTGTTTTGGATTCTGGGGTATCGAATGGTAGAGGCTGTGGCAGATGTATATAGTGGACTATTCCAACAGAGAGAACGCATTGATATTTCCGGAAAAGAGATGTTAATGCGGAGCGGAATTTCAACGATTACATTCACAATTATATTATGGTTAACAGACAACCTGTTATATGCGGCTATGACACTTACATTAACGTCACTGGTTATTATGCTGTTTTATGATTTACATATGAAAAAATACTTTGAACCAACGCCGGTGCATCTGGAATGGAGAGGGATTTTAGGTATTTATAATGCATGCTGGCCATTGTTTGTGTCATCTTTTATTATGAATTATCTGAACAATGCACCCAAATATGCGATTAACACATATTACGATGAGACGGTTCAGAACAGCTATAATATTTTATTTATGCCTGCATTTGTGATCAATTTATTAAGCCTTTTTGTATTCCGGCCACTTCTTACAGATCTTGCCAAAGATTGGGAAGGGGAAAATATAAAAGAGTTTACGGACATTGTGAAAAAAATGATGATTTTAATTGGTGCACTTACGATTGCAGCATGTGTGGGTGCTTATCTTTTGGGAATACCAATATTATCTCTTGTGTATGGAGTTGATCTGAGGGCATATCGAATGGAATTGGTGATCATTATGATATGCGGAGGACTGAATGCCTATGTATATTGTCTCTATTATGTGGTAACAGTTACGGGAAAACAGATTTTTTTGTTGCTGGGATATGGAGCCGGACTTATATTTGCAGTATTTCTGGGATCGGGTTTCGTAAAGAGTCTTGGAATGTTGGGAGCGGCACTGAGTTGTACCCTTTCGTTTGGAGTAGTATTTATAGTATTTTTAATAATAACATCCTGTGTCGTAAAGGACAGGAAGAAGAAAACTGAAGTGTGATAAAAGATGGACAATTTTATAAAAAGAAAGAGGGAATGAAGAGAATGAGTAAAAAGATTTTGGTAACAGGATGTAATGGACAGCTTGGTCGAGCGATCAATAAGGAATATGCAGGAAGTGATGTGACATTTATTAATACAGATGTAGCGGAAGGGGAAGGTGTGACAGCACTTGACATTACAAAAATTGAGCAGGTATTATCACTTGTACGTGCAGAACAGCCGGAAGTGATCATTAACTGTGCGGCCCATACAAATGTTGATGCATGTGAGAAGCAGTGGGATGCAGCCTATCGTATCAATGCTTTGGGTCCAAGAAACTTAAGCATTGCAGCAGAGGCAGTTGGCGCAAAGATGATTCATGTTTCAACTGATTATGTTTTTGAGGGAAATGGTACAAAACCATATACTGAATTTGATGCACCGAATCCGGTGAGTGCTTATGGTAAAACAAAACTCGAGGGGGAGAAGTTTGTTCAACAGTTTTCAAACCATTTCTTTATTTTTCGTACAGCCTGGTTATATGGAGATGGAAAAAACTTTGTAAAAACTATGCTGAACCTTTCGGAGACTCATGATGAAGTGAGTGTTGTCTGCGATCAGCTTGGATCGCCAACAAGTGCAGTAGAGCTTGCAAAGGCAATCCATCATTTTGAGGGAACGGAAAATTATGGCCTGTATCATGCTACCTGCGAGGGAGATACAAACTGGGCAGACTTTACAGAGGAAATTTTCAAAAGAGCAGGAAAAAGCACAAAGGTAAATCATGTAACAAGTAAACAGTATAAACAGATGAATCCGGCAGCGGCTGACCGACCGGCATATTCCATTCTGGATAATTATATGATGAGATTAGCGGATGGTTATCAGATGGCTGACTGGAAAGACGCATTGGATGTTTATATGGCAGAGCTGAAATAGTTAATAAAATCCTAAGATGTGTAAAACTTGTCTTAGTATATAAAATATGGTAAAATGGCAAATAATTGTGATGATAGGAGGATCTCGGAATGAGAACTTATTTGGTAACTGGAGGAGCTGGATTTATTGGATCGAACTACATTCATTATATGTTTCGCAAATATGATAATGAAATCAGAATTATCAATGTAGATGCATTGACATATGCAGGTAATCTGGAGAATTTAAAAGATATTGAAAATAGAGATAATTACACTTTCATTAAAGCAGACATCACGGACAAGGATGCTATCATGAAGATCTTTGAAGAAAATGATATTGACCGTGTTGTGCATTTCGCGGCAGAAAGTCATGTTGACAGAAGTATTAAAAATCCGGAAGTTTTTGTCAAGACAAATGTTCTTGGAACAGCAGTTATGCTTAATTGTGCAAAAAAAGCATGGGAGCTGCCGGATGGCAGTTTTAAAATTGGTAAAAAGTTCCTTCATGTATCGACAGATGAAGTATATGGTTCACTTCCTGATGATGGAAAAAGCTATTTTTATGAGACAACTCCATATCAGCCACACAGTCCATATTCCGCTAGTAAAGCGTCTTCTGATATGTTAGTGAAGGCTTATATTGATACGTATCATTTTCCGGCTAATGTGACGAATACATCTAATAATTATGGACCATATCAGTTCCCGGAGAAGTTGATTCCATTAATTATTAACAATGCTTTGCACGGAAAGAAATTACCGGTGTACGGAGATGGATTGAATATTCGTGACTGGTTATATGTAGATGATCATGCAAAGGGAATTGACATGGTTCAGGAACATGGAAAGCTTGGTGAGTCTTACAATATTGGCGGACATAATGAAAAGCGTAATATTGAGATTATCAATATTATCATTGAGACTCTACAGGAAATTCTTCCTGATACTGATCCAAGAAAAGCAAATGTAAGCAAAGATTTGATCACATATGTAGAGGATCGCAAGGGACACGATCGCAGATATGCAATCGCACCTGACAAGATAAAAGCTGAGATAGGCTGGGAACCGGAGACGATGTTCAAGGATGGAATTAAGAAGACCATCGCCTGGTATTTAGAACATGAAGACTGGATGAACAATGTTACCAGTGGTGATTATCAGAAATATTATGAAGATATGTATCAGGGAAAATAATAATAGCACAAATAGCAGTACCGTCCGTAGGTCGGATGATACTGCTTGTTTGCGTTTTACAAAAAAGTGATAAAATGAATTTTTTAGGAGGATGAAAAATGAAAGGAATTATTTTAGCCGGAGGATCCGGAACACGTTTATACCCATTGACAAAAGCAATTTCAAAGCAGATCATGCCGGTTTATGATAAACCAATGATTTACTATCCTTTATCAACTTTAATGCTTGCTGGAATCAGAGAAGTACTGATTATTTCTACACCAAGGGATCTGCTGGTGTTTGAGGAGTTATTAGGGGATGGATCACAGCTTGGGATGAGATTTGAGTATGCGGTACAGGAACAGCCAAGGGGACTTGCTGATGCATTTATTATCGGCGAAAAATTTATTGGAAAAGATGCAGTGGCATTGGTATTAGGAGACAATATTTTTTACGGACAGAGTTTCTCAAAAGTTCTTCGGAGCGCAGCTGAGCGTACAGAAAATGAAGCCGGCGCAACCATTTTTGGCTATTATGTAAGAGACCCGAGAGAATATGGGGTTGTAGAATTTGATGAGAATGGAAAAGCATTGTCCATCGAGGAAAAACCGGAAAATCCGAAGTCAAACTATGCAGTACCGGGACTCTATTTCTATGACAATGATGTAGTTGAGATTGCAAAGAATGTAAAACCATCCGCAAGGGGTGAGATAGAGATCACAAGCGTAAATAATGAATATCTGAACCGTGGAACTTTAAATGTTGAAACATTGGGAAGAGGATTTGCCTGGTTAGATACCGGAAATCATGACATGCTTCTTGCAGCGGCAGATTTCGTGTCAGCATTCCAGAAACGTCAGGGATTATATATCTCCTGTATCGAGGAAATTGCTTACAAGCGGGGGTTCATTGACAAAGAGCAGCTTGTGAAACTTGCACAGCCATTATTGAAGACAGATTATGGAAAATATCTGATGGAAATTGCAGAGGGATTATAAAGTCTTTATTTTCATCTATGGATAAAAAAGATTCGAAAAGGAAGTATAAAAAATGGGAAAAATAAAAGTAACAGACAATTGCAATGGAATTGCAGGATTAAAATTCACAGTCAATTCCTGCCTCTTTGAAATCATTGTGATTAAAAGTGATCGAGCCGACCGTATTTGGGGATGCCCGTGGATATTTCATGGAGACTTATAATTACAATGATTTCAAAGAGGCAGGAATTGACTGTGAATTTGTACAGGATAATCAGTCTGCATCCAAAAAAGGCGTATTAAGAGGATTACATTTTCAGATTAATTATCCACAGGACAAGCTGGTGCGTGTGGTAAACGGAGAGGTGTATGACGTTGCAGTCGATCTGCGCGAGGGTTCAGAGACATTTGGCAAATGGTTTGGTGTAACTTTATCTGCAGAGAATAAGAAACAGTTCTTTATTCCAAAGGGATTTGCCCATGGATTTATCGTATTGTCCGATTATGCAGAATTCTGTTATAAGGTAACAGATTTTTATCATCCAAATGATGAGGGCGGACTGTTGTGGAAAGACCCGGAGATCGGTGTGGAATGGCCGATGCCGGAAGGAATGACTGAGGCAGATCTTACGTTATCTGATAAGGATAAAGTATGGAGTGGAATCTCAGAATACGTCAAAAACCGTAAATAAGTTATAGCTTAAGAGAATGAAAGTTAGAGGAAAAGCATGCCAACGGAAATAAAACAAGCCAATATGCTGAAAGAAATAATAAGTAATCGAAAATTAATATGGGACTTGTCAAAGAATGATTTTAAAACCAGATTTGCAGGATCCTATCTGGGAATTATCTGGGCTTTTGTCCAGCCGATTGTAACAGTATTGGTATATTGGTTTGTATTTGAAAAGGGAATGCATGCAAGTGGCATTAATCTCAGATCGGGAATTACAGCACCTTTTGTTTTGTGGCTGATAGCAGGACTTGTACCATGGTTTTTCTTTCAGGAGGTACTGAGCGGCGGAACAAATGCGCTGATGGAGTATAGCTATCTGGTAAAAAAGGTAGTATTCCAGATTGATATCTTACCAATTATTAAATTGATATCGGCTTTGTTTGTGCATTTGTTTTTTATTGCATTTACAATTATTTTATATGCGTGTTATGGGTATTATCCGGATTTGTATACATTGCAAATGTTATATTATACCTTTGCGATGATGATCCTTTTATTAGGACTGATATATGCAACATCTGCAATAGTAGTATTTTTCAAAGATCTTGGACAGATCATTAACATTATTTTGCAGATAGGTGTCTGGATGACACCAATTATGTGGAATATTGATGGGATGGAATTGAATCCGATTCTGATTACAATTTTAAAGTTAAATCCAATGTATTATATTGTGGCAGGATATAGGGATTCTTTGATCAATAAGGCTGGATTTTGGGAACAACCAGGCATGACAATTTATTATTGGATTCTTACAATTGTATTATTCATAATCGGGACAAAAATATTCAAAAAATTAAAGCCACATTTTGCAGATGTGTTATAGAAAGGTAACTGCATGGATAACATCGCAATTTCAGTAGAACATGTAAAAAAAATATATAAATTATATGACAGAAACCGGGATCGCTTGAAAGATGCATTAGGATTTTCAAAAAAACCACTTGGAAAAGAGCATTACGCATTGAATGATGTATCTTTTCAGGTTGGTCAGGGAGAGACAGTTGGCATTATTGGAACAAATGGTTCAGGAAAATCTACAATTTTAAAGATCATCACTGGAGTTTTGAATCCAACCGATGGGGAAGTCAAAGTAAATGGGCGTATTTCTGCGTTGCTGGAACTTGGCGCCGGATTTAATATGGAATATACCGGAATTGAAAATATTTATCTGAATGGAACCATGATTGGTTTTACCAAAGAAGAGATAGATGAAAAGCTGCAGGATATTTTAGATTTTGCGGATATTGGTGATTTTGTAAATCAGCCGGTCAAAACATATTCCAGCGGTATGTTTGTACGTCTTGCATTTGCAGTTGCAATCAATATTGAGCCGGAAATCCTTATTGTCGATGAAGCACTTTCGGTTGGGGATGTATTTTTTCAGACGAAATGTTATCACAAATTTGAAGAATTTAAGAAAATGGGAAAGACCATTCTTTTTGTTAGCCATGATCTGGGGAGCATTGGAAAATACTGTGACAGAGTTGTCCTTTTGAATAAAGGGGTAAAGCTTGCAGAGGGTAAACCAAAGGACATGATCGATCTTTACAAAAGGGTAATGGCAGAATCAAAGATGGAAGACAGCCCGAAAAAAGAAGACGGTCATGCAGCAATAGAAGGAGTTGCATGGAAAGAATCCATGATTTTAAATCCGGATAAGCAGGAGTATGGCGATAAAAAGGCAGAGATTATTGACTTTGGAATTTTCGATGCAACAGGAAAGATTACGAATACTGTTTCTAAATTCGAAGAGTGTGTTTTGAAATTAAAGGTACAGTTTCATGAGGATGTGCTAAATCCAATTTTTGCATTTACAATCCGGGATTTAAAGGGAACAGATCTTACCGGAACCAATTCACTTATTGAAGGGTTAGAGCCTGGACTGATAGAGGCAGGGACGACACTTACAGTATCATTCAGACAAAAATTGCCATTTCAAAAAGGACAGTATCTGCTACAGTTAGGATGTACAGGATATAATGGTGACGAATTAGAAGTTCATCACAGATTATATGATATTTGTTGTATACAGGTTTTATCTAAAAAAGTTACTGTTGGGTATTTTGATTTGAACTCGATAGTAAGTTGTAATGAAGAGTAGGCTATGGGAAGGCGAACAGCGAGTAAAATCAGCGATGATAGGAATCGCTGTATATAAAAAGGAGCATTATGGGAAGAACACAGAAGCTTGCAGCAATTATAAAAGAGGGAGTAAGAAATCCTCAGAAAATAAAAAAAGGATTAAAAGTTTTAAAAAATCAGGGACCGGAAATCTTTAAACAGCGTTTATCTGCCAGTGTAAATTATGAACCTGGATACGGCAGAGTGAAGAAAGAAAAATTAAAAAATTATAGTGGAGAGATTCTTTTTTCCATTGTAATGCCTGTATATAATGTAGAAATTAAGTGGCTTGATAAGGCGATTGAATCTATAGAAAAGCAGAATTACAAAAACTGGGAGATTTGCATTGCAGATGACTGTTCTACAAAGCAGGAGGTAAGAGAGCACTTATCTGCAATGAAAAATAGCCGGATTAAAATTAAATTATTAGAAAAAAATCAGGGGATTTCAGGAGCAACCAATGCGGCAGCAGCGCTTGCATCCGGAGAATATATCCTTCTTATGGATAATGATGATGAGCTTGCACCGTCTGCACTACATGAGTTTTATCAGAAGATAAAAAAAGAAGGGTCTGAGATCATATACAGCGATATGGATATTATTGATGCGAAAGGAAAAACGAGAGATCCATTATGTAAACCTGACTGGTCTCCGGATCTTTTCCTGAGCCAGATGTATTTAGGACATTTGATTGGATTCAAGAAGTCCTTATTTGAAAAAGTGGGTGGATTTCGCAGTGAATTCAACGGAAGCCAGGATTATGATCTGTTACTTCGAATGACAGAGATGACGGACAAGATTGGACATGTCTCTGAGATACTTTATCATTGGAGAGATCTTCCAAGCTCCACAGCAGCCAACCCGGAGTCAAAGCCATATGCACAGACAGCAGGACTTAATGCAATTCAGGAACATTTAGACCGTGTTTATGGCAAAGGAGCAGCGACTGCAAATGAGACAGAGAATTTGTTTGTCTATGATGTGAGATATCACATGAATGAGGAACCGAAGGTTTCCATTATTATTCCAATTAAAGATCATGCAGATTTGTTAAAGGCTGCAATTGACAGTATTTATGCGAAGACAACTTATAAAAATTTTGAAATTATTATTTTAAATAACAATTCTGAGAAGGAAGAGACTTTTAGTTATCTGAAGAAGGTGGAAGAAGAACATGACAATGTCATCGTGAAAGATGCGGCGTTTGAGTTTAACTGGTCAAGGCTTAATAATTATGGAATGAAGTTCGCAACCGGAGATGTCTATGTATGTTTGAATAATGATGTAGAAGTTATTGAACCGGAATGGCTTACAAGACTGGTAGAGAAAGCCATACGAAAAGATGTTGGTGTTGTCGGTGGATTGCTTTTATATGAAGATAATACGATCCAGCATGCAGGAGTAGTTATTGGAATGGGTGGCTGGGCTGATCATGTATTCAAGGGAATGAAACCGCAGCACTATGGATCGCCATTTGTGTCACCGATGGTAACAAGAAATGTTTCGGCGGTAACGGGAGCCTGTCTTGCAGTTTCGAAGGCGACAATTGAGAAAATCGGTGGATTTGATGAGAAATTCATTGTATGTGGAAGCGATATTGAACTTGCACTTCGTGCAAACCAGCATGGACTTGTGAATATCTACGATCCAAATGTTCGTCTGTATCATTATGAATCTAAGAGCAGGGACGCAAGTAAAATCCCACAGATTGACTTTGATCTGTCTGATCAGATGTACAAGACCTACCGGAAAAACGGAGATCCATATTATAATAGAAATCTCGATTATTATTGTTGCCAGCCCAAAATTTGTGCAGCCGTGCAGCAGACTGTCAAAGAACAGGAGGAAAAAATGCTTCTGAAGAGAAAAAGAGAAAACGGACTTCCACAATTGGATACAAATGTGTATGAAATCACACCATACACTTTCCGTAAGATAGATTATCCAAACCGCAGAATGAACCTTCTGGTTCCGTCTATCAATGCAGAGCATGTCTTTGGTGGAATCTCAACTGCACTGAAGTTTTTCGATACTTTAGTGAAAGCATTAGGCTATGATGCACGTATTATTTTAGTAGACGCAGAGCCAGACAAAGCTGCCATTAAAAAATATTCCAATGAGTATACATTTGTAAAAGCAGAAGATGATTCTCTTGATGCAAAACAGATTATTCCATACAGCAACCGTTTTAACCGCAGTATTCCGGTGTCAGAGAATGACTATTTCTTATTTACTGGCTGGTGGACAGCGTATTGTTGTCAGGATGCTTATGTTGGATTTGAAAATACATTTGGAATCAAACCAAATATTTTTCTCTATTTTATTCAGGATTATGAGCCGGGATTTTACTCCTGGTCTACGAAGTACCTGCTTGCAGATTCTACCTACAAGAGTGATTATCCAACAATTGCAATTTTTAACAGTATGTTGTTGAAAGAATTCTTCGATGAAAATCATTACCATTTTACGCATAGCTTTGCATTTGATCCTGTCTTAAATGATGGATTAAGAAAAGCGTTAGAGCAAATGCCTGCACAGGTTGATAAGAAAAAACAGATTCTTGTTTATGGACGTCCAGGTACGGAGCGTAATGCATTTAACCTTGTAGTAGCGGCTCTGAAAAAATGGGTGATGATGCAGCCGGATATTGAGGAATGGGAGATTCTTTCGGCAGGGGAGATGCACCGTTCAATTCCGCTTGGAAACGGCAAAGAGCTTGTCTCCGTTGGAAAGCTTACAATTGAAGAATATGCGCGGCCTTTGCAGGAAACTTACGCAGGAATTTCACTGATGTGTTCACCACATCCAAGTTATCCGCCACTTGAGATGTCGGTATTTGATGTAAAGACGATCACGAATACTTATGCGAATAAAGATCTTAAGGATTTCAATGATAACATGGTATCACTGGATAATATCAGTCCAATGAACATTGCAACACATCTGACTGAAATCTGTAAAGCTTACAGACCGCAGGTAGAACATGTGACAGCGAATCCATTATATGTAAAAAATGAGCATGTATTTGATTTTATAAAGGATATCAAGGAGATTCTTGGGTAAAAAATAATAGTTGTAGATAACTATAGAAAAGAGGTTCTATGACAGAGCAGATTGGAAAAGTAACGTTAGATTATACATTTTATAATGGACAGGATCAATATAGTGACGGGGACATCGAGAATGATCTGTTACAGCTTATTATGGAAGAACCAGACGTAGAGAAGATACTTGCAGAAGATGACCGGTGGCCAGTGTTATATCATTTTTCACCTGTCAGACAAAATATACTGGAGTGGTATCCTTTTAAAAAAGATGCATCTGTACTTGAAATTGGGGCAGGATGTGGAGCTATCAGTGGAGTACTTTGCAGAAATGCAAAGCATGTGACAAGTGTAGATCTTTCTAAACGCAGATCATTGATTAATGCAAATCGTAATAAAGAATACGATAATCTTACAATTATGGTTGGAAATTTCAATGATGTTGTTTTGAAAGAAAAGTATGATTATATTACATTAATCGGAGTATTGGAATATGCCGGTTATTACACGGATGATGAACATCCATTTGAAGCCTTTTTAAAAAAAATCAGTGGATATTTGAAAGAAGATGGAAAACTGCTGATTGCTATTGAAAATAAATTTGGATTGAAATATTGGGCAGGTTCCAGAGAAGACCATACTGGAAAATTTTTTGATGGTTTGGAAGGTTATATTGATACAGATAGTAAAGTGAGAACTTTTAGTAAAGAGGCGTTAAAGAAAATAATTACAGATGCTGGATATGGGAAAGCAGAATTTTATTATCCGTTTCCGGATTATAAATTCCCTGTACAGATTTTTTCTGATGAGTACCTTCCACGAGAAGATGATCTTAATATAGGTTTAGATACTTTCGATAATACAAGAATGATGCTTTTTAACGAAAACAGAGTCTATGCAAATCTTTTAAAAGAAAAAAAATTTGAATTTTTTGCAAATTCGTTCTTTATAGAAGTTACAAAATAGTGTGAGGTGATATCTTGAAGAAAATTTACTCAAAAATTACAAAAGAGAGAAGAAAACAGTTTCAGATAGAAACCTACATAATGAAGGATGGGGAACAGAGACTGGTTGTAAAAAGAGCATTGGCAAAAGACGGAGTAGCACATATCAGGAAGATGTCTGATTATTATGAAAAAAATAAGGATGAAGGTATCCTGTGTCCATCCAAACTGATTTCAGAAAACGAGATCGCTTTTGAATTTTTAACCGGGGAGAGTCTTTGCAATACAATGTTGGAGGCTCTTGAGGATAAAGACGAAGTAAGATTTCTTTCTTTGCTTCGAATGTATGATGGAATCATAAGAAGCAATGTTAATATAGAAAGAAGAACATTTATGCCGGATGCACAATTTGTACAGGTGTTTGGCGAAGTTTCTTTCCCAGATGAGATGGAATGTGGAAAAGAAATGAATATCGATATGAGCTTTGATAATATCATAAAAGATCAGACTGACAGCAAATATAAAATTATTGATTATGAATGGGTATTTTCATTTCCAATTCCAGTGAAATTTGTAATATATCGTGCGGTGTCTGCTTTTTATACCAGAAATGGCAGTGCTATGAAAGATATCATGACAATCAATGAAATTTATGATTGCTTTGATATTACGGAAGAAGAAATTGTTATATTTGAAAATATGAATGAAGCATTTAATCAATATGTATATGGTGGGAAAAATGGCTATAACGCAAGCCTTATTGCTTACAAAAAAGAAGTATACGATGTGAAAAAACTGCTTCCGGAGGAAAACTTATTCTTACAAGTATTCTTAAATGACGGAACAAACTATCTTGAAGACAAGGCAATTACAAAGCCTATTATGGGACAGAATGTAAAATTGAATATTCCGATTGAATTCACACAGTATGTATCAGAAATACGATTGGATCCATTAAATGTTTCATGTGTTTTGCAAAATCTCAAGGTGCAAATTGTGACAAAAGATAACAATGAATATGAAATTGAACATTATCGGCACAATGCCATCATAACAAAAGATCATGATTTTATATTTGCATCGGAAGATCCGCAGATCATATTTGAAAATCAATGGGAAAATAATGTAAGAGAGGTAAAAATTGCATTTAGAATCAGGGAAGCAGGGTTGCAGGATAATCCGATACTCAGTGCACTTAGTGAGTTAAAATGTCATATGAACCAAGTAGAAAACGAACTGGAGTATATTAAGGGAACGAAAGTATATAAAACTTTATTAGAACGCAAAGTCGATAAAGTGTTAGGAGAAAATGAATGAAAAATGCAGCAGGAATATTGCTGGTAATTTATTTGTTTTTTTTAGTACCATTGTTAGCAGGTGCATTTATTGATGCAGCAGCAGGTGTAAAAAAGAGAAATATATCAAGCACATATGCAAATGGATTTGTTGCTATGCTTGGAATATTTTGGGGTGTTGCGGTACTTTTTTTATATCGTGGCTGTACATTAGAAAAACTTAGTATGGTTTGGCTGCTTGCGACGATTACGATATGTGTGGTATCCATTTTAGCAAATAAAAAAGCAATACTTGGATGTTTCAAACATAAAAGAAAATCGGGAAGTGGGCATAAAGCTGTAAAAATTGCAATGGTAGTAACCGCAATAGCAATATTGTTTTCTGTAGTTTGCGTAAAACCACAGATGGAGCAGACAGTACAAACAGTAATGACATCAATTGATACCAATTCTGCATATATATATCAGCCATATACTGGCGAACAGTATCCTGCCACGCAGAAGGAAAAGATATTTTCACCTTATGAGATGCTATATGCGGTCACTGCATGGGTTTCCGGATTACATCCGGCATTGCTGATAAAGGTAATACTTCCATTATTCATTTTACCATTTTTTATGTGCTGTTATTGGGAAATTGGAAAGTTCTTTTTTAAGCAGGAAAAAATGCAGGCAGTATTTTTAATGATTGTAGAAATTATCTATTATGTACCAGTATATACAGCGGTAGAAACTCCGGTGACAGGCATATTCCGAAGCTGTTGGAATGGCAGTGTAATGTTGGAATGCTGCATTCTTCCATATGCGTTTTTACAAGTGATGCGTATGTTAAATTTCATGTATGGAGGAGAAAAAAATAAAGTATCCGATTGTGTAAAACATCCGGTTATGATGCAGGCAGTATTATTTATTATTTTATATCCGGCGGCACAATTGTTACATCACAAAGGCTGGTTTTATGTGTTCCTGATGATGTTGCTGATGATTCTTGTCTGGTTTGTAAGGAAGGGGTATAAATATGTCCGGGTTGTGGGAAGACATTAAAAATGCATATTTTTCTTACAATGGGATGGGAACAAATGTTTTTTTCCTTTTTGTTGCAATATTTTATTTCTTGATTATAAATAAAAAAAGACAAAGAAATTTGTTAATATATGAGATTTTTGGTATACTTTTTCTGATGACGCCGGGGATTGCAAATGGCATACTAAAAATGAGCGGTCAGAACACAGATCATTGGATGGTCTATGGAATACTAAACATAGTAGCTGTTGTTGGAGTTGCAATGACAGACTATTTGATAAACATACCATCTAAGAAAGAAAAAATAATTGTCATAGTGATATATATTTTACTGATTCAGGCAGGGATGGGATTAAATTATACGTCGCAGCATTTGGAATTTATCACAAACAGTTATAAAATATCAAATGAAGTCATGGAGATCGCTGAACAGTTGGAATTTGTAGAAAAACCAAGAGTTCTTGCACCGGAACAGGTGGCAGGCGAGCTTCGTGAATATGATACCAGATTTGCAGTTATTTATGGTGAAGGTTTATCTTTTACACAGGAGAATCTGGAACAGCTGCAGATGGAAACAGATTCCTATGGCTGCAATTGTCTGGTTATTAATTCTGAGTATGACAATATTGAATTTTTTAATAGCATTGGATTTAGTAAAATTTATAATACAGAACATTATGAAGTATATGCAAAATAATTTATAGAGAAAAGTGGCGGACTTATGAAAAACTTAGATAAAACATTATGGATCAAGAGAATATTTATGGTGCTGATGGATATTTGCATTGTAATATTGACAAGCATCACGGCATTGATTGTAAGATTTGAATTTAGTCTTTCGGCTGTACCCAAGTATTATATTGGTGTTGTATGGAGTTCATTGCCGGCAACGTTAGTGATCGCGATTATTGTATTTTATGTATTTCGTTTGTATAGCAGCCTTTGGGTATATGCAGGGGTAACCGAATTATTGTATCTTGCAGCAGCATGTATTGTAGATACGCTGCTCAATACAGTGACGATTCTTCTGAATTACAGAGATCAGGAGTATCCGCTGCCTAGAAGCTGGTATTTTATTTATGGAACATTATTATTGGCGTTTATGTTTATCAGCCGCTATTCTTATCGGGCAGTCAGAACTTTTTTTGGAAAAAAAGTGGATGAGAAGAATCTTAAGAGAGTGCTTGTAGTAGGCGCTGGAGAAGCAGGAAATTCTATTATCAAAGAAATTTCCGGCAGCCGCTTTGTGAATATGCATATTGTAGGTTTTGTGGATGATGATAAAAGCAAAATTGGAAAATATATGCATGGTGTCAAAGTACTTGGGGATAGAAATGATATTATTGAAATTGCAAAAGAGTATCTTGTAGATGAGATTATTATCGCAATTCCGACAGCGAGTGCAAAAGAGACAAAGGCAATTTTAGATATTTGTAAACAGACTGGCTGTGAATTAAAACGTTTACCTGGTATGTATCAGTTGGTAAATGGGGATGTCAGTATCAGCAAATTAAAAGATGTTGATGTAAATGATCTTTTGGGACGTGATCCAATCACAGTTGATCTAGATTCTATTATGGGATATGTTTCAGATAAGGTAGTTATGGTTACTGGTGGTGGTGGTTCGATCGGTAGTGAGTTGTGCCGCCAGATTGCATCACACAATCCGAAACAGTTAGTGATCGTTGATATTTATGAAAATACTACATACGATATTCAGCAGGAGTTAAGAAGAAATTACCCGGAACTCGATCTGGTCGTATTGATCGCTTCCGTAAGAAATACAAAGCGCATGGATTTGATCTTTGATAAATATCGTCCGGAGATCGTATATCATGCGGCAGCGCATAAACATGTACCGTTGATGGAAGACAGCCCGAATGAAGCAGTAAAAAATAATGTTTTAGGAACTTGGAAAGTGGTTCAGGCCGCAGATAAATACAATGTAAAACGCTTTGTCATGATCTCTACAGATAAGGCGGTAAACCCGACGAATATTATGGGCGCTACCAAGAGAATCTGTGAGATGATTATTCAGACATACAATAATCGTTCTAAGACAGAATATGTAGCGGTTCGATTTGGTAATGTACTTGGAAGCAACGGAAGTGTGATCCCTTTATTCAAGAAGCAGATTGAGGCAGGCGGACCGGTTACCGTTACGCACCCGGATATTATCCGTTATTTTATGACAATACCGGAAGCAGTATCTCTTGTGTTACAGGCAGGAGCCTATGCAAAGGGGGGAGAAATCTTTGTCCTGGATATGGGAGAACCGGTCAAGATCGTAGACCTTGCGAGAAACCTGATACTTCTTTCGGGACATAAACCCGACGAGGATATCCAGATCGTATTTACAGGATTAAGACCAGGCGAAAAACTGTATGAAGAGATGCTCATGAAAGAAGAAGGCATGCAGGAAACAGCCAACAAATTAATTCATATTGGTAAACCGATTCAGATGGATGAAGAGAAGTTTTTAAAACAGTTAGAAGAGATCAAAGAGCATGTGGTAGAAGAACCGGATGATATACGGGAATGGGTGCAGCGTATGGTTCCGACATACTCTATTCAGAATCGGTAGAACCAGAAAACAGGGTATATAATATGGAAAAAATTTGGGAAGTCATCTTAATTCTTGTACTTGCAGGAATGGGATTTATTTTGCAGCTTGATAGGAAAAAGGAAAATGGAACAGATAAAACAAATTCTAAAAAATAAAAAAATATATCTTAGAGATTTTATTGCAATTATTGTAATATTTTTCCTATCGTTATTTGTAGAACAGGTATTATTACAGTGGAATTCGTTTAAAAATGAAAAATATGAGCAGACTTTTCAGGTAAGCGAAGGACAAAAGGCAGAGAATAAAGATGGAGAGACAACGTATGATTTTTTATTTGATGGAAGATATGTGAGCTCTATCTATTTGATTTATCAAAGCAAGACGGATATCAGCTCCAGAATGGAAGTGACATTCTATGATGGATATGGACAAAAAGAAGTGGTGGAACTGGAAGATACTGCATCATTTTTGCTTGGAAAATCTGCAGTTTGGGTAGATCAGAAAGTTGACAGCCTGAAATTGACAGTGGAAAACAAAGATGCGGATAAGTTAAATTCAATAATATTTGTAAATCACACGGTATTTTCCTGGGCAAAGTTTCTGCTTGTATTTTCAGTATTGTTGCTAAGTTACTTATTTGTTTCTCATTGGACTTTTTTTGGAAAAAGACCCGAATGGATGTATGCAATGGTATCGGTTGCATTAGGAATGGTGATTATCTTATCAGCACATCATTCATTTGATTCATGGGATGAACAGATTCATTATAATATAGCATATACAGACTCCTGGGTATGGAATTATATGGAGTACAGTGATGCTGTGATGTCAAATGTAGAAATGCGTGTACCAACAGGGGACACGTTAGAGGAAGAACAATGGATAGGAGAATGGCTTAATCAGGCAAATGATACAGTTGTATTGTCATCACAAAAAGGAAGATTTCTCAGATATGGACAAAGGGCTTATCTTCCACAGATATTAGGGCTTGGATTAGGAAGGACGCTGGGACTGTCTTATGTAGTAACTGTATTTTTAGGAAAGTTTTTTAATTTACTGTTTTGTACGGCTGTCGTTGCGTGTGCGATTCATTTCAGCAAGTATGGAAAATGTACATTGATGTGTGTGGGATTGCTGCCAACAACGGTATTTCTTTTTTCGTCATTTACATATGATGCATTTGTGATAGCACTTTTAATGTTGGGCATAGCATTGTTTGTAACAGAGTACCTGAGTGAAGAAAAAATTCAAACAAAACGGACGATGGTATCTATTCTTGCTATAGTTGTGGGTTGCTTTTCAAAGGCGGTCTATATTCCATTTTTGGCATTATATTGGCTTATGCCGAAGGACAAGTTTTATAGCAGGAGACAAAAGAATCTGTTTAAAGCAGGAATCTTTGTCTTATTAATATTAATGTTTGCGTCCTTTATACTGCCGTTAATAGGTAATGTTACAAGCGGAGCAGAGGTAGGAGATTACCGTGGAGGAGATACGAGCCAGACAAGTCAGTTATCTATGATTTTGGGATATCCGTTGACGTATACAGGAGTTTTGCTGAAATCACTTGGAACAACGTTTGCATCTTATTTTATTGGTTCCAAAGTGCTTGCAAATTTTGCATATCGTGGAATCTATGATGGAATAGGATATTTTGTAGTACTGCTTACAATGTTGTTTACATTTGTGACGGATTTTGGAATGACAGAAAAAATATATGATGCACAGATGAAAAGAAAAATATTCATAATGAAAATATGGAATGCAGTATTAATATTTGGAACAGCATGTCTGGTCTGGACGGCATTATATCTGGATTTTACACCGGTAGGATCAATGGTAATTAACGGAGTATCGCCAAGATATTATTTGCCGCTAATCTTTCCACTGAGTCTCATTTTTATAAACCAAAAAGTGAGATGCAGCATGAAATTAGAGAATTATCAGAGTCTTATAGCGTTTTTAATGCTGATAGGTACAGGTATATCTATTTATTGTCTGATGCTTGCATAATTGCAGATACATGAAAGGAATCAAAAAGATGAGACAATTTACAATGTCACAGAAACTTTATATGGGAGTGAAAAGAATAATTGACATTCTTTTATCGGCGATGGCATTAATTCTGTTATCCTGGTTGTTTTTGATTTTATGCATTGCGATTAAAATTGATAGTAGAGGACCAATCCTTTTTAAACAGAAAAGGGTTGGAATCCATAAGACACACTTTATGATCTACAAATTCAGAACTATGAGAATTGATACGCCAAAGGATATGCCAACCCATATGCTGGCTGATCCGGAACAGTATATTACAAGAGTAGGAAAATTTTTAAGAAAAAGCAGTCTGGATGAATTGCCGCAGATCATCAATATCCTTATGGGAAAGATGAGTATTGTCGGACCAAGACCAGCTTTGTGGAATCAGTATGATTTGATCGAGGAACGGGATAAGTATGGTGCGAATGATGTAATGCCGGGACTGACCGGATGGGCGCAGATCAACGGACGTGATGAGTTGGAGATAGATGTAAAGGCAAAACTGGATGGTGAGTATGTGAAAAAATTTGGATTTATAATGGATCTGAAGTGCTTTTTTGGAACGATCACAGCAGTCTTGTCACACAAAGGTGTTGTGGAAGGTGGAACCGGAGAAATGCATAAATAGCTAGTAGCAGCGGATAAAAAGACATGCTGGGTTATTCGAGGGAAAATAATGGGAAAACAGATTTTGATAACAGGAACCAACAGTTATGTTGGAACTTCATTCAAACAGTATATAGAGAAAAAAAATGGAAACATGCCGTTGGAAGACCGATGGCATGTTACATTTGTTTCTGTGAGAAATTCAGAATGGAAGAAAATGGATTTTTCAAAATATGATACGATCCTCCATGTGGCTGCAATTGTACATCAGAAAGAACAGCCGGAAATGGAGGCACTCTATTATGCAGTTAATACAAAATTGACAGAAGAACTTGCGGATAAGGCAAGGGCTGAGCGGGTTCGTCAGTTCGTTTTTTTAAGTACGATGAGTGTTTATGGAATGACAATGGGACAGATTACAGAAGAAACAGAATGTACACCGATTACTTTTTATGGAAAAAGCAAGCTTGCCGCAGAACGGTACTTATGTGAGCAAAGAAGTGATACATTCAAAGTAGCAGTTATCAGACCTCCAATGATTTATGGGAAAGCTTGTACCGGAAATTATGCTTCATTGGAGAAGCTGGCGGGCAAGATACCTGTTTTTCCGAGAGTGAGCAATGAGAGAAGCATGATATACATCGAGAATTTGTGCGAGTTCTTATATCGGATTATCAGAGGAGATGCAGATGGTATCTATTGCCCACAAAACAGCCAATATGTGAATACATCAGATATGGTAGCACGAATCGCCGAAAGCTATGGAAGAAGTATATGGCTCGTTCCGGGATTCGAGTGGATCATCGGTAAGCTTGCCGGAAGAGTTAACATATTCTCAAAGGTTTTTGGCAGCCTGACCTATGACCGGAAACTATCATTTCCGGAAGAAGTGGGAGAGTATGAAGTGGTGGATTTTCTGGAGAGTATAAAAAAATCTAAGGAGATAGAATATGAGTAAAATATCCGTATTGATGTCTGTTTATAAAAAAGAAAATCCAGAATATTTAAGAGCGTCATTAGAAAGTATATTAGTTCAGACGAGGACTGCAGATGAAATCCTTCTGATCGAAGATGGACCTCTGACACAGGAATTATATCAGGTAGTGGCGGAGTATCAGAAAAAATGTGATTATCTCCATGTGCATGCTATGGAACAGAATGTTCAGCTTGGTCGTGCACTGGCAAAAGGAGTGGAATTATGCAAATATGATCTGATCGCAAGAATGGATACAGATGATATTGCGATGCCGGATCGATTAGAGAAAGAGGAGGCATATATGGAAGCACATCCTGAAGTGGATGTGGTAGGTGGTGCTATCCGGGAATTTAATGATGAAGGAACCATAGACCGCGTTAAGAACATGCCAAAGACTCAGGAAGCGATTTTAGAGTATGTGAAAGTGCGTAATCCATTAAATCACATGACAGTTATGTATAGGAAAGATTCTATTTTAAAAGCGGGAAATTATAAACATTTTCCATTTCTGGAGGACTATTCTCTATGGAGTAGGATGTTGTCACAGGGATATCAGTTCCGGAACATGGAAGATATACTTGTCCGGGCGAGAACAAGCATGGGATTAGTAAAGCGAAGAAGTGGATGGGCTTATTACAAGGATTTTCAAAAACTTAGAAAACAGCAGCACGAGTTAGGAATTACAAATACGTTTGAATATATAAAGGCGCAGGTTGGAACTTTTGTTGTACTCATGATGCCGGGGTGGATGAAGGAGTACTCATATAAGAGATTTTTGCGCAAATCTGAATAACTAAGAAAAAATTCATAGAAAAATTCTTTTGTGTAAAGAAAATTATGCTATAAATGCTTAAAGGGTAAGGCATAAATGGAGGAAAAAAATCATGTGTGAAGCCCGTGTGCTGGAGATCATTGGAAAACGCCCGGTGGGCGGTGTTGGAACAGTGATGCTCAATTATCAGAGACATATGAATATGGAACGTGTCCAGATGGATTATCTGATCTTCGGAGAGCAGGAAGAGACATTTGATAAAGAAGTGAAAAAACTTGGCTCAAGAGTCTATACTTATCCGGCATTGTCCGGCAGACAGATGAGACAGACAAAGAAATATTTTGAACAGTTTTTTTCAGAACATCACAGGGAATATGATATTGTTCATCTGCATGCACCCTACATTGCATTTTTATGCCTGCCGGTTGCAGCAAAGTATGGAATCAGTCATCGAATTGTACATAGCCATGCAACTGTATATGCGGAGAGTAAAGGAAAAGCGGTGCGGAATAGAATGCTTTGGAGCATATCTCAAAAGTACATTACCGATCGGATCGGATGCTCGCAGGCAGCAGGAGCGTTCCTTTTTGGAAAAAGAGATTATACCGTGTTGAAAAATGCGATCTGCTGTGATGAATATGCTTATAACGAGGCGGCAAGAAATGAAATCAGAACACAGTATGAGGCAAAAGATAAGCTTGTTATTGGAAATGTAGGCCGTTTCAGTCAGCAGAAAAACCAGATGTATCTGGTAGATATTTTTTCGGAGATACGAAAAATCCACAAAGACAGTGTGTTATGGCTGGTGGGAGATGGCGAACTTCGACCACAGATTGAGGAGAAAATAAAACAACTTGGGTTGATAAATTCAGTAAAAATATTTGGAATGGTGGATAACACAGGAGAGTTATATCAGGCAATGGATGTCATGGTCATGCCATCTTTATTCGAAGGGCTGCCAATGACTGGCGTAGAAGCACAGGCATGCGGTCTGCCATGTGTGTTTTCTGATACGATCACCAGGGAAGTGGATGTGATGGGCAGTCCATTCCTGTCGCTGGAGGAAAGTAAGGCAGAATGGGCGAAGACAGCGGTAAGAGCGGCAGGACGCTATAAAGAAAGCGGAAAGGCAAGACGAAGTTTTGGAAAAGAGCTTGCAGAACATGGATTTGATATCCGTGTGGAGGCGGAACGTTTAGAAGAAATGTATGAGGAAGTGAAATGAAACCATTAATCAGTGTGATTGTGCCAATCTATAAAGTAGAAAAATACCTTACAATCTGTGTTGATTCGTTACTCCATCAGAGTTATGGAAATTTGGAAATTATTTTGGTAGATGACGGGTCTCCGGATGAGTGTCCGGCAATCTGTGACCAATATCAGAACAAAGACAATCGAATCAAAGTAATACATAAGAAAAATGGTGGTTTGTCTGATGCAAGAAATGCCGGATTGGATATTGCACAGGGAGAGTATGTGGCGTTCGTTGATTCAGATGATTTTATTGATGAGGATTATATCTGTAAACTGTATGATGCATTACAGCAGAATCGGGCATCAATTGCAGTTTGCGGAATTCAAATAATAGATGAGAGTAATAAAGTTACAGAGCAAATATATGTGACACAGGATAAGAAGCAGGAGCTTTATACGGGAAGAGAGATTATAAAAAAAGAGCTTCAGGGTGAATGGGTATTTGTTACAGCATGGGGGGCTTTGTATGATGCTAAAATTTTTAAAGAACTGCGTTTCCCATGTGGAAGACATTATGAAGATGAGTATGTGTTTGTATCCGTTTTTGAGAATCAGGAATGTGTGGTGTGTATTCCAGAGAATATATACTACTATCTACAACGTGCAGATTCCATTATGGGAGTTACTTATAAAAAACAGGATTGCATGGATTATTTTGAAATGTGGCATGAGCGGATAGATTATTTTCAGGCAAAAGAAGACAGAGAACTTCTGGCACCTGTGATACAGAGCTGTCTGGCATGGAATGTGCTTTATCTGGCAATGAATGGGCAAGTTATGGAAGAACCGGAAAAAAGATTATTGAGAAAAGATATTCGAAAGTATTTCTGGAAAATTTTTGCAAAGCCATATCTCTATAATTGGAAAGAGAGCGTGAAACTTGCAGTGAAATGTGTGATGGTATTAATGAATGACAAGAGTTTAGGAAAGCGGTATGTATGACAAAAAAAATGTTTCAGGTGACACGAGCCGGGATGGTCGCAGTCACGATATTTATCTGTCTGAATCTTCTGTTGGATAAAAAAGTTATGGTTGGAGATGAACATATCTGGGAGAGGTGTGCATTGCTTTTGATATCGTTAGTGGTGTTTTTAGCAGTGTCTGTTCTTTATGAGAAAAAGCGAAAAATATTCAGTGCAGGGTATTTGTTTATACTGATTAACGTGTTTATTGACGGAGTTTTATGCCCGGGGTATTTTACAGATAGCAGATTAAGGGAGATGGAAAGAGAGGGAGTACAGGAACCACAGGATTTCTTTCTACTTTATTTGGGAGTATACTTTATTATTATGGCAGTAATACTCCTATATCTGTTATGTGTGAAACAGACGACAGATGAAGGGAAACAGAGTGATTTTATAAGGTATAAGAGAACGGATGATATCACTGTTTTCTTAATGGGAATTGTTATTTTGTTTTTTAATTTTAGATTGGGGACAGCTGGACTTGTACTATATGTTCCGGTTTTCTGTTACTTTACAGCCCGATTCTTATGTACACATGGAAATCTTAATTTGTATACAGTGGGTGGTCTTTTAGGAGGTTTATATTGCCTTTATCGGGTAAGAACCAATCGATTCCTTTTTATTCAATATATCATGCCGCTGTTATTAATCTTCTTTCTCTTTGTGGCAGTGAATGATAATTATAAAAAAGGAAAAAAAGTAGTTCCGTTATTGATTTTCGGGATTTTTATTGTTATGGCATATGGAATGGTATCTGAATTGGTGAAGTTAAATCTCTATTATGACAGGAGCTATAATATATTAAGCGAGATTACAAATTTCAAAAGTATTTATGATTCATGTGTAAGACAGGTTTACAGGCTATTTGGTGTCTGGACGGAGCTTGGAGGTAATATTATCCAGCATGTGAAAGTACACGGTTTTTTCCATGGAATTACTTACGTGAAGAGTTTTGCGGGATATTTCGGATTCGAATATGTGAGTCTGCCGCTTCTTTCGGCAAAATATATTTCAGCATCTTATGCACAGCCTGGACTTATTGCAGAAGGCTATGCAAATTTCGGAGTAGTTGGTGCGGTGATAAATATGTTGATTCCATTTGCAATTGCAGAAGGAAGTCTTACATATTTCTTAAAGAAATGTATTGGCACTTTGTATTTTATCTGTTCCATATACCAAATTGTTATTTGATGGTGGTACGATTAATAATATGATTTTTGGAATTGCAACTTGTATTCTGGCTTTTGCTTTTTCCATTTTCTTACACTGGATTGGAGTAGTACTTCATGGATATGGCAGTGGTGATATTCATTTTACAAAGAGAAAGAGTGTAGAAGATCGGACAGATGAGGAAAATATATGAATGATTTAATAACAATTGTTGTGCCTGTATACAATGTTGAAAAATATCTGCCCCATACACTGGAGAGTATTTGTGGACAAACTTATACAAATCTTCAAATTTTGTTGATAGATGACGGTTCTACAGATGACAGTCTTGCAGTTTGTCATAAATGGGCACGACAGGATAACAGAATTCAGGTTTATGAGCAGGAAAATCAAGGTGTTGCAAGGACAAGAAATAAAGGAATACAATTGGCAACAGGAAAATATGTGATGTTTCTGGATGCAGATGACTGGGTTGAAGCAGATATGCTGGAAAGTCTGTATCGGTTAGCTGAGGCAGATCATGCAGATGTAGCATGCTGCTTGCTTCGGGAAGAAAATCAACTGGAAGAAAAGGATAACTGCACTATAACTGAACGTACAATTATTCATGGAAAAAACAAAACAGAGAGTGGTCTTGCACTGCTTACTGTGTGGGGACCGGTGTGTAAGTTATATCGCAAAGATTTAATTGAAAATATTCAGTTTGAAGAATATAAAGTGGCAGAGGACTTATTGTTTAACACGAATGTGGTTTGTTCCGAAAAATTTGAGAGAGCTTCATTGATTCAATATCCATTTTATCATTATATGATTTATGCTGGAAGTGCGATGAAGCAGGAATTTCAGGATAAATATCTGGAAGCTATGAGAGTGGAAGAATTGTGTTATGAGAAATTAACGAAAATCTCACCGGAATTTGCAGATATTAATCTGATAGGGTGCAGTGTAAGCAGGGTATTTGAAAAATATGCTGCATTGTCTCCAGAGAAGAAAAAACAGTACAAAGCTGAATTCAAATATTGCAAAAAATTTGCAAGAGAACATAAGAATGCACTTTTGCAGACAAAAGACAGGCATCGGAAGATTTCAGGATGGCTGAAAGTATATATACCAGATTTCTATTTGTGGACATTATCACGACGTATGAGAGGATAAATGAGTGAAAAAAATAGCATTAGTATTGCCGGAAGCAGGTCCGGTACCAGCTGTCAAGGGTGGGGCAATTGAAGAACTGTTGACCATACTTGTAGAACAAAACGAAATAGAACACCGGGTACAGTTTATGGTATTTTGTGCGGACAATGAGCAGGCGAGGGCGATTGCAGAGAAGTATAAGTATTCGAAAATTATATATCTTCCAAAGACAACATTGGCAGATCGTCTGATCAATCGTGTGATACGTTACAGTAATCGGATTATTAAGAACAAGACATGGATTGATATTGCTTATTATCGCAGAGTATTTCGTTATCTGAAAGAATACAGACCGGATGCAATTGTTGCAGAAGGTGGATTATATCATGAATTCAAACGTTTTGCACAGGAATTCGGAAAAGAGAATGTATATCTTCATATTCACCATCACCTTTTGTGCGAGCCATATATTGATCATATTTACGGAAGTGTGATTGGAATCAGTCAGTTTGCAACAAGAGAGTGGATGCGGACAACTGAGGATAAAGATGTAAAAGCTTACACAGTATATAATTGTGTGAATGAGGATAAATTTAAGAAAAGGATCACGCCGGAAGAGCGGGAAAGAATCCGGGGAGAATTTGGATTTAAGAGGGACGATACTATCCTGCTTTTCTGTGGAAGAATTATAGAGGTAAAAGGTGTGAGAGAGTTACTTCAGGCAGTTATTAATTTAAAGCGGCCGGATATAAAACTTCTCATGATAGGAAGTGCTGGGTTTGGCGGTAATGTGGTGACACCTTATGTGCAGGAAGTACAGAAACTGGTGGAGAAAGCCGGAGAGCGTGTGAAGTTTACCGGATATATTGAGAATCAGAAATTATATCGGTACTATCAGTCGGCAGATATCCAGGTTATTCCATCTCTGTGGGAAGAGGCAGCGGGTCTGATTGCTATTGAGGGAATGCTTTCCGGACTGCCCCTTATTATTACGAAATCCGGTGGAATGATAGAGTATGCCCCCTCAAATGTGGCTGTATGGATAGATAGAGATAATATTATTCCGAATCTGGAAGCTGCAATCATACAGTTGGCAGATGATAAAGAAAAGCGGAAAGAGATGAGTGAGTTATCTTTGGAGCAGGCGAAAGAATTTCCGAAAAAGAAATTTTACGAAGATTATATAGAGGTTTTTGAACATGAAGGAACTAGGAAAAGATAAGGCACTTATCATAAATACAATCGCAAGCTTTGTGACATTTGTTGTAGGACTTGGCATCGCATTTTTCTTTACACCATTTCTGACCGATACGGTAGGGGAAGAAGCATATGGGTTTGTAAGTCTTGGAAATAATGTAATTAACTATATTACAATTCTCACGGTAGCGCTGAACTCAGTAGCGGGAAGATTTATTACGATTGAGTATCATCAGGGCAAGAAGAAAGAAGCCAATGAATATTTTTCATCTGTATTAATGGCAAATATAGCGATCATACCGGTTATTCTTGCAGTTGCAGTACCGGTGATCTTAAATGCGGAGAAACTGTTAGATATTCCGGTTGAACTGGAAGAATCGGTAAAGCTTTTATTTTTCTTTATCCTGTTCAACTTTATTATCACGTTGATCAGTACGGTATATAATGTTGCAACTTTTATTACGAACCGCTTATACTTAAGCAGCATCGCCAATATTGTGACAGCAGTACTTCGTGTATTCTTAATGTGTCTGCTGTTTGGTATGCTGCCACCAAATGTAGCCTACATCGGGATAGTGACCTGTATCTGCACGTTTGTCGGTCTGGTAATGAATATGTACTATACAAGACTGCTCGTACCGGATATCCGTTTGAAAAAATGTTATGTTCATTGGATCAAGGTAAAAGAACTTATCAGTGCTGGAATGTGGAACTCTATTTCCAGACTGTCGCAGGTTCTTTCGGATGGACTGGATCTGGTAATTACAAATATCTGGATCAGTGCCTATCTGATGGGGGAACTATCTATCGCACAACAGATACCAACCTATATTTCAACACTGACCAATACACTTATTAATCTGTTTAGCCCGAATCTTACTATGTACTATGCGAAGGACGATACAGAAGCAGTGGTAAAGGAATTGAAGCTTTCCATGAAGTTTTCTTCCTTTTTTGTGAATATTATTTTTTGTATTCTTGTTATTTTCGGGAAATATTTCCTGCAGCTATGGGTGCCGAATCAGGATGTGAATCTGATTTATTCTCTTCTTGTGGTGATCATGATGAGTCTTCTGGTTTCCGGTGTAACAACATCCTTAAACAACGTATTCCTTGTGACAAACAGGTTGAAGGTGAATTCTATTTTCTGGTTGATCATCAGTTTTACTAATGTACTTTTGGTGTTCATCTTCTTAAACACTACATCACTTGGAATTTATGCGGTAGCAGGGGTAAGCAAGGTAACGGGAATTCTTGGAAACCTTATCTTTGTACCTCTGTATGCGTGCAAATGCCTTAAGATAAAATGGAATACTTTTTATCCAATTATTTTCAGGTATATTGGAACGACATTTATTATGATGATCGTATTTTTTGGAATTAAAAGGCTATATGTATTGCCAATCAACTGGATAACATTTTTTGTAGTATGTGTGATCGCGGGAGTTGCTGGATGTATTGTTAACTTTTTTGTATTATTGAATCATACGGAAAGAAGTATTATGAAAAATAAAATTATGGCGAGGGTAAGAAAATAATGGATGAAAAGAAAAAAATTGGAATTCTGACGTTTCATAACGCGCATAATTATGGGGCAGTATTACAGGCGTATGCATTGAAAACAAAATTGAACCGAATGGGATATAAGGCAAAGATTTTAAATTATCAGAATCCCTATATTGCGAGATTATACCGAAAAGGCATTCATATTGATTTTTGGAAGAGAGACATTCTGCCATCAAGATGGGGCAAGGTATTTCACGAAGTGGGTGAGAACCTTTATGGATTGAGGGAATGGAAGAATCAGTGGACTGCATTTGAAAAATTTATAGGAGAGAAACTGCTAGACGGACAGGAAAAGAAACTGACACTGGATGACTTAGCAAAGGAGCAGTGCGATGTTTATATTTTGGGAAGCGATCAGATATGGGCAAGGGAACTGACACATGGTTTTGACCCGGCATATTTTGGACAATTTGCGCCGGGATGTATAGACCACCCGGCTGTTCACCGACACCACCGGCGCGGACACCAGCGGCTCGAACTGCTGCTGAGTGGGCTGACGGACGACGGCCGCTTTCCGGCCCGCCAGCGCCTGCCAGCAGTCCGCCAGCACCTGCGGCGAGTGGAAGAGGTCGTAGGTGTTGTCCTGCTCCACTTCCAGCGGTCTCCGGACGAAGACCGGGGCCTGCTCCCCTTTTGCGCGCAGCGCCCCGGCCATCCGGCGGCACTGGTCGTACTCGATGAGCTGGCCGGTCAGTTCCTGTTTCATCCGCTCGCCCTCTTCGCTGCGGGGCAGCAGCAGATAGCTCTTCATCTCCACCAGATGCGCCGCCATCTCGATGAAGGCGCTGGCCGTCTCCGGGTCGGCTCCGGCGTCCGCCGCCACCGTGCGGGTGTACTGGTCGATGAGTTCCAGAATGGGGATGTTGTGCAGGTCCATCTTGTGCTTCTGCACCAGCGTCAGCAGCAGTTCCAGCGGGCCTTCGAAGTCCGCCAGATGGAAGGTCAGCTCTTCTGCCACTCAGATCACCGTCCCGATGGATGCGTAATACATGGAATAGGCGATCTGGTCGATGTAGCCGGTGCCCAGATCCAGCAGGTCCCACACGGCATCGTTCAGCAGGGTGAGCGGGCCGTCCAGAAAGCCGCTCCAGACCACCGCCAGCATGACGATAAGGATCACCCGCTCATATTTCATGATGCCGAAGTAGATGCGCTGGGGCAGCACCGCCAGCAGCACCCGGCTGCCGTCCAGCGGCGGCACCGGGATGAGGTTGAACACCGCCAGACTGACATCCATCATGACCAGATATTGCAGGAAGTGGGCTGCAAACACGGTTCCGACCGTGACCGGGGCCCAGTAATACAGCAGCTTCCAGACCACCATCGCGAGGTAAGCCAGGAGCAGGTTCGCCACCGGGCCTGCCAGCGCCGTGAGCGCCATGCCCGCCTTGGGGTTCTTGAAATTGCGCGGGTCGGTGGAGACCGGCTTTGCCCAGCCCACGCCCGCCAGCACCATGCACAGGGTGCCCATCAGGTCAAAGTGGCGGAACGGGTTCAGCGACAGCCGGCCCTCCCGCCTGGCCGTAGGGTCGCCCAGCAGCCAGGCGGCGAGGGCGTGGCCCGCTTCGTGGAACGGGATGGCGACCAGCGTCACCAGCGCCCGGATAAGATAGTACAGTCCGCGTGAGGTCATCGTATTCTCCTAACAGTGGATTATTTTGTCTTATTGTACTATGTTTTTCGATTTCAGACAAGGGCTTGGCCCACAGATAAAAAAGGTTACAGAAATTTCAAAAAAATGCTTGCAATTTCTGCCCGACTCTGGTACAATAGTCAAGCTGATTATTTTGAATTCCTTACTTCACTGCTAGGAGGTGCAAGTATCATGGCTAAGTGTGAATGCTGCGGCAAGGGCGTTACCTTTGGTATCAAGGTCTCCCACTCCCATCGCCGTTCCAACCGTACCTGGAAGCCGAATGTCCGTCGTGTCAAGGCGGTCGTGGAGGGTTCTCCCAAGTATATCTACGCATGCTCCCGTTGCCTGCGCGCTGGCAAAGTTACCCGCGCTGTCTAAGTAGCTGCATCTGCCGGTCACTTTGTCGAGTGACCGGCTTTTTTGTTTTCCAGGAGGAGGTTTTTCAGATGGCTCTGCCCCATGACCCCATCATGCTTTTGAGCATGGTGAACCTGAAGCTGCGCGACTTCTACCCCAGCCTCGACGCACTGTGCGACGACCTGGACGAGGACAAGGCTGCGCTGTGTGCAACGCTCGCTGCCGCCGGGTATGGATACGACCCGGTGCGGAATCAATTCGTATAAATTCAGGAGGATGCTTTCATGATGCAAGGTACCTATTATAAAGAGTGGAGCCGGATGCTCGGCCGCGAAATGGAGTTCAAGGTCTATGGCACGGCCGGTGTGCCGGTGCTGGCCCTGCCCGCCCGCGGGGGCCGTTTCTACGATTGGGAGAACAACGGGATGCCCGAAGCGGTGGCTTCCCTGCTGAGCAGCGGCAAGCTCCAGCTCTTTACCGCCGACGGCATCGACGCTGAGAGCCTGCTGGCCGGGGATGCTGCGCCCCGCCGCCGGGCCGAGATGCCGGAAAAGTATTTCAACTACCTGTCCACCGAGCTGGCCGCCCGCATCCGGGAACTGAATCAGACCGAGAAAGGCCAGCTCATCTGGTGCGTCGGCGTGGACACCGGTGCCTGTCAGGCCGTCAACTGCCGCCTGCGCCGCCCGGAGGTGTTCGGCGGTGCCATCGGTCTGTCCGGCCTGTACGACATGAGCCGCTTTCTGGGCAGCGCCGAGGACGACCTCGTGCTCCGCAATGCCCCCCTCGCCTACCTGACCGAGACCGGCCTCGTGGACAAAAAGGCCTTTGCCAAGGCGGAGGAGAACGACCTCATCCTCTGCGCCGGGCAGGGCAGCTACGAGGAAGAGGCACAGGCCGACACCCGCGCCCTCTCCGAGGCCCTGACCGCCGCCGGTCTGCCCACCCACTGCGAGTTCTGGGGCAGTGATGTCTCCCACGACTGGTACTGGTGGGGCAAGGAGCTGCACCTGTTCGCAGAACGCATCTTTGGAGAAGGAGGAAGTCATGCCTGAATTTGTGATCGGTGCCCGCGGGCACGATTTTGGCCGTCACACCCCGGATGAGCTGTTTGCTTCCATCGGCAAGGCGGGCTTTGCCTGCACCCAGCTGGCCTACACCAAGGCCATTGAGGGCGTGAAGAGCTATGCCGATGTCACCCCGGAACTGGCCGAGGCCACCCGCGCCGCTGCCGCCGCTGCCGGTGTTTCCATCGCGGTGAACGGCACCTATGTCGAGCTGAGCTATGCCGACGAGGACAAGCGCCGCGCCGAGGTCGCCAAGGTGCTGAGCCAGATCCCGGTCGCCAAAGTGCTGCACGCTGGCTGCATGGGCAGCGAGACCACCAACATGGCCAAGCAGCCCGGTGTCACCCGCAAGGAAGCGCAGGAAGCCCTTCTCCGCAGCCTGGGCGAGATCCTGCCCGTCTGTGAGGAGCAGGGGGTGCTGTTCGCCGTGGAGTGCGTCTACTACCACGCCATGAACACCCCGGAGGCCGTCAAGATGGTGCTGGACACCATCGCCAGCCCCAATCTGCGCGTCCTCTGCGATTTCGCCAACTACGTCGGCCCGGAGGACGCTTCGCTGGATGCGCAGCGCCGTATCTGGGACAAGGTGGGCAGCTGGTACGGCGACAAGATCGCCGCAGTCCACTTCAAAGGCCAGAACTTCCGGCCGGACGGCACCCTGTACTCCACCAGCCTGGAGGATTCCTGCGTGGACTATGCAGGCGGCTTCGCCATGCTGAAGCAGATGCCGCAGGCCGCCTTCCCGGTCCTGCGCGAGGAGGCCGTCCCCGCCCGCGCTGCCAGCGACATCGCCTTTATGCGGAAATTCTGCGAATAAGCCCGTTTTTTCAGTCCTCTGCCCGGTGCAGGCGTTTCCAGCCCCTGCACCGGGCTTTTTCCGTTTCCCTGTGTTCACGAAAAATTCACAATTGAATTTTCATTTCCTACTTGTTCTGTAGGACAAGCTGTGCTACAATGCCTTTGTACGAAAGATACCCCCAAGGGGTAATTTGAAAGGAGTGGTTCCCATGAGCAGCGAGATGGAACCCTGCCCCCGCTGTGCCCTGCACGAAGCGTCCCCTGCCCCATGCTGCGAAGATGCAGCCGCCGAAACAGCGCAGGCCGAAGCAGAGACCCTGCACACCTGCTGCTGCCGCCACAAAAAGCGGAGCGAGGAGGAGTACAAGAGCCTCATCCACCGTCTGAACCGCATCGAGGGCCAGATCCGGGGCATCCGCGGCATGGTCGAAAAAGACGTCTACTGTGCCGACATCCTCGTGCAGGTGGCGGCGGCAAACTCTGCGCTGAACGCCTTTTCCAGAGAGCTGCTCAGCCAGCATGTGCGCACCTGCGTCGCGGACGACCTGCGCGCGGGCAGCGACGAAAAGTTGGATGAGCTGCTGAAATTGCTGCCCAAACTCATGAAATGACCCTTTTTCGGACAAGCTGACCCATCGCAAGGAGTGAAGACTATGGAACAATACAACGTTACCGGCATGAGCTGCGCGGCCTGCTCTGCACGGGTGGAAAAGGCCGTAAACGCCGTGCCCGGCGTCACGAGCTGTTCGGTGAGCCTGCTCACCAACTCCATGGGCGTGGAGGGCACCGCGAGTGCCGCCGCCATCGTCAAGGCGGTGCAGGATGCAGGCTATGGCGCCAGCCCTAAAGTAGGCGGGCCCACCGCCGCCCCGGACCCCAGCGCCGACCTCGACGCTCTGGCCGACCACGAGACCCCAAAACTGAAAAAGCGGCTCATCGCCTCCCTTCTCTTCCTGGCGGTGCTGATGTACTTTTCCATGGGGCACATGATGTGGGGCTGGCCGCTCCCCCACTGGTTCGATGGCAACCATGTCGCGATGGGCCTCGTTCAGCTTCTGCTGGCGGGCATCGTGATGGTCATCAACCAGAAGTTCTTCATCAATGGCTTCAAGGGCCTCCTCCACCGCGCCCCCAACATGGATACGCTGGTGGCGCTTGGTTCCTCGGCCAGCTTCCTCTGGAGCACCTACGCCCTCTTCGCCATGACCCGTGCGCAGGTGGATGGCAACGACGCTCTCGTCATGCACTACATGATGGAGTTCTACTTTGAGTCGGCCGCCATGATCCTGACCCTCATCACGGTGGGCAAGATGCTGGAAGCCCGCTCCAAAGGCAAGACCACCGATGCGCTCAAGAGCCTGATGAAGCTGGCCCCCAAAACGGCCACTCTCCTGCGGGGCGGCACCGAAGTCAGTGTCCCCATCGCCGAAGTGCGCAAGGGCGATATCTTCGTCGTCCGCCCCGGTGAGAACATCCCGGTGGACGGCATCGTGCTGGAAGGCAGCAGCGCCGTGAACGAGAGCGCACTGACCGGCGAGAGCATCCCGGTGGACAAGGCCGAGGGCGACAAGGTCTCAGCTGCCACCACCAACCAGTCGGGCTTCCTGCGGTGCGAGGCCACCCGCGTGGGCGAAGATACCACCTTGGCGCAGATCATCCGGATGGTCAGCGACGCCGCCGCCACCAAGGCCCCCATCGCCAAGATTGCCGACACCGTGTCGGGCTTCTTCGTCCCGGCGGTCATCTCCATCGCTGTGGTCACCACCATCGTCTGGCTGCTGCTGGGCCGGGAGTTCGGCTATGCACTGGCCCGTGGCATCTCGGTGCTGGTCATCAGCTGCCCCTGTGCGCTGGGCTTGGCCACACCGGTGGCCATCATGGTCGGCAACGGTCTGGGGGCCAAGAACGGCATCCTGTTCAAGACGGCCGCTTCGCTGGAAGCCGCAGGCCGCACCCAGATCGTGGCACTGGATAAGACCGGCACCATCACAAAGGGCAACTTCGTCGTTCAGAATATCGTCCCGGCGAAGGGCGTTCCGCTGAACGAAGGCGAGCTGCTGTGGCTTGCGGCGAAGTGCGAGAGCGCGTCCACCCACCCGATCGCGCGTTCCATCCTCACCGCCTATGAGGAGCGCGGCGCCGAGCACGGCAATAGCACGGTAGAAAACATCCGCGAGCTGGCCGGTGAGGGCGTCATTGCATCGGTCGAGGGAAAAACCGTGCTCTGCGGCAACGTAAAGCTCATGGAGCACAGCAATATTGATCTTTCCGGCTACCACGGCACGCAGGGCAGCACCGAGGTGCTGCTGGCGCTCGACGGCAGGTTCCTCGGTCATATCGACATCGCGGATACCGTAAAGCCGGACGCGAAGCAGGCCATCGGCCGCATGAAGGCGCAGGGCCTGCGCACGGCCATGCTGACCGGCGACGGTCAGGCGAGCGCGGATGCGGTCGCGCAGTCGATCGGCATCGACGAGGTGCACGCACGCCTGCTGCCGCAGGATAAGCTGGCTGCACTGAATGAGATCCGTGAGAAGAACGGCGCGGTCATGTTCGTCGGCGACGGCATCAATGATGCACCCGTACTCGCAGGCGCGGACGTCGGCGCGGCGATGGGCAGCGGCGCCGATGCCGCCATCGAGGCGGCGGACGTCGTGTTCATGAAGGCCGACCTCAGCTCCGTCCCGGCCTCGGTCAATATCGCACGCAGCGCGAACATCGTTTCCAAGGAGAACATCATCTTCGCCCTCGCGGTAAAGCTGCTCGTCATGGTGCTCGGCCTTACCAACCACGCCTCCATGTGGCTCGCGGTGTTCGCAGATACCGGCGTCGCGATGCTGTGCGTACTCAACTCGGTCCGCATACTGAACAGGAAGGTATGGTAAAACGGGGATGTGTCAATATCTCCTTGTCCCCTCACTTGATGCGGGGCCGCAAAAGGACAGCCCTTATCAATCAGATTTTTATA
>OGLI01000461.1_pt1 | contig 36319 bp, 61 predicted proteins | sample 1572661 | NCBI WGS metagenome assembly OGLI01 (sample SAMEA2581901, study PRJEB24529) | metagenome | biome: Human gut stool | place: China | collected 2011 | reverse complement strand
GGCAAATTTGCCAAAATCTGACTGTTGGGGTCGGATTTGTTCCAACAGCTGAATTGAAGCGGTTTTAAGCAAACGCCGGCCAGCGTTTTCGCCGAAAACCATTTCTTTGACCGGAAACGGTTAAAAATAACGCAGGCAACGGCCGTCTGCCCCTGCCTGCTTTCTCCTCTGGCCTCCCCGTAGATGGTTTTGGCCATAATTTCAAAATCATAATCAGTCATCTTTCCTTTTTCTCCGTTTGCTTTCCAACCTTTCCGTCAAAACCGCCAAAAGCTCATTTAACCGGTTGACGGATTTGTTGAGTTCGTCAATCTTCGCATCCGTTTTTCTTAAATCTCCCTCAATATGCGTCATTCTCGTTTCAATCCGGGCTTTCCACTCGCCGATCCGAATAAAATTGCACAATACCCCGATCAACGCAGAAACGCCGGTAAACAGTCCGTAGTCCATAGTCTTTTTTTCTCCATTAAAAAAGCCCGCATTTCTGCGGGCTGTCGTCTTAAACTTTCCTGTCATAATAATTTGCCTCGGCAAGATTTTTCTCGACCTTGCTCATGTCCTTTAATATGTCGGACATGTTCATCATCGCTTCCCAGCTTACGCTTTTATTCTCCCGGGCGTATTTCTCCATCTCCTCAACAAGCATTTTAACGCCTTTGTGCATAGCTTCGCGCATTAAGTTAATTTCCTCTTTTGACATTTTCAATTCTCCCCGTATTTTTTGAAATACTCCATCAGCTGCGCCGGCGTATCAGCTTTTATTTTGATGTCGCCGAGCATGGTTTTGAAACTTTTATCCGGCAAATCGTCGGCATATTTGCGGATCAAACCATCCAAAACGTCAACATCAATATAACCGGATCCGCTGTCCAACGCGGACAACATCTTTGTCCCTTTGGTTGCCAACGTGTATTCCGCCATAATATGCATACCGGCATTCATCCAAGCGTCATTAAAATCTTTCGGCATTTTGGAAAATTCTTCCGTCAAATACTCGCTGATTGCCTTAACGGCGTTTTCCAGACTGATTTTCATTATTTTCGCTCCTGAAAATCGGGCGGGGGAAAAGCCCCGCCCTCGGTTGAACAAGATTATTTACCGGTCGCCTGCGCGGCTGCACGGTTGGCAATAATAACCCCCTGTGCACCGGCGGCGCTGGTTGTAATCGTCTGCGGCTCAATCGCAACCGGAACACAACCGGACAACGGCTGCGGGCAGATTGCCGACAGCGGAATCACCTCTTTGGTAATCGCATCCAGACGGTTGTTGATCGCGGCAAACTCTTTGTTCGCGGCAATAAACTGGTATTCGTTCGCCTGTTTGTTCAAAGCGACTTCCTTGTCCAAGCGGCAAATCTCGGCCTGCTGCCGTTCGCGGCTGGCAACCAGTTCGCTGAAGACCGTTTCAAAACGACCGTTAACACGTTCTTTCTCTGCCGCCAGTCTGGTCGTGTAATCTTCAAACAGTTTCAAATCGGACTGATTGGAGTAATCTTTTGCCTGCAATTCGGCAATTTTAAGATTCTGCCCCAACTCAAAGCGGTTAACATAAGTGTTTTCAGAACACGGCTGGTTGATAAAAACATTTTCGTTAAAGCCGCGTGTACAACCATGACCGCCGCCAAACTCATCACGGATAATCTGACGAACCTTTTCTTCGCTGGTTTTTGAACCCAACGCGGTTGCCCCCATTGCCGTACCGGCTGCGCCAAGTCCGGTATTCAGCAGTTTCCAAGCCGCCGAACCGATACCGGCACCGTTCATTTCAATTGACATCTTTATTTCTCCTTGAAAAAGCAGGCATTATTACCTGCCTTTTCAGGATAGCCGGAGGCTAACGCAAATATCACCGCGTCAAACTGCCCTTCTACTGCACAAACAAACCCAGCCAGTCTGCCAGCTTTAACCGGGCAACTGTCTTTTTAAGCGCTTTTTGGTGGACTTTGAAAATCCAACTGTCCGAATACGGTTCGGCTTGATTTATAAGCTTTTTTATCTCCTCAGGAATTTGCTTAAAGCTCAACCCCTCAATATAACGAAGTTTCATAATAAGAAACTCGAGGTTGGAGAGTTCCACCGCCTCGAGTTTGTTTAACAATAATTGCGGGCTTTTTTTACCGAGCCGCCGCAGCTCTTCCTTTATTTTTATCATATATCATCTTTCCCGATCAAAGTTACTAACTGGTAGTCGGTAGTCGATAGTCTGATAGTCTTAAATTTTTTTTCTCCACTCTGCAAAGCTAAAAACGGAAACATCAGGAAACCCCGGCGTTTCCGGAATATCCCGCAAATAATGCCGATACTGCCGGTACAGTTCCCGCTCATCTTCCGCAACCGGAAAATCGGCCAGCATATACTTGTCTGTCTGACATAACAGTTCGTCCCGCTTTGCCCGCACTTCGGCAGACCGGCGCTTAACTTCAAAATCCGGATCCCGAACCATATCCGCCCCGTTCCACACATAACGCTCAATATTTCTGAACGTTTCTTCCGAAATTTCCACATTGTCGACGCCTTCTGTCGACTGGCGGCACTCGCCGGCGCCGACCAGTTTATTGTCTTCTATAAAAGCGTAAAACATTCTCCTAATCTCCTACTTCTCTGAATGCGGCAACATTGATGTAAACCCCGGTTGCCGTTACGCTGCCGGTATTTGAAAAACCGATTCGCTTATTTTTTACCAAAGCGGTGAATGTACCGGCTCCGCGTGAACTGTCGGTCACAACAAAAGTTCCAGCAACCGGATTCGATGCCATCGCATTCAAAATCGTCGGATTTGAACCGCATCGAATCGTAACAATACCGTTTGATGTAAAAAATATGCTGCCGATCACTTCGTATAAACGATCATTGGTTAAATAATCAAGAGTAAACGTCCTGACCTGATCCTTGGCAATTGAACCGTCTGCCAACATATTTCTGGCCAGAAAATAGCTCCACGGCAGCGGAAGTTTCGCGTTGCCGGCCGACGACAGATTGCTCAGGTCAACATCGGCCAAGTTGTCTGGATTTATTTTTTCCGCCCAGTACTTTGCCGACCCGGCCGGTTGTTCCTCTATACTGCCGATTGCCCACGCTTCGGCGGCACCAGCAGAAGCCTTCGCGCTTATTTGATGCTCTCCTGCCTGACCGGCTTGGTGCGTGGCCGTCTGAGCGGAAGCTTCGGAAGCGTCCGCGGAAGCAGCAGATAACTCGGCGCTTTTTTCCGCCGCGGTTTTGAAACTTTCCGCACTTGCCGCCGATCCCGAAGCCGCCGTCGCCGACGCTGCCGCCGCTTCCTTCGATTCCGATGCCGAAGACGCCGAAGAGGCAGCCGCCCCAGCCGAACCGGACGCCGCCGTTTCCGAACTTTTGGCATTTGTTTCGGAAGTTTTTGCCGCACCGGCACTTGCCTCCGCCTGCAACACATAATCCGCCGCATTACCCGCTGACGCCTCGGCATTGCCGGCAGACTTCAACGCTTCGCTTGCGGAATCTGACGCCGCCGAAGCCGCCGTCTGCGCTGCAGAAGAAGATGACGCGGCCGACGTCGCCGAAGCCTCCGCCTGTTCCGCCAGAGCGTTGACGGCCGCTGTCTTTTCCGCCGCATTGCCGTCAAACGCTTCCTCAAGCCCGTCGGCAAAAGACTGCAGTTCCGGTTTGACCGTCGTTTCAACATATGAGGTTATTTCCGGTTTGCTTACTTCTTCAATATAATTATTTAAAATCTGTTCGGCGTTTTCCGTCGCCTTATTAATTGTGTCAACGCCGTTGGCCGCCGCTTCTGCAATAACGCCCTCTTTATTTTCGACATAAACGTCAATCTCCGGTTTAGCTACCTCGTCAACATATTGTTTGATTTCCTCTTCACCCGATTTAATATAAAAAAGAGGTACGTTAATATCCAACTGTACCTCATCTTGAAACAGAACGTCCAATCTTGCCGGTTGTCCCGTATTTATATCCAAAATTGCATCTTCGTTTAGCATCTTTCTCACCTCGTCACTTGTTCGGTAATACGAAACACGCCGACCCGGTTAACGTCTTGCGGAAAAACGGTATGTACATCTCCTTGATCGGTGGTAACCTGAATATCCGTCACATAGTCGCCGGCATCAATGCCGGTGTCTACCGGTTTAAGCTCAATCCGGGCCTTGCCTTCCTTAACGTCGAAAATTTCCCCGTTTTTGCTGAACTTCAAAACTTTCCTGTCCGCATCATAAACCGACATTTTTATTTGCCAGTCCCGAATATTGATTGCTTTTCCGTCGGCATTCCGGAATTGCAACAGAATATCGAAACTGTCCCCCTGCCGGACGACAATTCCGTTTTGTGTCATATACCCTGCCATAACCTAATCCTCCTTTACCTTGATAAAATAATTGAGCGCAATACTCTTTACGCGCGTTTCATTGCCGGTTCGTCCCGAAGCGTTGCTTGAAGTTCTGAAATTAGCTGACGGACTGGCATCGCTGGCATAATAAACACCGATGTTACGACCGCCGCCGGAACAGGCAGACTGAACCCCCGGCACCCCATGCGTATGCGTCTGCATCTGATCTTCCTGATAAGAACCGAACTTGCGGCCGCTGTCATAACCGCGCCCGTTGTCAAAACCGCGGACAACCACACCGCGACAGTCCGGCAGATTAAAGGTTGTTACCCCGTTGCCGTCACCGAAAGTTTCGCCGATAGCTTCAAACAAATCGGCATAATCTTCCCTTGAAACTTCCCGCCCGTTGCAAATCATCCAGTTACCGTGATCCTTCTGCAAAGCCGAACATTTAATATCGCCGATCATCAGCGACCCGTTAATGGTTTTAGTAATTTCTGTTTTCAAATCTTCCGTTGCCGTTGTCATCTGCTTACGGTTAACCGCATCTCCGTCCAAAGCACCGTCTGAAAGATTTTTTATTTGAAAATTCCCCATATTCAAATTGCCGCTCATCGGTACACGGCCGTCACGAAGAAAAGTCAACGAAAGCCCGTCGGCAAAATTGTTGTCTTCCTCATCCGCATGATCGGTAACAATGTCAATATCGTCGATCCGGTCCTGTTCCCAGTTATGAAGCCGGGTAAAATTTCCTTGTGAATCAAAAGGCATGTGTTTTTCTCCAATAAAAAAACCGCCTTTGTCGGGCGGTTATTAAAAAGGGCAAGTCCATACTTGCCCACGATATTAAAAAGCTATTTCCTTTTTCAGAAAATGTCAAGAAAAACCATTAACTTGACAATAAAAAGCATCTTCTGATATAAAAGAAAAGTCCGTTGCTGGAACAACGGACAATTTACCTAACCAAAGGAGCTAAGCCTTAATCTTAACTTCTTTATGAGGTTAGGATAACCTATTTTTGCTTGCCAGTCAAGTTAAAATAGATTTTAGGCCTGCTCCTTATATTTTTATAAGGAACTACAATGATAATAAGAATTATGCTTATAATCAGAAAAATCAAGATACTTTTCTATGTGAAAAAATCTTGAGCCTAAAAGCAAGGGGCGGAGAAATCCGCCCTTTGTCTTTTTATAACAGGCATAAAGCCAGATACGGCACAATCCATAAGACCAGAAAATATGCCGCGAACTCAAGCACAACCTGCATTATCTCACCCAGCTGCTGATTTGGCTCATCCGGTTTTTTAAGTCGGCATTCTCCGCTGCCAGCCGATCGTTCTCCGCATGCAATCTCCGAAACTCCAATGTATCTTTTTTGTTTTTGGTAGCATGCCAGTGGTATAGTTGATAGAGCAAATCTCGATCGCTCACTTCCCAATATTCGGTCTTTCCCGAACCGGACATAATCGCCGCCAATTCTTCTCTCACTGCAAACGCTACACAGCTTTTTACAATCCCGCCGATTTCCGCCTTGGCCTTTTCCGAAAGGACAATCTCCTTTTTACCGGAAGGCAGCGACCGGGTATGCTCGGAAACGATAACCGGCTTGTCCTGACGTTTGCGCAGTTCCGCTTCCATAGCTCTAAAAGCGACAATAAACTTTTCTTTCCATTCTGCGGCTTTTTCTCCGGTAAAACCCATAACGAGAAACATCCAGCCGTCTTGTGTCATATCGTAATAAGTTCTTTTTTCGCCTTTTTGGTCTTTATATTCAACGGACGCAAAATTGCGTGCGTTAAAATCTTTACTACATTTCAACAACTTAATAGAGCGCAACACATCACAATGCCGCTTTCCGAAACGATCGGCAACTGTTAAAGAATCTGTAGTAACTTGATTGTTATCATTGATTTTGACTAATTCATTCATTTTTCTTTTGTCCTTTTTCTAGAAGTTTCCTAGAACAGCTAGGTCTGGGGGCTAGAAACCTGACAAAAGAACAGGCGGGATTATTCAATATATTCTCCGCACCCCCAGATAAAACTTTTGCACAAAACGAGGTCAAAAAATGAATCGCACAAAAAAACACATCTGACGGGTGTGTGCCGCTTTTGTAGAGTTTCTAGCTCTGTTATAATAATAAACAAAACAATCCAAATGTCAATTACTTCTTTTTTACCAAAATTTAAAAGGATTAAATTTATTACAAGCACCTATTATACCATTTTTTTTACAATCTAGTTCAATATCATTTTCCATTAAAAATGGATATTTTGAAAATACATCTTCGACAAATAAAGCAAAATCATCATCACTAATGTTTTCTAAACCTATTAGATGACCTTCATAAACAATCTCATGGGTTTTATAATCCATAATCATTGCTGTGAAATTTATTTGAAAATTATCAACCACTGCATTATGATACCCAGTTACACCATAATTATAATCAATCGATGCGTTGTTAAAACCTGAATAACTACCATTAAACGTTCCAAACCCATTTCCCCAATAACTAGCTCGGCCATTAATATTGCCATAACTGTGACTATTTATTGAATTAATACTTGTCGGACTAACAATTGGAACCGTTTCCAAGGATTGCCAACTTTTACTCGTTATTCCATAGACAAAACCATATACAGAAGGCTCTTGGGGTGATACAATTTTGAAACCATTTTGTTTTAAAAGACTTTCAAAAACTGGCTTTAACCTAGTAGCAGCTATTCCTATATCAGGAGTAACAATCTTGATTGTATTCTTATTTCCTTCTGAAATAACTGTGCTTGTTTTATAAAGATAAGAAGAAGAAGTACAACCGCTGAGAAGTAAAATCAAAACAAACAGTATTTTCTTCATATTTTTAGTCTTTCAAAATTAGTGGTTGATATAAAAAGCATACCAACCACTAAAAGACGAGTCAATGATTATTTAGAAAATTCATATACAATACTGCCGGATTAGGAATGTCAAAGACAGACGGAATATATTTTGACGTCCGCCCGGCCAGATAGGCCGCTTCCCCCATCGCCCGCGGAGAAAAGGCCGGAAGAGCCGCTAAAGCCCCCCAAAAAACAGGAGAAACAGCAGTCGCCGCCACCCCTGTTCCCGCTCCGCCAAGTGTCCCGGCAACTCTGGCTGCCAGTCCCCGCGGTTCCAAAGCATTAAGCGTTTGTCCGGCCAGCATATCGGATATTTCATTACCGCCGTTTTCCAGTTGTTTCAAAAGCTCGGAACGGTTGCCATAGTTGGAGTTGACGTTGTTGCGGAAAACGCTTTGAAATTTCCGTAACGCCGTATCTCCCGTACTTTTACGCCCCAGCGAAAATACCCTTTCCATTTCGTCTATCGCATCAGCGGCTTCTTGATAATCTTTCATAATTCGACTGTAAACCGGTGCTTGTCGGGTAATTTCTCCCCTAACCGCATCAGCCATCGCCGCCTGAGCCATAGAAGCCGCCCGTGCTTCCCGCGGTAAGGCAATATTTCTGATTGCCCTTTTTAACTCATCAAAAGCGGTAATATCCTTTGCTGTCGGATCTTTGGAAAAATTCTTTAACAAGTAATTCACTTTATTAAATAATTTAGCTGTATGATCATCTAACAAATACGCTCGGCTGCCGCCAAAACTCTGCTTAACCTTATTGATTTTATCAATAATCGGTTGCAGGCTGATTCCTTCCATACCGCCTATTTTCTGCATTTCCTGCCGGTAAAGATCGTTACGCTGGCTTCTTAAAGAATTAAGACTGTCCTTTGCAATCTGTACAATATCGGCAGCTGTTGCCCGCGGCCGGCGCATATTCTCCGCAAAAACCTTGCTTCCACGTTTTCCGGCATCATACGCCTGCGCAAGAGAATCGCCGGCGGCACCGGTTGTTGTTCCCAAAACGCTGCCGATAAACTTTCCGGCGCCTTTTTTAGCGGCATTCCACGCCGATCCGGCAACGGGAAACGCCGCACTGATTGCGGCAGAAGTTCCGACATCGCTTAAACCGTCTTCAGCCAGTTGATCAAAATCCTTTGCTTTTCCGATAGCGCCGGCTCCCCCGGTCACTCCTCCGACAGCACCGGACCGCAGAGCTTTGGACGCCAAGCCGGAACCTTTGCTGATAAAACCGCCGCCGGCAAAGTTTGCCGGACTGGCAAGAATCCCCGCCAACTGATATTTGTCCGCTTCTTCGGGTTTGTTTTCTTCCAACCACTCCTTTGCGGCGTCTGCCGGCTGTACGACTTCGTTATAACGGTCGCGGCGAGTCGGCACCACTTTGTCCAGATCCTTAAACAGCCCGCGCGGACCGTAGTTCTGAGCATTTGCCACCATAGCCCCGACCGTTGCCGGCGCATCAACAACGGATGAAAAAACGGCATTGGCAACGCCGCCGAGTTTTTTCCCCGCCCCGAAGGTACCGCCCTCTTCAAACGAAGCAATCTTGCCGACGGCTTCTTCCGGCGTCCGTATAAGAGAATCAACAAAACCGGCTACGCCTTTTCTGAGCCTTTCCGCCGGGTTAATGTATTCCATTGCCTTTTGCGGAACATCCATCGCCTGACGCACCGCCCGCCAAACATTAGAAGGTTGCTCTTTAGAAGGTTGTTCTTTTGCAACTGGTATTTGAATACCGGCAGCTCGAAATACTTCTTGTGCCACCTCATCCGTCGGTGGAACTGTACTTTCTACTTCAAATTCCTGTCCATTTGGTGCAGTCAAAATATAAATTGTCATTCTTTAACTCTCCATTTGATTCCGCCACTTAACACCCCGGAACGAGGATATACTTTTACCTCTTCTGTCGGCTTTGGACCACCGGAAAAAATACCGGAAATAATACGGGAAAGCAACGGCCGCTTTTTCTGCTCCTGCGGTTGCTGCTTTCCCTTGCCCATTGCGGCCGCCCGTTCTTCCTCGGTAAACAAGGGCTTGTCCTTGTAATATTCCCGCAGATAATTATTAAACCTGTAATCAAGCACGCCGCCGTTTTGATCACGATACTGATTCATCAAATCAAAAACTTCGGCCTGCCGCTGATAGGCTTTTTTATACATATCGACAATTGCTTTGTTTTGCTTCGGCGTATTGCTTAAACTCGGCACCATACTCAACAGGAAATTAATGTCACGGTCAGAAGTTGCGCCGGATAAAACGTCGCGCCTAAGCTGCCCGAGCAACTGTGAACTGATTGTCGGAATAAGTTTTGCGTCTTCCATTCCTTCCAAGTCCGCCCCCAAGCTTGAAGCCAGCGTCCTGAGGGAATTAAACATCTCCCCGCCGGTTCCCTGATAAACGGCCGGGTTATCAACAGCATTACCCAGCTGTTCAAGATAAGCCAGATTTTGAGCTGCCGAAGTGTTGGCTTCATTAGCTTTTTTGTAATAATCGGCCATATTCTTGGCATCCTGTTTCAGAAAATCATTTGTTCCGCCAACATTAACCGTTGTTCCACCCCTGATCATTTCCGCGGCTTTGTCTTCTCCGAATTTTTTAGCGAAATACTCAAAGTTCCGCATTTTTTCCGTCGGTTTAAGCTGTTCGCCTTCCATTTGCTTAATGACAAACTCGGCCGCTCCGTTCGGATCATAACGCGCATACGCCGGCAAGAATTGCGATGTATCACCGTTGTTGTAAGCTTCAAAAGCTTTCACAAATTCGTCACGGTTAAATTTGTTTTCATTTTCCTGCTGCAGAAAACGCTGATATTTCTCCCGTTCCCGTTGCTGTTCTTCCGCCTGTTTCCGGGCATTCGATAGATTCTGCAATGCTCCCAAAAGATCCGGGGACTTTGCCGCCCTGATTACAGGCATCGTATTTCCGACAATCTGTGCTGTTGTTCCTGCAAAATTTTGACGCATTTGTTTTTCTCCCTTATGCTCCGCGCTGATTATACCCAGACAAACCACCCAATCCCGCACCGGCAGCTATTCCCCACGGTCCAAGTGCAGATCCTGCGGCTGCTCCGTTAATTGCACCAGACAACGCTCCCATCAACCCGCCTTTTCTGTTTGCCATATCCTGCTGATATTTCAAATTCGATAATCCGCTTCCTACACTAAAAATATTCTGTTGGTTTTCATAACCGCTGACGGAATTACCCAACAGCGAATTAATCAGGTTAATATAAGCCTGTTGCGAATTATTACCAAAATTAGCGGCATTGATGCTGTTATTCAAACTATCGGTAAAAGCGTTCTGTCCTTGCAGCACGGCTTGATAAGCCGCCTGATTGGTTGCGGCGTTTTGTTCTTCCTGCAAGTCACTCATTGCCCGCTGATATGCTTCGCTTCCCGGCGTCAATCCCTGATTGATCAAACGGTTTTGCAAATCGCTTGTCTGTGTTTCAAACTGCGGCGTCATCTTATCAAGAAAGGCTTGATAAGTAGCCTGCTCGGCCCGTTGTCTCGCAGCATCCGACGCGTCAACCGAAAAGTTATAATTTCCCATATTTCCCAACTGGTTGCTGAAATTAAGCGCCGCGTTTTCCATATTGCCGATTGTATTGTCAACTTTCGATGTGTCGTAATTATTCAAATAATTTTGGTAATTATAATATGGGGTCATATCATATTTAACTTTTTTTGAAGAACTCATCTTTTTATCTCCATTTGCATTCACTTTTTAACATTCCGAACAGGAAACAGTCCTCGCCGCTGTCCCGATATTGCCGCAACAATCCCTCCCGCTTGAAGCCCAAACGTTCAAGCATAGATTTTGACGCCTGATTGCCCACGCTGACAAAAGCGCTGACGCGCCGGCAATCCATAACGTCAAAAGCTACGGCAAAAATATGTTTCAATATTCTTCGACTGCACCAGTATTTGCTTACGCTGTAAATTGTCATCCACACATCAACCCCGGGACGGCAATCATTATAAATAACACCGGCAATCAACTTGCCGGCCCGAACAATCCCGATCGTAACGTTTGCGCCGATCCAGTCGGTATTTTCGCCAAGCCCGGCACAAACCCAGTTTGCAATCATCCCGTTACAATCCGGTATAATTTTACACAATCCCGCTTCCTGCTTCATATCTCACCCCCGTATCAAACCACTCTATCAGATTACCCCGGGTTTTAGTCTTAAATACGACCGAAGCCTTAAAACCGGTTGCCGCGTTGGCAATCCATTGTGAACGGATTTTGCCCTGAAGCGTCGACCATTTTGTCCCGATCGGATTGGCCAGACTTGACCACGGCGACACATCCCATTTAGAACCGCCGCTTGAACCGATATTTTCCCGATAGGCAACTTCACGGCTCTCAAAATCCATATCGGTATAAATCACAAGCGCGTATTTCGTCGACGATTTCGTCCGCGGATTCAGCATCTGGATTTTTTTCAAATTCGGATTACCGAGATCGGAAAAAGCCTGTTTAACAACCCCAAAAATATGCAAACCGTTGTCCGAATATCCCTCGTCAAACAGATAAACTCCCTTATCAGATCCGAAATATGCCCGATCCAAAAAAATAGCCCAGCAAAACGAACGAATATTCGTAAAACGGCACCAAGCGCCGGTATTCAAATTTATGACATGTTGTTCAAACTGGTTATAAACCGGCACATTGAACAGGGCATATCCCCCGCGGCCGTAAATAATACCCTGCCAGCCTTCCCGGCTTCGATTATTCTTTGTCCTGTCCAAAACCAACCCGCGGATTTTATCGGAAAAGGCAATTTGTGACGCGTTCGCCTTATCAATCGGCAACGCTTTTGACAACGGCACATAGCCATCTTCAGAAATCATTACAATATCACCCTGATACTGCATAACACACTTATAACCGATCGGTTTGCTCATAATGTAAGAGCCTTTCAGCGCCCACAAACCGGCATTACCCGGATCCGTACCGCTATATACCAGACATTCGCCCTCAGAAGTGATAAAAACGGTCAAATCATCAATTCCCTGCCCGCCGTCCTGCGTCCAGTTTGCAACCGCCACCAACTCACCGCCGTGCTTTGCTACATATTGCAAATCAAACTGTTTAAGTTTACCCTGTACTTCTCCGGCATTTTCGGCATACCAGACTTTTAAGCTGCCCTTTTCCACAAACCACAGACGTTCTTTGCTGACTGTTGCATTAATGATTTTTTGCGGCGAAAAACTTTCTTCATCGCTGGTAAATCCCCAGTCCCCGAAAACATCGCTTCCGCCCTCGTCAACATAAAAAGCTTTCGGTGTATCCGTTCCATTGACAAAATAAAGCCGATCGCGGTACTGACATATCTGGCAGTTGCTTCTGCCAAACGATACGTCTTCATATGCTTTCACCTCTTTGGCCGTGGTAATATTATAAGCTTTTCCGCCGGCAACCGCAATAAAACGCTCCTGATCAGGTTTTTTATAGGGGGCCAGCGTTTCAATCTTTGCCCCCAAATCGGCATAAACGGCGTACCCTCGGCGTAACATAACTTTTGTGTCGCTCGGTATGTAATTATCCATGACAATTGCATCGTTTGCACTCATCAAATCCATACTGTCCCGAACGTTCAAACCGCCGGTCGGGGCCGGCAAGGTAACGTTTAACGACCTATTACTTCTGTTTGTCTGACGTTGCTGCATTAATAAAAACTCCCGTATCTGCCGGGTCAAAAACCGCTCCGGACAAATTAATGTCTTTTGTTGCCAAGCCGGCTCCGTACCGCTTTTTTATCTCTCGTTCAAACTCATTGAACTCTTCGGCATAGTCCATTCCGTTGCGCTTAAGCCAAATCCACTCAACCGCCAGTTTAACCAGATATTCGTCAAAAACCGGAATATCCGTATTTTTGGTCAATTGCGGTTTTTCCTCAAGTGTCTTGGCATCATAAACAACAGTATTGCTTCGATATTGAAAAACAACACTCAAACCGGCAGCCGGCGGATTTAGAAAACGGATCATCCCGTTTTGAATAACAAAACGAATATCAGTTCCGACAATATTAAAATATTTGTCGCGCATCCATTGTTCCGGGGTAATCGCCCCGATTACTTTCTCTTTTGTGTCTTTAACATATATTGTATTATTGAGAAGGGAAAAGAAATCGGGGGCTATATGTTTAAGCAAATACGAGCTTTTATTTGCCACGGTTCGCAAACAACCGGTTTTTGTTAACTCCTGCCAGTCGCCGTAACGCAAAATTTTATCAAGAGCCTTTTTAGCCACGCTTAAAAAAACGGCATTATGCTGACTGTCTTCGTCAAACAGGCTGTCCGGTTTTTGCACGGTTAGCAAATCCGCACAATCTTGGCATATTTCAAGCATCGAAAGCATAAACTATTCCTTTTCTTTTTTTAACTCTTTAATTTTTTTCTCAAGTTCGGCAATCTGCCGTTTATATTCCGCTTCCTTTTCTGCCCAAAAGCTTTTTTCCTGATTAAATTCTTCCTCTTTTTTGGCAAACTCTGCAGCGGCCTGATTATTGTTCGCCATTTCAAGAAACCTCTTGGCAATATGATATTCATCGGATACGGCCAGCAGCTTCGCCTTGTCTTCTTCCATTGCGGCAAGTTCCTCCACCGTATAAATGCCGCGTTCCTTCAAATTATCCACTTGCGCCCGGTCAAGAAAGGCAAACAATTCAATCGGCGTTCCTTCTTTTTTGTTTTCTTTGTTTTTCAAATAAAAATCGTACTCGTTCGGATAAAGCCTGATCTTATCTTCGGTTGCCGGCTGATCATAAATGTCCCGATTATCCTTAATACGAATTTCGCAATACAAGACTTTTTCATAAACGGGCAGACCATTTTCATCAACGGCATCGGTTTTGACCGCCCGATCATAAAAACGGGCAAATACATTTTGCGGGGTTTTCATTTCATACATTTTTTTATTCCTTGTTCAAAAATAAATCAAAAAAAGAGGGAGAAATTCTCTCCCTCTATCCGATAATTATTCGCTTTTATCAAGCAAAACGCCCTGTGTAAAGGCGTTGGACATGGTCATATTTCCGGCCCAACCGAGGATTTTGTAAATTGCATCCTGATTGATTGCCATCCGTTCGCCGCCAATCACCTTAAACTGACGATCCTTGTGAGGACGCAGGTAAATATAGTTGGTATTCAGAAAATACATATGCCCTTTAGGACAATTACCGCCGTGACCGCCGTCAAACACGACCGGAACCTGTTTATACAACAGGTTGGTGAAACCGGCATCGGCCGTTTTGCTGTCCGAAAATCTCTGCAACGGCGTCAACGATTCCTCAAACAAAGAATACATCGTGTCATCCGTTACAATCAAATCGGGACGATCGGTTCCGCGACACAACGACAACCACATCGCATTCATTGCCGGACGAAGCGTTTCCGAAGTAAAAGTAGCAGCCGCCGTCTTGGACTGATTGCGCCACCACGCATTTGAAGCCCGATCAATACCGCCGACGGTTCCGGTTGCCGGCGCATCGGCTACCAGCAGTTTCAGACCGCTGATTGATTTGCCGGAGTTTTCCGTTCCGTCGCCGTAAATTGCTTTAGCCATCTGGTTCATCATGGTCTTTTCAGCGTTTTCAATCCGCTTTTCAAACAAATTCATGATCCTTTCACGGCCGGAATTTTTCAACATATCCTCACCGGAAATCGCTACCGGTACCGCGCAAAGTTTCATGTTGTATTCAGCCGCGGTAAACAGCTGCTTCGGCGTATAATTAATCTCATCATAGCCGGAATACCACATCATATCGCCTTCGCCGTACTCCAACTCTTCGACAATTTTTGAGCCGCCGTCAATCGTACGGATTTTTCCGCGCTCTTTCAACTTTCGCAAAAGAGCGTTGTTATTGGTGACATTATCGGCCAGCTTTTTATTTCTGTGCTCAAGCGTGGTCGTCAAAATATCATCATATTTTACATTAGGACTTGCCATTTTGTTTCTTTCCTTTCGAAATTAAATTCCCATTTGTTCCATAACCCGTTCCAAATCTCCGCGAACGGAATCATCCGACGGATCATTTGCCGGGGTTGCTTTAGATTGCGGGTCAAACGCGGCGTTTTTGGACTTTTCCGCTTCGGCGGCTTTTTTCTCCATTTCTGAACGCATACGTTCAGCATTCAGCTTTTCCCAAACATCTGGATTGAGCCGCACCGCTTTATCATAGGCTTCAGCAAAATTCTTTACCAAGCCACCGCCGAACAAAGCCGACATCTCGTTTTTAACCTCATTGAAGTAAGGATGTTTAAGATTGCCCGCTTCGTCTTTCTCATTAATAAACGTGTCAAATTCGCTTTGGACCCGTTCATTCTCCCGCTGTGTCATGTATTGAGAAAACCGCTGTTCAAGTGCGGCGATTTTCTGTTCAACCGGGGAAACTTGAGGTTGCCCCTGATCTTGATTGTTCTGACTGATTTTGTAATAATCCGACAACGCCTTGATGGTTGCCGCCGGATTTGCCGCAAGACAACCGTCAACGGCTGCCATATCTTCGACCCATTCCTTGAGGGAAAGGCCGCCCAGACGTTCCTTGTTTTTGCCGTAAACTTCGTCAATCCATTGATAGCCTTTCAGTTTTTCGCCAAAATCTTTGAACCCTTTTTCTGTTTCACTTTCCCGCTGATGGATATATTTTCGCATTTCAAGCGGCAAAGCCTTAAACCCTTCATGATATTCGGGCTTGAAGCTTTTCGGCGCCTCGATCCATTCGTCAACCTCTGGGGCTTCCGGTGCTGCCGCTTCCGGCACATCTGATGAAGTCAGATTGTCAAAAGCTTTTGTTAAATCATCATGAATACTATCGTTTTCCATTCCAGATTGTCCTTTTATAATTGTTTATAAAATCAGCAAAAAGGTCACGCCTTCTCGCGTCGTCACGGTTAAATTTTTTTTGCGCATAATAATTTGCGGAGTAGTCCGCCGCCGGCGCTGCTCCGCTTCTTTTCAAATACCGGTCAACATCTGCCATTGAGTTGGCAACACTCCCGTCCGGCAATTCAAAATCATCAAATCGTTTAGAAAAATACACGGCATTAACTCCTTTCAAAACTTGGCACTTTTCCGGGAAAAGTAATGTTAGTACTCGGATTATCGCCTTGCTGAATCTTCTGTTCGGTTAAGGCGGCTTGCAAATCCATTTCCTTTTCGGTCAAAGCAGCATCCATCCGTTCCGTCCAGCGTTTAAGTTCAAGCTCGCCGCGTTTGATTGCATTTTGCTCTTTTTTAATTTCATACTCCTGTTGGTTCTTTTGCATCTGTACAGCAACTCTCGGATCCTGTTCGGGTTGCTGTTCGGGTTCCGGCTGCGATAATTCTTGTTCGATCCGGGCAAATACCTGTTCAAGCACATTCTGATACTGCCGCGCGTTAGGCATACCGATAACCACACTTTCAACCATCTTTCGATAAAGCGGCAGCAATGCCGGCTGTTGAGAAACAACACCGAACGCCGATTGAATCATATCGGAAATTATTTTAACCGTTTCCAAAGCCTTTGCGTTCTCCGCTTCCTGATCAAATACACCGTCCGTTTCAATGCCAAAAGTCAGATTACGCGTTTTATCCTGACGCAAAATAGAAAGAGCCGCCGAAAAATATTGCTGTTCCGCTTCGTTTTCAACGAATTGCGCCAGCGTATCTTCGGAGAAATGCTCGCAAACGATTTCCGCCTTTATCCTTAACAAATCACAAAGAAAACGCTGCATGTCGTTTTGCCGGTCCTGATTACGCAATGTCCCGAAGTTTGTTTTTTTCGTAACCGCCGTTGCTGTTTCCGAAGGATCGGAATTGCCGCGCATGATGTCGCTAACCCCGGTTACTTCGTAAATCTGTCCGACAATATCCTGTCGGCGGGCTGCCAGCTGCTCCAAAGCCGTCACATATTGTTCAATCGGCATAAAATCAATCACACCGCGAATACCGCCGTTTTCTTTCAAACGGGTAAAATCAGCCACGGACACCAGCGTTACGTCTTTGCTCAAAATGTCGGCCAGTTCAGGAAAAGCGTTGTCATAAGCGCCGCTCACCTTCAAAGCCTGCATCGTCAGCTTCATTCGCGAGTTAATGCCGTTCAGCTCGTTTAACATTTCTTTAATCTGAACAAAATCCGGCACCGGGACCAAAGTATCATTGGCTTGCGTTGCAAAAATCGGCTTCGGACAAGGAAAAAAGCCTTCTACATGTAAAGGATCTTTGACACGCCGCAAAAAACGAGACTCACAATCTTTTGAATACCACAAGACCTCTTTATGCTGTTTGTCCCAAATCTCGTATATTTCAATAGATTTTTTGTGATCTTCCTCTTTTCCCCTGTCAATAATATTTTGAAATTTGTTACCGAACGTTTCAACGGCTTCTTGCTTGGTCATATAAAATTTACGTGCAAGCCAGGTAACCTCTTCCCAAATACCGACTTTTTCGCTGTCAAAAACCAAATCGGCAGGGTCCACATAAACGGTTGCCGCCGTTTCTCCGGTTTTAACCGCAATTTCATTTTTCTGATCAAACGGATCGGGTTGCGTTTCAATCACCGGTTTGTAGCGCTCAAAAAGAACACCGAGGCCGATCAGCAAAAAATCGTTTCTTGCATATTTGACCACGCTGTCAAAATCAAAGCGACGCAAATCCCATTCTAACGCCTTCTCAAGAATCTTGACGGCCAACGCCTCGGCCTGATTATTGCTCTTGTCGTTTCTTTCTACATAAAACTTCGGCTGTTTGAAATAAAGAAACGGCTTTAACGTTTCAATTGAAGACCAGAAAATGTTTGCAATGTTCTTCTTTTTGTCATTTCTATAATACTCGCGGATGTCCTTTGCCTGTTTATGGAAATCATCCCATTCTTTTTCGGCCGCGGTTATTTTCGCTTGCCAACTCTTCCAATCCTGAACTTCATTACTCATTTTCGAATATTCCCAACAGCGAACTTTCGCGAACAACAACAACCTCCGGGTCAAACGTCGGAAGGTCGTCAAAAATATGAAACAAAACCCGATCCCCCGGTTTTACACTTGAAACTTCTTCTCCGACGCTTTCGACAACGCCTGTTGTTCTCTCGTTAACAACCGTTTCAGGTAATAATATACCGCCATCGCTGGCGGTTTTCTTATCAAGCCGGATAAACACCCGATCCATAATCGCTTTTACCATTCAGAACTCCTTCTTCTGTTTCTGTTTGCATCTGCAAATAATTGTTCCGCCGTCACTCTGCCGTTTCCGTACAGCTTCGGAACGCCGTTATCGTATACCGGCTCGGCAAAAGTCAAAGCCAGCGCGTCGGCCTTGTCCGGCGAACGTCCGAGAACTTTTTTAACCTCTTCCTTGTCCTGCAACTGTAAACGGCCGCGGCCGTCAAACTTTTTTTCAATTCCGATCAGCTCATCGAACAACTCTTCGTCCGCCGGTAACTGCACCGGAAGCTGATCATTCAGCCAGCCCCGAACATTGTCCCACATTTCCGCCCGCCGGTTGAAATAACGATCCGTCTTCAGCGCCTTTTCACCAAAGTAAACGCCGCGGATTACCTCGCCAAACCCTCTGTCTTTCAGGATATCATACACGCCGGCTCCCTGCCCGCCGATATCCATGAACATCCGGTGCGGTTTATATTCATGAATATAATTCGTAGCAATGTTAGCCACTTCTACGTTGCTCTGCTTGCTGTAACACTGAAAGCCCGTACACAACCGCCCTTTTCGGAAGCAAAAAACTGTCTTATCATCACCAAAACGGGCAATATCCAGCCCGATCACAAGCGGCGAGGTTGTTTCGGTCATCTTCGGTTCAAACGCCAGACGCACCTCAGTTGATCCGATCAGCTTCATGTCGCCTTGATTAACAGGGTCGCCCTCCCAAATATGATTATATGTAATCGGATTTTCCCGCCGGCATTTTTCCGCCAGATAGTGCATTTCTTCGGGACAAAAAGGATTATCATAATAATTGACCCGTCGAAGCAGCGTTTTTTCATCCGGCTTTTTTGCCACCGCCGTCCACAACGGATCGTTTTCATAAAGCCGGTTCATCGAAATCCAGATTTCCGATCCGTCTTTGCGGATTGTCGGTTCCAAAATCTCCCAGCTTTTCTGACTAATCGTTTGCGCTTCTTCAATCCAAGCGATATTAACGCCTTCCAACGATTTGATCTTCTGGCTGTCCTGTTCGCGCAGCCCCTTAAAAATAAATCTGGTACCGGTCACCAGATTATCAATTTTGTCTTGGGAAACACGGTAATCGTTCAGCCCGTAAAAGGCAATCCGGTCGGAAAGCAGCTTATGCACGGAATCTTTAATTGAATCCTGAATTTCGCGCAGACAGGCGATCAAGAGCTTTTTTTGCCGCCCCAGAATCAGCAGACTGTCGGCAAAGGCATAACTCTTTCCGCCTGCCCGCCCACCGTAATAAAACTTAATCCGGTAATGCTCGGTTATCAGCGGCGCGAATATCTCCGGTATTCTCATCCTGACCGTTTCTTGTGTCTGTATTTCTTGAACTGCCATTTTTCACAAACTCCACTAAAGAAACTTTCAAACCGCCTTCTAATTCGGTAACGTTCTTTACAGAAAACTCGTCCCTTGCTTTTCTCTCCAAATACCATTTGGCGGTGTTTTCGTCGTTATTTTTAAGAGCTTCGGCAATAACAACGCGCGCTTTCAAAACAAGCTTTTGTTTCAACATTTCTTTTCGCTCGCGAAATTCGGGATTTCTTTCCTGAAAACGGTACAATACGGTCGGGTGGATATCCGCAAAGATACAAGCTTCCAGATCGCTGCAACCAAGCGAAAAAGCCTGTTCCAGTTTAGCAAGTGTCTCAGGCGTCATTTTTGTCGGCCGTCCGCCTTTATTTTCACTTTTTTTAGCAGTTTTCTTCTTCTCCTTTCCGTTTTTGTTTTTTGACTTTTTTTCCATTTTTCTCATCACCCCGATCCATCTTTTTTACTCCGAAAATCTCAAAAAAAATCCCCGAAGAGCGGCTAAGGAAACAGAAAACCGCCCCCGGGAAATAAAAAAGCCCGATGCCGTTAACAAAAAGGGAGATGCCACGGCAGAGCGGGAATAAAAAACTCGATAACTGTATACCTACAATTATCGAGTATGCTCTTTTTGTATCACGTCTTTCAGAAAATGTCAAGAGACTTTTTCAAATCCATTGCAAAACCCGCCCTGCAATAGGCAGTTCAAGCGCAAACCGCGGAAGGAGCCGCAATCTCTCACCTTTTCTCCAACCGCTCCAGATTCCTAAAATGATGATTAAAAAATAGTAAAATTGTATAATATTAATATCAAACTTCATAAGCTTATCTCCAAAAGTTAATTTTTAGTTAATGCGAAAGTTTAGATAAGTCGACAAAATACAATTTCAAGTGGTTGCTTAAATAAAATTTGATTAACCGATCAAGACCGCGACACAAATCGCGCCGATCCGCAAATAACGTGTTATATCGACAATAATTGTTTCCGTCGGCGGCAAGATCCTGATCTTCAATACACACCCGGTGGACGGCCGGGTAAAATTCGGCAGGAATCTCTCTGATAGCCCGATCATAGCAATCGCGGAAAAACTCTTTCTTTTCACACATACCACCAACGTCACCGTCAACCCTTATAATCGACGGATCTATTGCCCGGGCAGAACTCAATCCGCCGCGAAAGAAATCAGCATATAATCTACGGCCGGACGCACAACGCTCCTCACCGCTGTAGCCTTTGACGATTGACAAGTACCCGCGACGGCAGTACCGTTCTATTGTTGAAAGTTTTCTGTAAACCCCGTTTTCTTTCACAAAATCTGCCCGGCATTTCTCCGGCAAAACATATTTTTCAACCATCACGCACCTACTTTCTTCGCCCCGTCGGTTTAATTTTCTCCAAAACATTTCCCAAGACTTCCCCAAGAGATTTGAAATTATCTTCTTCCGTTTTTGTCATGCCGCCTCCGTAAATCTGTATTGATAACCGTTAAACTTCAGTTCGATGTTAGCCAACTCTCCCCGCCGATTTTTTGCGATGACGAAAAATCCCTTACCTTTGACATTCTCCATATCTCCCTGCCATTTTATAAACTCTCTGGAACCGGGATTATCCGGTTTAGTTTGCGCCAGATGATATTCCGGCCGGTAAACAAACGCGATCATGTCCGCATCCTGCTCAATGCTCCCGCTGTCCCGTAAATCGGCCAAAGTCGGCGCTTTCATGGTGCGCGCTTCCAAGGCACGGTTCAGTTGGCTCAGGCAAACAACCGGCACGTCCAAATCTTTGGCCATCACTTTCAACTGACGGCTGATCTCGCTTACCTCTTCGTAACGGCTTTTGAAAATTCTGGACGATTTCAAGATACTCAGATTATCAATAAAGACAGCATCCAGCCCTTCTCTGTCCTTTTTCTTGAGCGCTGCCGAATAAATCCCTTCAACCGTCATCCCGGCCTTGTCGTTAATAGTCAACGGCAACCGTTCGACATAACGGACACATTCCAACCAGCGGTTAATTTCTGCCGGAGACATCCGCGGAGAAACACGGTTGCCGGTCAACGAAATGACTATCCTTTCTATCAGTTCAGATTTTGCCATTTCCAGAGAAAAGAACAAAATCTTTTTACCCCGCTTTGCCTGATTTACCGCAATGTTTACGGCAATTGTCGTTTTTCCTGATCCCGGGCGCCCGCCGATAATTACCAGCTCGGAGTTTTGCACGCCTTCAATCCGGCCGTCGATAGACGCAAACCCGGTCGGCAGGTTACGCGGATCCGCTTCCCCGCGATACAAACGATCGGCCTTAACAAATACATCTTCAACCGGATTTTCCGTTTCTGCCTTTTCCGGATTAAGCAAATTAAGCTCGGCAATGCGGCTTTGCAATTTTTGCAAATCGACATTACCGTCACTTTGCATTTCCGCCATTGAACGGCGCAATTCCGCCTGTTTGTAGTGCTCTACAACCATCCATGCGGCCGCTTCAATCTGACTCCGGGTTGTACAACAGGTAACCGTTTCTCCCTCAAGCAAAACCATCAAACGACGATCAAAGCCTTTTTTTTCCAACGAACCCCTGCTGAATTTACCTTGCTTGAGCATTTCAGCGAAAACTTCACGGCAAAAATCATCCGCAAAATATTCCGGTTTCACAGAATCTGAAACAAGCGGCAGCAATTCCGATTTGTTCAGCAAACGGGAAATTAACTCGCGTTCCCGGTCTGTTCTCAACTGCTCCTCAGTCATGCCCGGTTCTCCTGTGTTCCATCCGGCCACCAATCGTACATGCCGTCTGTTGAGGCCGGCAACGGGGAGCGGGAGGGGGAATTGCAACATACGGGTATTTCCGGTGTAACATAACTGTCAGTCTCCTCCGGTTCGTATTCAACCGCAAACCGATCATCATTCAGCCACGCAGCGCATCCTTTGGCAAAGCCTCTCGCCACTTCGCGGCTTTCTGCGTATTCTTTCACGCTCGCCAGCAGTTCCTGGCTTGTGGCTCGCCTCTCTTTCAAAACCCGGCAATAGGCGGCATACGCCTTCTGCTTGTTCCCGGCACGTTGCTTGGGATAAAATTTCCAGAAATTCAGAAACTCATCGGAAAAACTTTTTGTATCTCCGTTAGGAGATATTTTTATATTTTCTTTATGGGGGGTGTGGGGGGAATTTTCTTTATTTTCACTTTCCGCATCTTCTCTTATCTTATCTACTCCGACGTTTCGTATTCGTTCCGCATTCGTTTCGCTAGCGGAATTTTTAGCAATAAATTGTTTTTGTTTATAATTTTCTTTATCTTTATTTCTTTTTTTTGCAACCGAATTTATCTGATTTTCACACAACTCTTGAACGACTTCTTTATAACTTTGAATTAACTTCACCTCTTTTTTATTAAAAATTCTGTTCAACTGTGCTTCACTTGGTTCTTTTTCAAGCTGACAAAAAAGTGCCTGATACTTAATTATAACAAGTAATTCGGAATCCTTAAATTCAGAATATAAGATACTATCCGTAGGTATTTTTATCCAATCCATCTTCCCTACTCCCCTGCCAGTTGATTTTTCAAAACGCTCAAAAATTCCTGTTTATCGTCACCGAACCGGTGTGAGCCGGTTGCCGTGTTCTCAATGCTCCACTTCCTCTCCCCCGGCTTGGTATGCTTCACCCAGCGGGCAACAATCCCGCCGCAGGTGTTCTCAATTTTTGGCTGTTTAGTCAGATATTTTCGGTATTCCGTCGCTTTTAAGCCCAGCTTATACATCTCTGCTTGACAATTTCGGCAGTAGTGATTTTTACTTGCAAAACGGCTTTCATCTTTTGCCATGCCACATGCGCTGCACTTTTTCATCATATTCCCCTTTCTATCTTTTCAGCCACAATTCGCACTAAAAGTTCTTGCGCTTTTTTTCGATTGCCACGCTCATGAGCGGCAATCTCCAATACGGCTTTTTCAAATTTCAGAAGCTGCTCGTCCGTCATCAGCGGATGCTGCTTTAAGGCTTCCCTCACCCGTTTGCCGGTTTTACTTTTCCCGAATAATTTTTCCGCCTGATTCATTGTTCACCTTCCAAACAACGCCGTTTCCTCCGGCACCACCTTGATTTCCAAACACGGATAGGCGGCATAACGCTTTTTAACCAATAACGAGCAAATCAGCGCGTCATCGCGCCAGATGATGCCGTTGCAGGCATCAAGCGCCGCCTTGGCAAGATTGTCCGCATCCGGCTTAACTGCCGGCAGGATATAGCCCGCCAGCGCGTCTGCCGTTCTTTTTTTGGACATCTGCGGCATTTTCATAAACGCCGTAACCATTACTTTTATCGGGCAGCCAAACGGCGGGTGGCCGGCCATAGCCGTTTTTGCCAGACCGGCAACCAGTTTTTCATATTTCTGGGTCTTTTCCGGCGTATAGGCAAACCCGCCCCTTGTAAAGCGCGGGCGCCCTTTAGGCACCGGTGGCCCGGGAATATTGACAACAACCGCCGTCATTTGCGCTGCCTTTTCTTAAGCCGCGTCGTTGCCGTCGCGGAACGAATCCTCGACTTCTTCAAACTCGGCATCAACGACCGAATGGTCTTCCAAAGCCGGGACTTCGGCCGCTACCGGGTCCGGCACGCCTTCGCCGTCTGCGTCCTGATATTCGGAGTTGCAGGCGTTAAACATCTCGCGCTGATCCGGGTCGGCTTTCAGATTGTTCTCACCGCCGGTAAATTCGTCATCCGAATTCGTAACAATTAAAATCGGCTTGCCGGCAACCGCAATCAGCTCGTCCGCATAAGCAACGCTGGCCTTAATTTCACATTTCAGACCTTTGTCGACGGTGATTTTGCCAAGCTCGGCCTGCACGGTCTTCCGCCCGCCGGAAGCAACAATGCCGACGGCCTTGCTCACCAACTCCCGCGCAGCGGTTTTGGCCATTTCAATCTGTTCGCCCTGCTCCTTCTCAGACATTTGCTGATAGGGCTTCGGGAATTGCCGCAGCCGGTCAATCAAAAAAGCGGCAATATCACCGGTTAAGGTTTCTTTCGCTAATTTTGCGCCAAATTCGTTATTGTTCATTTTTTTGTTTCCTTTCTTTTTGTTAATAAAAAAGCCGACCGGAAAACCCGGCGGCGGTTGATTAAATTTAAGAATTTCCGTTTTCAGCACCATTTTGTGCTTTCTCGTACTCTTCCATGAACCCAAGAACTCTCTTTTGTGTTGCTTCGCGACACTCTCGACCACTTCGAATATCAAAAACAAAGCCCGGATTATTAGCGCTTGCGATTCCAAAAGCAGTAGGAGTCATTTTATTTTTCTTTAGAAAAAACTCGACTTTTTCTAAAAAATCCTTTTTCGTCATTTCAAACTCCTTTCATACTAAAGATAGTATCTAATTATATTAATTTTAGTATAAAGTCAATACTTAAATCAGTATTTGCATAAATATTACTTTTAGTATATTATTAAGAAAAGGAGAATCCATGAAAACACAAGAAGAAATCAGAAAGTTCTTAGATAAAAAAATAGCTGAAAAAGGAACAAATTATCGAGAACTATCATTGGCAATTGGACGGAAAGACCAATATATTCATCAATACATAAAATATGGGTTACCGCAACAACTAAAAGAAGACGATCGTCGAGCAATTGCGCGTATATTGGACGTGGACGAACAAGAATTATCATCAAAGCCTTTATACCCACCCATCTCCCCTCTGCACTCGGATGGTATTTCCGTTCTGATAGATCAGGCCACGAAATTTATCAGCAATTTGCGAAAAAAAAATATTGACACAATATCAATTGACATGCTGGATGCCGTCGCCTGTTGCGGTACTGGTATTGAAAATTTAAACGAGAACGTTAACGGCAAATGGTTGATGCCATTGATTGATTTCCGGCAAATCACGATATCTGCACCTGAAAATATAAAAATGATAAAAGTTAAAGGCGATTCGATGGAGCCTACTCTAAAAGAGGGTGACTGGGTGCTTGTTGACATAAGCCGCATTTCTCCCGATTCGGACGGGCTTTTTCTGCTCCGCCTTGCCGGCGGCCTCGCCGTCAAACGAATTCAATGCGGGCTCGGCAACAGTATCAACGTACTTTCGGATAATGAGAATTATCCCCCTTTGCCGCCAACAAGTTTAGAAGAAATCCCAATTGTTGGCAAAGTTATTTATACCCTGACAGCTGAAAAGGTAGGTTAATATGAAAAAATTTTTAATTATTTTAATTTCTTGCCTATTTATTGCGGAAGCAAAAGCAACAGAAAAAGTCCCAAGCGATAATGTCGATACTTTTTTTACATCATGCAAAGAGGCTGAAGATAAAAACAATTATCAAATATCAGCTTATTGTTATGGCTACATAAGGGGATATATTAATTCAATTTCAAGCAATCGCTGGTTGATATTTAGAAATATGTCCCCAAATTGCAACCCAACAGCGAGGGAAATATTTGAAAGATTCAAAATCCTATATCAGCGAAATCAGTTTGAAATAGGCTCTGATGTAGATTCTGCCTTAAGCAAAACACTTTTATCTTTATGCCCATCTATAACCAATGAGCAATTTGACAAAGAATTTGGAGAACTTAATTTGGGAGAGCTCAATAATTCTCAACAAACCAAAGAGTAATACCTAGTTCATGGCATAAGTCCGCCATATTCTCAACATATTTCATCCATCGCCGGTGCTCGATTATCAAAACGATGCCCGGCTTTTTCTTTGTCATTCTGGCATAATGCAAACTTTGACCGATTGCTTCTGCCCATTTTGGTGCAAAGTCAAATTCCACCGCATACTCATCAGTTAAACAATCGACTCGCGTTCCGTCACTTAGCCGCACTTCCTGCGCACCATCGCAAAGTTGCTTCTGATACCATTTCTCCGGCATTTTGTGCTTTGCTTCTGCTGGCAATGCCGATAACAACAAAAGTACTAAAAGTAGTTTTTTCATAACAACCTCAATTTTTGATTATAAAAAATCTTTTATTAAAAATCAAACAATTAAAAATTTGCAATTAAAATTATCAAAAAATACTAAATTAAGTATTGACTTTGTACTAATTTTAGTATACTAATTTTAGTATAAACACAACAAACGAGGTCAAAAAATGAAAACATTCAAAAATATAAGCTTCATCACAAGAAATTACGAAACAACACAAATTACTCATTGTGTCGCCAACGAAGCTCCAGACGAGAACTATGTTGAGTGTTCCAATGATGAGATTGCCGGAAAAGATAAGCTATGGTTAGACGGTGCCGGAAATATTTTTTACGGATATCTTTAAAACAAAGCAAGGTCAAAAAAATGAAAAATCTCAAATCAAAACTGAATCGCCTGTTTTGGGACTATGAGGAAACAGCAACCTACTTTGACAAGATCAATCTGGTTTGCAGCTTCAAAGAACACATCGACAACATGGACGATTTGGAACTTGCGGAAAAGTTAGAAATCGATGCAGACGACCCGGATTTTGACATTGAGATTTTGAACGCACGGCAAGCCGTATCAAACGGCTGTGACAAGTGGCTGGCTGCTTAAGGAGAGGAAACAATGGGAATTTTTGAAGACATGGACAAGGCAATTGCGGAATTCTTTGCCGCTGCGGATGATTTCATCAAAACAGAAAAAGACAAGGAGGACGAACTATGAGAATGCTGTTAACCGACACGCAAATGGACAGGCTGGAAGCCCGCTTCGGGGCAAACTACCAAGCCCCTGCCCGCAAGCTTAACGCCGACGACATTGCTATCGCTTTTGCTCTCGGACTAAGCCTTGCTGCTATGTTTTTGATTAATTTGTAAATTTTATTTTTGGGAGAAAAAAATGTTAACAATCAAAGAGATCAATAAAAAATATCCGGGAACTTGGGCAGAACGGTCTGCTTATGACGGATATCGCGTACTGACCGGCATTTGCGGAAACATAGTCATCTACGCACAGATCAACGATAATGACGATCGACTTTACGCCATCGCCATTGATGGTACGGAAGAGAATATAAATAATTTTCTCAAAATTTTGGCAAACCATACAAAAAAGTAAAATTGAGGAAACAAAAATGTCATTACTTACACAACCGTCAGAATTGAAACATAACCAACCGATAAGCTGCCTGATCTACGGACAGCCGGGCACCGGCAAAACAACGCTTGCCCTGTCTGCCGACAAGCCGGTTCTGATTGACCTTGACCGCGGACTTTATCGCGTGGAAAAGCGTTTTCAATGCCCTTCTCTACAGGTTGAGAATTACCAACAGATTTTAGACTTAATCAATTCGGATGAACTGCGTCCTTTTAACACAATCGTCATCGATACCCTCGGCAAGCTGGTTGACAGAATGGGTGATTTCGTTGCCCGCCAAAACCCGAAGTTCAAGCAAGGGGACGGAACCTTGTCAATGAAAGCATGGGGTGCGATTAAAATTCAATTTGCGGCTTTGGTTAAACAGATTTTTAATTCCAACAAATCGGTTATCTTCGTTGCCCACGAAAAAGAAGACAAGGACGGCGACATCCGTTTTGTCCGTCCGGATGTTTCCGGTTCTTCCGGCAAGGATATTGTTAAAGAACTGGATTTGATGGGTTACATGGAAATGAAAGGCAACAAGCGCACCGTTTCTTTTACGCCTAACGAAAAATATTACGCCAAAAACGCTCTTAATCTCCCGCCGGTGATTGAAGTCCCGGATACGGCTTCCGGCAATACTTTTTTCCAAGATAAAATTGTCGCTGCCGTCGCCGAAAAACGCCGGCAGGAAGCAGAACTTTTGGCAGATTATGAAAGCTTGAAAAATGTCATTGAAACAAAAGTCGGAGAGATAAAAGACATTACCGGCTTAAACGAAGTTTACGGAGAAATCCGCGGCCTTCAGGTTATCTGGGACAGTCAGATTTTTGCCAACAAAATGCTGAAAGAAAAAGCTGCTGCCTTAAAAGCAAGATACAACAAGGAAACCGGAAAATTCGAGGTCGCCGATGAATAAAAAATATCTGATAACTGCCAGTTTGTATGGTGCGTATTCTTATTATATGCACACCGATTTTGAAGAGTACGGCGACAAGGCAGAAGAAATTGAAGAAAAAGCCCGGCAGGACTGGCTGGACTGTCTGAATAAGGTCAAAAAACCGGCAAATGAAATTCTGCAACGGGGCATTAACTTTGAAACGGCTGTTTTTGAGTTGACCCAAGGCACGGAAAACGGAGATAAAAACAGCATTATTCCTCCTGTTTTCCCGACCCTTGATGAAAAAGAACAACAGACCGCACGCATCATTGCAGATATGGTTAAAGGCGGCATGTGGCAGGAAACGGTTTGCACAACAATCGGCAACTATGTTTTTTACGGTAAAGCCGACATTATTCGAGGAAACACAATTTTCGACATTAAACGCGTCAGCAAATACGACTTGGGAAAATATCTGAAATCAATCCAGCATCTTCTTTACATGGAGTGCAGCGGGATTGACAATTTCAAATATGTTATTTCGGACGGTGCGTATGTTTATGTTGAAGACTATCACCGTGATGCAAATACCCGGCAAAATCTTCTTGCCCGCACCGAACAGATGGTTTCCTTTATTCGCGGAAACGAAGAGTTTAACGCCGCTTTTGAAAAGAACTGGCATAGCAAATATTGAGGTGGGTATGTTTTTCCATAAAGCGGCAAACATTGACGGGATTCTTAAGTTTATACGACCGAAATTAGAGGTAACTCTCAATTCGAGCAAATACGGGATTGATGTCGAAATAAAAAAACATTCCCGCACCCGGTCAACCGAGCAAAACAAATATTTGTGGGCGATTTACAAGCACATTGTCGAATTTTGGGAAAAAACCGGTTTCATTGTCGACAATCTGCCGCTTCGGTTCATTACGTCCGATTTTTTGCATGAGTATTTCAAAAATCGTTTTGACCTCAGAACCACAACTAAAATGACGACGGCAGAATTTATGAATTACACCGACGGCATTCAAAACCTGATGGTCGAGCAAAGCAAGGGCGAGTATGACCCGATCTACCCGGACGGAAACTATCAGGAATTTTAACTAAAGGAGAAAAAAGACAATGAACGAAGAAAACAAAAACAAACTTTTTATCAGCAACCGCGACCGGGGCTTGTCGGTGGCTATTTTCAAAAAGCAAGAGGTTAACATTAAAGACGGACAGTTGCACACCACGTATTCAGCTAATATCCAGCGTTCCTGGCAAAAGCCGGAAGACAAAGGGACAGACAACTGGCAGCGGCAAAGCGTGAGCCTGTTTCCCGACGAGCTTTTGAAAGTGGCCGCACTTTGCGTTCGCACTTATAACGAACTGACCGCCGGCTTGCAAAAAGAAAGAGAAGAACGGCGGGAACGACCGGCGGCAAACTATCCGTCGCAGTCTTATGACGCCCCGGAACCGCCGGCATATTTTGACGACGTACCGATGGATTTTTGAGGGGTCTCCCGAGAACCGCCCGGGCATGCGGCTAAAAGGCCTTAACTTTAATATTTGAAAGGAAATGTAAAAATGAAAATCGACATTTACACATGGGAAGATGACGAGGGATACAAAAGACAGGCTTTATATATTGATGAAGTAGATGGGATATATGTAGGCCCACTTTGTGAATGTCCTGAAGACGCTATTATCGGACGTGATTTAATTGATTGCGAAGATCTGCTTATCTATTTCAAAGCCGGCTACGAAACCGCTAAGAAAGGCGAAACTTTTGAAGTTTTTTACCATGACGAACGTCCGAAAGATTTTTAATTAAAAACCTCGGGCGGCCACCCCGCCCCGACAGATAAAGTAAGACAATGAAAATACTCAATTTATATGCCGGCATAGGCGGAAATCGCAAATTGTGGGGAAACGATCATGAAATAACCGCCGTAGAGCTGCGTCCGGAGATAGCTGCAATTTATCAGGACTTTTTCCCAAACGACCAGGTGGTCGTCGGAGACGCGCATCAGTATTTACTGGAGCATTACCGGGAGTTTGACTTCATCTGGAGTTCACCGCCCTGTCAAAGTCATTCAACCCTACGCGGCCGTACTTGTGTTGCCAAAGGACAATCAAAACCCATTTATTTCGACGCCAAACTCTGGCAAGAGATAATTTTTCTCAAAACATACTGTAAAAAGGATTTTGTTGTTGAAAATGTAATACCTTATTACAAACCGTTGATTGCCCCGGATTTCAAGATTCAACGGCATTTATTTTGGAGTAACAAATTCATTCTTTCGACACATTTTGAGAAAGATAATATAGACAGGGGAAATGTAAAAATATGGCAAGATAATACAGGGTTTGACCTCGGCAATTATCAGTTCAGTCGTAAATCCGGTCTGCGTAAGGAGCAAATTCTTAAAAACTGTGTCCGGCCGGAACTGGGACTTTATGTATTCAATCAAATAACAGGAGCAAACAAATGACAAAAACCCCCGAAGAACTGACAGCAGACTGGAAGGAAGGAAAACTTAAAAGCGGCTTATATTGGGTAAATTTCAAAGAAAAAATCGTCATCGCCGAATGTACAGTTTTTAGCGACGTGAGCAGACCTTTTGAAATAGAAATAAAAACAGATTTTATGATAAAAATCTCCAAAGTCCTCGCCCCCGTCCCCACCTATGACGAATACAAGGCTATGCAGGACCATATTTTATATCTCGAAAAATGTATTTCGATTTACGAACAAAAAGAGAAGCTGCATACAAACGACAGTATAGAATACAATAAACTCGAAAAAGAAAACAACAATTTGCGCGACTTGCTAAGAGAGTGCAAGCAGCACTTATATTTTCAAAAGAAAATTAATAATGAAATTATAACTTTATTAGTCCGTATTAATGTTGCTCTCGGCGAAAGTGAGGCCTGATGTATGTATTAATCCATTTTACGCTTTCCGCAATTATTTTTTTCGGAATAGCTATTTCTATCTGGAAGGAAGGTTCGTGGGATAAAAAAGCTTTCTTGTATGATCCTACTGCAAGATTCTTAATGCCGATATGCTTTGCGATGGGGACATTTTGTTTGTGCGGCATGTATGTTGGCATCACCTGCGTGATGAATGCTTGCGACATACACAAAGCAGAAATTAAAAGAGAAAGTTTAACAATAATGAGGGGTAATAATGAATAAATACGCGCTGCCCTATTCTGCCGAGATCCGGGCCAAACATTGCGAGCCGAACGACGATATAGACTTCGGCGAACGATATTGCGAAATTTGCGGTTGCATTTTGGGGTTCGATGAAGAAGACATTTGCAACGATTGCCTGTTTGAGAGCTGCCGCCCGCTCACAGGTGAGGAAATCAAAATTTTGGAAGGACAAGAAAAATGACAAACATAATCACCGGCTACGTTGTTTGCCCCCTATTACCACTCACCCGAAACGCTTTCATTGTCTATCCGACAGAAGAGGAAGCACAGATGTGGGGCGTACCACGAAAAGTTTGTATTGCTGAAGCAAAAGAATTGTCTCCCAATTTCCGTCTTGTTGGATCTTGGGAAACTGACAAAAGAAACGGCGTCATTGTCGAAACCGACGACGGAGAACAACGGCTGTTATCTCACGAGCAATATAACGATTTGATGAAAGCCAGAAAATCGAAAGGGAAGAAAAATGAAACCGCTTAAACTTGTCCTAACTGACCATTGGTTTGAAGAAATTAAATCCGGGCATAAAACTCACGAATACAGAAATTTCACCCCTTATTGGGAAAACAGATTGCAGAAATTTGAGTTTTCACAAGGGTACTTTGTCCAGTTTCAAAAAGCATATCGGAAAAACCCTGAACGTATGACTTTTAAAATCGACAATATTCGCCTTGTAGACGGTAAAAACACCGACTTGCATATTGACGGCCTTGTTTTTGATATTGAACTTGGGGAGCGCATTAGATGACTAAAACCGACCGAGAGATTGAACTTGAGAAAAAGCTTTCGATTGCCGTTAAGGCTTTGAAATATTATGCAAACTCTAATTGTTGGAACGATTGTTTATATAATGGCCGCATAAAAGTTAGCGCTTATTTGCAAACCGCCGGCTATAAAACTGCCCAGCAAGCATTAAAGGAGATTAAATGATGGGTATTTGTCAAAATTGCATACACTACGAAGCACCAACAGAGGATGATAAAGCGGAAAGCTGTAATATTGCTTGCGATGAGATAGCTTTTCAAATGGGTGTTCCCTCTGGGGCTTTTACAGTGCTGATAGACAGCAAACAGGTCGAAAGATGTAATAATTTTGTGGAGAAGTAACAATGTCATATTTAGAGGAACTTTTGCCCGAGTTCAGAAAAGGGGCTAAGATTAGAAGAGCAGGATTATCAAAACCGGTAAATGCAAAAGGGTACATCTTTTATAAAGAAGGAAAAATTTATAACGAATTTGACTTGAGAGGTGAAAACCATGATTGACGGGTTTTACACAGCAGAAGAAATCAAGCCGCTGCTGGGAATCAAAGCGCGGCCGGGAGATTTGCGGACGCTTAACAAGTATGTGCTGAAGGGCAAGCTTGAAATGCGCGCCCTCTCGCCCCGGGTGAAGCTCTACCGGCTTTGTTCGGAAAACGTGGAAACAATTAAAAACAAAACGGCAGATTTGGATTTTTGCTTTTGAAAGCGCTAAATGAAAATACCCTATTTGACATCGAAAAGGCTGGCAAATGGAGAAGTGGCCTACTACTTCAACATACCGGCACGTCTGATCCCGGAGGGCTGCACCATCAAATCTCAGCCCTTGGGAAAGGATTATTTTCGCGCATGTCAAAAGGCTTTGGAAATCTACGAACAATTAAAATCTTTCAAAAAAACCGGGGAAAATATCAATATAAAATCCGCCTCCGGCTTGTGGCGGCTGTACCGTGAAAGTCGTTTTTATAAAGAACTGGCTGAGCGGACAAAAAAAGACTATGCTTACGCTTTCGGATTGATTGAAAAAAAAGAAAATAAATCAGGCCAGAGTTTAGCCTCTGTCTCGCTTGACCTGTTCGACAACGACACCGCTTATCAGCTTTATGAACGGCTGGAAGAGAGCTACAAACCCCGTTGGGCAAAAAACTGCATCAGTTTTTTAAGAATGCTTTTTAACTTCGGCATCCGCAAAAATATCTTCACTTGCAAAAACCCCTTTGAAAACTTGAGGATTAAGCAAATAAAACCCAAAAAAATATTTATTCCGGCAGAAGACATACAAACCCTGATTGACAAAGCCCGCGAGATGGAATTTGCCTGCGTGGCTTTGGCAATAGAACTTAACTTTTATATATGCCAGCGCCCGGCGGATGTCCTGAAACTGCGCAAGGCTGATTTATATGTTAAAAACGGCGCATATTTTTTCAATATCATTCAAAATAAAACAGGGGCAAACGTTCATGTTCCCGTACCGCCGGAACTGTTGCCGGAGATATTAAAAGCAAAAAATTATATCATAGCAGACGACAACGGGCACCCGTTTAATGTTAACGCATTCGGGCGTATATTTAAAAAAGTAAATGACGCCTGCGGATTTAACTATACTTTCCGCCTGCTCCGCCATTCAGGCAGTACAGCATACGCAGAAGCAGGAGTAAATACCAGCGCTATTATTGCCTTAACCGGACATACGGACGAAAAAATATTCAACACAACTTATAAAGGCAATTCCGAGCGTCTGAGCCTTACCGCCATGAATAAGTTGCGAGAATATCGAAAAGAAACAAAGAATAAATAATATTCCGAGGACACAAAAACAGCCCCGATTCATTCGGGGCTTTCTCGTGCAGTTTCTCATTCTGACTTTATTCTGACCACTCTGCTAAGTATTTGATTCTATATGCACGAAAATGAGTGTAAAAGTCAGAATAAAAAAGAGGGGAAATTCCCCTCAAAGTGGCGGAGAGTACAGGACTCGAACCTGTGCACCGTTATTCACGGTGACGGATTAGCAATCCGCTGCATTACCAAGCTAATAGATTGTATTTTAACAAAAAAATTATTCATTCTGACTTTTTTGTAAAACTCATTCTGACTTTTTACATTTTCAAAAAACAAGACAAGAACAAATGACGATTCTTTATCTCGCCTTTTGTCTATTGTTTTCCAAAATAATCCGGTCTGCTTTTACCTGTTTTTCTATCCGTTCCCGGATACCATGATTATCGACACAGCGCAGGCGGTATTCCGGATAATCTTCACGCAGACTATCGACAAAGTCGATAAATTTATCCTGCGGGGCGTAGGTTATTGTCGGACAAAGTCCCGGACGGTAGGCACCTATCAAGCCATTGCTGAGATGAACAAGATATATGTCCTTTATTTTCCGCATACTTCCAGCTCCTGCCGCAATTTATCGATCCGCCCCAGCCACTCCCAAAAGTTCGGCGCCTGGTCATAACTCACTTTCTCCAGCTCCGCGGCCACTTTTTCACCGGCTACCGGATAAACCGGACAACCCGGACTATAGCCGACCGGCGCGCATGAGCTTAAGCAAATCATCGCGGCCGGCATTAGGGCGCGCATGAATCTCAGCCTTCTTCTTTTCCACATATCGGATCACCTCAACCTGTTTTTCTATCACCTGAACTCTGGCCTCGCTCCGGCCGACTTCCTGCCCTACCTCGTAAAAGGCAAAACAGAGGGCGGCAACCATAAGCATGGTCACCGCCCAGCGTATCAGCTTATTTATCATGTTTTATCTTTCCTGATTTTGACTTCCTGATATCAGGAAGTCATCACACCCCCGCAATCAGCAGCATGAACGCCCGGGCAACGCTTTCGGCATATTCCGGCTTAAACAGACAGACAAGAGCCAGAACAAGCGCGGCAACGGCAATCAGGCGCTTTTTATACTTCTTCAACCGAGCCATAACACCAACATTCCCCCGAGATAAGCGCCAAACAGCCACTCGCCCCAGTTCCAGCCCTGTTTGCCCAAAGCGTAAAGTTTCTCAAGCTGCCCGCCCAGCCAGTAAAAAACGCCCATTGCCAACCCGGAGAGCATCAGCCCGACAGAGCCAACCGACAACCCCATCAGGAAAGTCAAAATCAGCCCGGATAAACAAGTCCCACAAAAGCCGAAAAGCCGCGGATACTGGTACAGATAAACCGATTTCCCTTTGAACGTAATGTGCGCGGAATAAAGCAGATCGTCGATCAGTTCACACTCCCGATATTGCGACAAATTCGGTTTGAGTTCGCCGCCCCCAAGCAGCCGCCCGATATAAAGCCCCCAGCCAAACGCCTGATAACCGGCATAACAGGCCAAAGCGGCGCAAAGGGCATATTCTGCCGTACCGACCCGGAAGAACCACGCCACCACCCCAAAAAACACCGCATACCAGACTTTATTTGCCGGTACGTATTCTTTGAACAATCCGCCGCGCACACGCCACAAAAAGGCCGCAGCCGCAACAATTAAAAAAGTCATTATATAAGTCATCAGTCTATATCCTTAAAAAATACATGGTTACCACACTCAAAACACGGCTCTTTTCCTTCTGCCCACTTGGTGTGCGGCAACGCGGCATAGGTGCAATAATGGGTTGCGCCGCCCGTGATGTCGCCCTTCTCCGCTTCCTTGATCACGTCAAAATAGCGGGAATAAGCCGAATACGGCAAATTTGCCAAAATCTGACTGTTGGGGTCGGATTTGTTCCAACAGCTGAATT
>OGLI01000449.1_pt1 | contig 36842 bp, 48 predicted proteins | sample 1572661 | NCBI WGS metagenome assembly OGLI01 (sample SAMEA2581901, study PRJEB24529) | metagenome | biome: Human gut stool | place: China | collected 2011 | reverse complement strand
GGCCCGGGCGGCGTGGCGCATGCGGCGGGGGGCTCCGGCGCGGGGGCTGGCGGGTTGCTTAGCAACGTTCCGCTTTCCAACCTGTCCAGCTTTCTCCCTGATTCATTCACTTCCGGTTTGTCCGGCTTTATGGGGGCGGCCCTTCCGGGTACGGTTTCCGCATTGACGACGCCGGGAGCGTACACGGCAGGAGAAATCCTGCTCATGCAGGGCGGCGGCACCACTGCGGGTACGGTGGGCGGTCAGGCCGCGCTCATGTCAGGCGGGCTTTCTCTCGGTTCCGCGCTCATGTACGGGGGCCTCGGTTCGCTCGGGTATTCTCTGCTCGGCGGGGCGTTGGGGCTTCCCCAGAACAAGTACAGCGGCATTACCAGCGGCCTTGGAGCGGGGCTTGGCGCATGGGGCGCCAGCGCCGCGTTGTCCGGTACTGCCCTTGGCGCGACGCTCGGCAGCGCGGTGCCTGTGGTTGGCACGGTCATCGGCGCGGCTCTTGGCGGGCTGGCATCGTCTTTGTTCGGCGGCGGGAAGAAAACACATCCTTCCGTCTACACCAATGTTGTCGACGCCAGTCTGTTTGGCTCGGACTGGGAAGCCCTCATGACGCAAGGGGCATGGACTGACCGGGCCAGCGTTTCCGACGCGGCCGGGATTTTCAAGGGGCTTGGCGAGGTGGCCAACACCACGGCCAGCTCAATTATGGGGTTCGCGCAAGCGTTGCCGGAAGAGTATCAGGCGCAGGTCCTTGCCCGGCTCAACGCCGAGACGGTCAGCTTCGGTCGCGGCTCCACGGCGGGACGTAAGGGCGTCACCGACTACGGGCCGAGCACGTGGAATTTCCAGTTCCATGACGAGGAACAGCTTCAGGAGGTCATCAATACCGCCGGGGAAGATATCCAGCGCGTTATGCTGAACGCGCTCCAGCGGGCAATGGTCGGAACGGATCTGTCCTCGATGCTGGCCGTGGATCTGTCGTCCACGGAAGGGCTGGATAAGGCGATTCAGGCCATCAACGCCATCAATACGGTAACGGAAGCCACGGCGAACATTAAAGAACCGTTATCGGAGATGGAGCAGCAGGCGAAGGCGGCACGGGCGCAACTGGACGAATGGACGGAGTCCATGCGGTCGCTTGGTGTGAATGCCGATTACGCCGGGAAGCTCATGGAGGACTACAGGCACGCCTACATCGACAACGTGATCGAGTCACTGGACGAATCGCTGCACCCTCTTTCGGCCTACGCGCAGGCGGTGAAGGCGGCGAATGAGGCCGTGGACCAGCGCAAGAAGGCGCTTGAAATCATCGGGGCCACGGAAGGGCAGCTTGCGCAGGTGGAGGCCATGCGCGCCGAGGTGGTGAAACAGGCCACGGAGGAAATGCTGCGCTCGTTCGACCAGTCCGTCGCGCAGCGGTGGGCGGCGGTGAACGGCAATGCCGATGAGGTGGGACGGGCTATCTCACAGGCCAACGAGCTGCGCGAGACTATCCGGCAGTTCGGGGAAGGTTCCGCGCAGGTCGCGGAACTGTTGAAGCTTCACGCGGCGGAGACGGCGAAGGCCGCGCAGGATGCCGCGAAGTCCGAATACGATTCGCTCAGGGCGCAGATGGACGCGCTGGAACAGCAGCGGGTCCAATTGCAACAGCAGGCGATACAGGAACAGATCAACGCGATCAATGAGCAGATCAATACCGCGAAGACGCTCAAGAGCACATGGGAAGGGCTCGACAAGAGCCTTGGTCAATCCCGGTACAACCTGTTTGCCGGGAGCGCCAACCTCGACGCGGAGAACCGCCTCGGAACGGTGCAGACCGAATTCCGGCGGCTTTCGGGGCTGGCGCTTGGCGGCGACTCCGAGGCGGCGGGCCAGCTTGCGGGCGTGGGCAATTCCCTGCTCGATCTGGTGAAGCAGACGGCGGGGACGGAAGAAGAATATCTCGACGCTTTCTGGGCGGTGAACGCACAGTTGAAGTCCGCGCAGGACGCGGCGGGCGCGCAGGTGTCCGCAGCCGACAAGGAACTTGAAGCGCTGCAAGGCCAGCTTGATGTCCAGAACGCGGCGCTTGCGGAGTTGCAGGGCCAGAGCGCCACGCTTGAGGAGATCGAAAAACAGATTGCGGAATTGAGGCCGCTTCTGGATGCGGCCGGCGACAAGGCCGGAGTGAAGGCGTTCGCCCGGGGCGGGCTTGCCATGCCGGGGTGGGCGGTGGTGGGCGAGGAAGGGCCGGAACTGGTGAACTTCTCGCAGCCGGGGCGCGTCTACACGGCGGCGGATACGGCGGCGCTGTTCCGCAGCGCGACGCCCCGGGCGGCTGACACCGATTCGGGAAGCGATGCGGAGGTCAAGGCGTTGCGGCGGGAAGTCTACCAGCTTCGCCGGGACATGCTCATTTCCATGTCCGAGATCGCCAGATTTTCCCGCCGCACGTCCGACATGGTTGAAGCGTGGGACGCCGAGGGGATGCCGGGGGTGCGGGCATGAAGCTCATAGAGCCGCAGGCCATCCGGTTGCTGTCCAGCACCGTGCCGGAAAACGACGCCCCGGCGTGGAACGCGGGCACAGCCTATGAGATCGGGGATTCCGTCATCCATGAGCATAGGGTCTACAAGGCCGTGACCGCCAGCACGGGCAAGCGGCCTGACCAGAATTGCGAAGGGACGGATGCGGCGTGGCGGCTCATGGGGCCGACGAACCGTTACGCAATGCTCGATCAGTATGTCTCAACGCAGACCGTCGCCCCGATGGACGCCGAGACGCTGACGTTTACGGTGACGTTCAACCGCTGTACGGCGTTCGCACTCCTGAACTTCAAGGCTACCAGCATCCGGGCCGTGGTGAAGGACGGCGACGGCCTCGTCATGTACGACCGCACGGTGAATACGCTGAAAGACGTGGACGGCTACTGGAACTACTACTTCCTGCCCCTTGAGCGCATCGTGGATCAGGCCGTGACCAACATTCCCATGTCGCCCGTGGCCACGCTTGAGGTCACGCTCACGCAGGAGGGAGGCCCGGCGCTCGGGCAGGTCATCGCGGGGCAGGCGTGGCCTATCGGTACGACGCAGTACAATACCCGGCTCGGCATCCGGGACTATTCCAGAAAGGACTCCGACGAGTTCGGCAACACGCGGCTGGTCAAGCGGGCCAACGCCAAGCGCACGAGCCTGCCGCTGTATTTGCACCCGTCCCGGCTGGACAGCGTGCGGGAAATCCTCGCCCGGATGCACGGCCTTCCCGCGCTCTGGCTCGGGGACGACAACGAAGGGATCGGTTCCTACCAGTCGCTGACTGTCTGGGGTTGGCTTGAGGATTGGAACGCAACCGTCATCGGGCCGAATGAAGTGAGCATGAACATTGACGTACAGGGGTTGAAGTAATGGCAGTAAAGCAGCTTCCCAAGATTTCGGATCTCCCGGAACCGCCGGACAGACTTGTGGGCGATCAGGAACGGTTTGACGTGCTGACGTTCAACAGCCTGAAAGCGCAGAAAAAGATGGTCAACGAGGACCTGAACAAGACGCTGATCCCCGCGCTGAACCAGTTCGCCGTGGATGTGAACGCCAGCGTCGACGCGGCGGCTCTGAGCGAACGGAACGCCCACGACTCGGAAGAGGTGGCGAAAAGGAAGGCGGGTGAAGCCTCTGGCTCGGCGGGGGCCGCAAAGGTTTCGGAAGACAACGCGAAAGTCAGCGAGACGAACGCCCTTGCCTCAAAGAACGCGGCGGCCCTTTCCGCCGAATCCGCCGAATCCGCCCGCATAGCGGCGGAAGCGGCCCGCGACGAGGCGCAGGACCTCGCCAATGTCGGGTATGTGTCGGAAGGCCACGCGGGGCTGGCGAAGGTCGACGGAAAGACCACGCAGGCCGACGCGGGCGGCGTGATCACCGTGAAAGATGTGGCGATTGGTGGGGATCTCGGGGATCTGGCGAGCGCGCGGGGGCAGATTGGGGACAATATCCGGATCAATACAGCTTCGGATCTGAACGCGTATACCAAGGCTGGCAACTGGCTTTTTTCGGATGCCGCCGCAGGAGAAAATTTTCCAAATATCGGTAGGGGTGGAGAACTTAACTGCTACGTTTCAACTACGGCAATATTCCAATTTTTTACTGAATTTAACAATAACAGAAGGTATATTCGATACGGAATCCCCAACAGTACGTGGACGAACTGGATACAATTTATTTCTGTCGCTCAGCTCGGTGACGGCATTCGTAACACAAACGGCATCATCTCCGTACCTGAGTATGAGGGCGCGACGGCATCATCTGCCGGAACCAGCGGCCTTGTTCCGCCCGCAGCCGCCGGGCAGCATGAAAGCTTTTTGACCGGAGGCGGGGAGTACAAGCCCGCGCTCACCAAGATTTCGGACAGCGTGAGTCTGGAGGATTCGAAGACGGCGGCGTCCGCGAAGGCCGTGAAGACGGCCTATGACCGGGGGACTGCCGGGGTCACTGCGGCGAATGGCAAATTATCTTTGTCCGGCGGCGTAATGAGCGGGCGCATCGGTGGCCTTCGAGGGAACTACAATGCCGATGCGAGTTCAAGGTATGTAACCGGCGCTCTCGAAATACGGGAAAATGGAGGCGTAGGGAATGCGCAATCAGACATAGCCTATGCTCCGACAATCGGCTTTCATTGGGCGAATAGAGTTGCGGGCCTGCTTGCGCTGCGAAGCGACGGCATATTTTCCTTTATGAAGCAAAACGGAACGAGAGCCGTTGTTGATTGTGATGTCCCGTATGCAACTGCGGCAAACAAGCTCCGCAGGGAAGGGGGCGTCGATACAAGCTGGTGGTGGTCTGGTCAGGGAGGCCAACCCCAGTGGCTATGGGGAGGCAATGACGGCGTCAACATGTACGTCTACAACCCCGCCAATTTCAGCGTGAACTATGCCAATTCCGCTGGTGGAGCACGAACAGTCAGTATCAATTATGCAGCTTATAATGAGTTTCCCCTTAATGCCAATTTTACCATGCCGTTCGATGGCCTTGCGGTTATCTTCGTAACCGGATCAGGCTGGGGGCATATCAAGCTTTTTGTTAACGGGGCGGAGGTAAGCAGGGCAAGGATGTACGGGGAAGACAGCGCAAACCCCTGTGATTCTCCTTCCGCGTTTGTCAGATCCGGAATTGTCGTTCAAGGGCAAGTTAATGGCTCTCGCATTTCAGGCGTAGTAAGATGTTTCCCCGGAGCGTAGTCATGATTTATATCAAAAAAGAAGAAGATGTGGCTGTGGCGTATTGTGATGTGGGAACGCTTGAAGCCATTACTCAATCAAGAGAAGCAGATCTCGTCGTATCTGATGCAGAGTGGGCGAAGGCTGGATTTCATGCGTATATCGACAACACCGGAAAGGTAGTTCTTGGTTATCCCGCCTTGACGCTCAATGAGCTGAAAGAAGAAAAAAAGGCACAGATCGACGCGGAAGCGTCGACCGCCATCCTTGCCGGATTCGACTATACCGTAGACGGGGTGACCTATCATTTCAGCTATGATGTCTTTGACCAGCAGAATTTTGCGGATACGGCGAACGTCTGCATCATGAAACAGGCGGGGATGCCGGGCCTACCCGACTCAGTGATGTGGAATGCCTACACTGTACCGGACAATGAGCTGGCGCGCCTGACATTCGACGCGCCGGGCTTCCTCGCGCTCTACGCTGGCGGTGCCATGAAGCACAAGAACGGGACGATGCAGCGCGGCGGGGAACGCAAGGCGGCTGTGGAGGCCGCGACCACGCCGGAAGAGGTTGAAGCCGCATGACCTACGGAAAGCGAACGTTGATCGCCGTCGACCAGCTCCTCAATACGCTCCTCGGCGGCTGGCCGGACGAAACCCTGTCCTCGCGCTGTTACCGCTGGGCGCGGGACGGGGTGAGGGCATGGCCCCGGAAGCTGGTGGACGGGCTGTTCTTCTGGCAGAGGGAACACTGCAAGAGCAGTTATGAGAGCGAGAGGGAGGGCAGGCAGTCGCCGCCGGAGTTGCGGCGCGTGACCCCGGAAGCGTAACCCGTTATAATCTTTTCAGGCAGAGGCGGGGGAGATTGGAGCCTCCCCCACCGGCCCGGTGTACGACCACCGGACCACGGCCCCACACGATGATTGTAGCATCGTGCAAGGTTTCCGCCTGCGGTTGAGTGCCCATAGCGAGGGGCGCGCAAAGGCTATCAGGCGATGCTCAGGGGCGCAAGATAGGACTTTCAACGAATGAGAGGGATTGAAAAAGAGATTCGGTGCGGCAACTGCGGGCGGTTGTTGGCGAAAGGAACGGCAATCGCCCTTGAAATCAAATGCCCCAGCTGTGGGGAGATCAAATACGTGAGGGACATGATCCCCGGCCTTGAGCCGCATGACGGCCGAGATCGCAACAATGCAGACAAAGAAGGACAGCGGGCCTGACACCCGTATTATCGTCGGCCCCTATCGCATTCCCCTTTCCCGCGAACGGTTCCTTTTGCTTGAGCGGGACCTCATGATCACGGCGGGCTTTACGAAAGCCGAGATCCACGCGGAAATCCTGCGGAGGCTTGGCGTATGTGCGGAGTAGAGCTTGTGCCTGTCGAACGCCTGAAGCCCGCTGACTACAATCCCCGCCGCGCCGATGCGGAACGCCTTGCGCTGGTGAGGCTTTCCCTGTCCCGGCTCGGTTTTCTGCTTCCCATCGTCGCAACGCCGGACGGGGAAATCCTTTCCGGCCATCAACGCCACGCCGTGGCCATGTCCATGAGGGCGCGTCAGGTTCCCGTGATGTTCGTGGACATCCCGCAGGAGCGGCGGCGCGGCCTGAACATCCTTTTTAACCGGGCCACAAACGACATCCCCATGACGGCCGATGAGGTGCGGCTTCGGGCAGAGCTTCAGTGTGCCAATGCTCATGAGCTTGCCGAGCGCCTGCCCGACCTTGATCCGAATGGGCCGGAGTTTTGGCCGTGCCTGTCTTTGGCCACGCGGAACGTCCGGCAACTGGCCTGCCGGAATGTTGCCAGTTTTCAGCCGCAATCCGCCAACGTAGGCCGGACTCTGGCGCGGCTTGGCGTCCAGTTGCCCATTGTGCTTACTGAGGACGACGCGGTGGTCAACGGCATCGGGCGGCTTGAGGCTGCGGCGCGGAAGGGCAGGGAAACGATAGAGGCGATCACCGTATCCCCGGTGAAGGCAGAACTTGCGCGGGCAATGCTGAACCTATTGAGTATGGATTTCCATTTTGAGGGGGACAACGCGGACATGCTGCGATATGGGGCCTTCCGCCGCAGCAGGATGAGACGCCGCACGTTGGGGACAGCCTATGTCATCCCTGTTTTCCGCAGCCGCCGCAACGCCGACTTTGACATTGCGGATCCTGAGCACAGGGCGAAGTGGCTGCACGTTTGTGGTGATTCCGTGCTCGATTTCGGTTCGGGGCATGGCGACGAAGCGCGTATGCTCCGTGAAGCGGGGATCGACGTTACGGCGTTCGAGCCTTACGAAAACGATGGGCACGAACGGATTTCCTTTGACCGTGGCAGGCGGTCAGCCGAGGGGTTCATTCATGCTGTACGTTCCGGGAAACGCTTTACCTCCCTCTTTCTGTCGTCCGTCCTTAATTCAGTGCCCTTTGTTTCCGACCGGGAACACATCGTTTGCATTTGCGCCGCACTGTGTGATGGAAATTCCACACTGTACGCTTCGGCGCGTTCCACCAAGGGGGCAAACTGGCAGTGCCACACTCGCGGCCCCGGTTTGAATGAGCATGGCATGTATGAAGGCACGTTCCGCGTCGCTTGGGAAAGGGGGGTCACGATTGGGGATCTCGGCGTGGCTCCAAAAGTACAGAAATACTATGATCGCGCTGAGTTCAGGGAGCTTTTCCTTCAGTTTTTTGGTGAAGTGGAAATCTGCCCCAAGTCTACGTCAATCGCCGCAATCTGCCGCAAGCCCCGCCCTGTGAACCCTGAACGCCTCGCCGCCGCGCTCCGGTTCGAGTTCGATCTGCCGTATCCCGGCGGCCGCAGGCTCGGCATGGCGGAAGAGGCTCTTGCCGCCTTCGGTACCCGTCTGGGGGTGAGCTTATGACGCGGGCGGCGCGGGAGTTGAAGGACTGGACGTTTCGCGGCTTCTCCGGCCAGTTTGACGGGCATGTCCGTGAACAGCTTCCTTGGTACGATATGGCGACGGCGGCGGTGGCCATGATTGCCCGGCATTACATCCCGCAGGGGGGCAAGGTGTACGATCTGGGGTGTTCCACCGGGAACATCGGGCGCGTGCTGGCGCCGACGCTGCATGAGCGGGAGGCGCGGCTTGTCGCGCTGGACGAGTGCCGGGACATGGTGGCGGCGTACCGGGGGCCGGGGAGGGCGATCACGGCGGACGTGGCACGCTATCCGTACAAGGCTTTCGACGTGGGGATTGCCTTTCTGACGCTCATGTTCCTGCCTGTCCCGGAGCGGCGGCGGTTGCTTGCGACGCTGCGGGGGAAGGTGAAGCCGGGCGGGGCGATCATCGTCGTGGACAAGGAAGAATCCCCCGGCGGCTATCCGGCTACGGTGCTGTCCCGGCTGACGTGGGATTGCAAGCTCAGGCAGGGCGCGGAGCCGGGGGCGGTGATGCGGAAAGAGCTTTCGCTGTCCGGCGTACAGCGTCCCCTTTACCATGGAGAGTTGGGGCCCGACGCTGTGGAGGTGTTCCGGTTTGGAGATTTTGCTGGATGGTTGATTGAGGCGTGACGTCAGAAGCCCCGGCGGGAGAGATTCCGCCGGGGCTTCTCGTTTATGCGGTGCGGCGGACGGTTTCGGCCATCCACAGGATTTCGTGTTTTGTGGCCTGCCCCATGAAGAGGAAGGGTAGGGCATTACGGGTGAGGTGGAAGAAGCGTTGCCGGTTCCCGGCGGCATCGATGCGGGCGTCCGGGATGAAGGCCGTGGCCGCGAAGTCCGGCGGGAGGATGGAGCGGAGGCGATCTATGTCCCGCAGGAGCTTGGCGTGCCTGCGCTGCATTCCCTTGGCGGCGTCGAGGGTGGTGAGGCCGCTCATTGTGCGCCCCTCCGCATGAGTTCTTCCCCGGCGATGTGGGCGGAAGCGTACCGCTCTATTGCTTCCATCGTGTGGCAGGTGGCGGAAAAAAGGGACTGGATGCCGTAGTTCATACCGTTTGCGAACGGCTTCAGGTTGTCCGGCATGGCGTTGCCGGGCATCCAGTAGGCATCGCGCAGGCAATGTTCCAGTTCTGAGCCGACCTTGAAGAACTCCCGCTGGAAGGTGCGGAAGCGTTCCAGCGCGGCGGCTGTCTGCTCCTGCCGTGTCGGTTGGGGTACGGCGGGCAGGGCGGCCTTTGGCCTCCGGGTTGCTTGTCCCTTTGTCCAGTAGTTCCAGAGGGCGTCGTCGCATTCGTCTTGGTAGAGGCGGATACGGTCGCGGAGTTCGGAGCGTACCTTGTTGGGGTTGATGCTGGCGAAGAAGGCGGGGAGCTTGCGGACGGGCATACAGAGGGTGTCTTGGTTCCCCGATGCCGAGGGTATGATCATGTTGATCATACCCCACCTGTCCCTGTTGTCGCGTAACTTTCTGGCTTGTGCTTCCCATGTCAGCCCCATGTCTTCAACGATGGGCTTTATGGGGGCGTAGGGTTCGCCCTTGTGGGTGACGACGAAAATGGTTGAGCCGTGGAACTGGACGGGAGAAAGAGTAGCCTTTGCCATAGTACACCTCTATCGGTTGGGATTTGGGAAACAAAAAAGGCAAGGTGACGCTCCCCGGCCGATAGAGCCGCCGGGGCCTCACGGACACCCGGACGTCACCTTGCCAATATGTAACCACATCCCGAAAAAAGGATGCACTGGTGGCAAGATACAAGAAAGTCCGCTCTTTTCACCATGTGGGGCATGGCAAAGGCGACGGATACGCCTCTATCGTTAGGGAAGCTCAGATCGCCAGAAAATGGGAGGAAAGTCAAGGGCGTTGCTTTTCGGGGTGATACTGATAGTATTTTATCTGAATACCTACTGATGGAGGGTTTACTCATGTATGTTTATATTGATGAGTCTGGAAATTCTGGATTAAATATGTTTGATAGTGATCAAAAATTTTTCTATTTGATTGCTGTGGTGTCTAAGGTAAATATACAGAACATTTTTTCTAGACATTTTGATACTATTTGTTCAAAATATAACATAAAGGAACTTCATGGTAATGAATTGGGCTTGACAAAGATGTCAAATGTTTGTTTCGAATTGAAACGTATTTTAAAAAAGATAAATCCTAAATTAGCATTAATATATATAAATAAAGAAGCATATGTTGCAACAAAACTTTTTGATACAATACTTGATTCTGGTGAAAATTATGGTGTTGCTATACATCATTATAATCTTAGGCCTCTGAGATCTATATTGTTGGCAAAATTTTTATCTATAGTTGATACTGATATATTAAAAGAATTTTGGAAGGGATCTATAGAAAAAAATAAAGAGAGTTCTCGAACATATTTTGTTTCATGTATGAAAATGATTGCAGAAAAACTATCTGTTAATAAAGAATTAGACTTAAGATCTAAAGAAATTTTTAATAATAGTGTCGACTTTGCAATTAAATATAGTGACAATATATCATTTTATAATAATAAAAAATTGTCGCTGATGATATCTCCCAATGTAACTTTTTTTATTCAGTTATCTAGAATTGTTGAAAAACAAAGATGTAAATGGAATTCTAATGATGTACATATTATTCACGATGAGCAATCTCAATTCAGTAAATCTATAAAAGAGTGGCATAAAATATTTTCTGATGTAGATGCTCCTAAGTATATAAATGTAGGTATGGATACAATAGATAAATTTAAATTATTAGAAGGCAGTAGTATAAAAATATCAAGCTCAAGTACGGAATATGGATTGCAATTAGCTGATTGTTTGTTGTATTTATACAAACATAAAGATAAAATATCAAAAGAATCGGAACTATATACATTAGTATCGTATATAAAATCAAAATCTATAGAGGAATACCGTATGGATTTTGATCAAATTATTGTAGAGGCAGAGATGTGGTATAAGCTAATTATGAACATTAATGTTGATGAGGAAAAAGGAAAAGAAATGGTGGCCTCTTTAGAAAAGCAACGGTTGCGTAAGTTGGCTGAATATGAAAAAACAAGAGAAAATATAGGTTGATATAGTTACGTTTTCCGCAGTAACGCGTTAGTTTTTGGAGCGCGTTGGTATAATCTCAACCGCATGTAACAGCGTCTTTGATAGGGTATGGAGGTAAATGTTGATCATAAGATTGAGAGAAAGAAGCCGTAGGGCGGGCAGTTGCCCTACATGATTACATAACATACTGTTATTGTATATTTTTAATCCGTCCTCAAAATCCGCCGATGGCAACATCTTGCGAGTTCAAGTCTCGCTCCCGGTACCAGAATGAAATAAGGCAGTTACGGAAACCGTAGCTGCCTTTTTTCGTGTCGTTTTGGGGTGTTTTTGTAGGGCACTGTAGGGCGTTTGCCCTACAAGGAGAAGATTGCCAGCTTTAGCAAAAGCCGCTAGGTTGCCCGTGGGCCTCCCCAGTTCAGTCATTAGCGGGGGATTGCAAGGAGGTTCCATGTCGCATGTTCGGGTTTCTCCGACTGCTGGCAAAAGCCGCTGTTACGGCTGCTCTTGTCCGGCTGTGTAACTGGCTGATGGATTTGTTCCTCTAGCCTGACCAGCTCTCCAGACAAAGCAAGCCCCTAACAGTGGTCAAGACTGTTAGGGGCGATCTGGGGAGAATGTGTTCTCATCTGGGGAGTCCCGAAAAAGACCCCGCATAAAGGGCTGGAGGTGTTTGCCGCACTTCCGGCCCCCTTCTTTTGGGAAGATAAAATCTTTTCCGAGGACTGTCAAAAGTCGTCTTCCTTTTTGTCCATACCTAATACGGGCATGACCTCAGCCGCGTGGAGCTGCGCCCTTGGCACGACATGGGCGTAAGTGCTGGCCGTGGTCTGGGTGCTGGCGTGGCCGAGCTGCGCGGAGACGGCGGGAAGGTCGGCTCCGGCGGCGAGCATTTCCGAGGCGGCGACGTGCCGGATGTCGTACATACGGATTCCGCGCCCGGACATTCTCGAGTCGGCAAGGGCCTTGCGCCAAGCCTGATTGTAGTCGAGGACACGTTTTCCGGCGCGGTGGCAAACCCACGGGATACCTGCACTCATGTCCTCTTCATAGTGGCCACGGGCTTCTTGCCAATACAGCGGCGGCGGGATGACGCGTTTCATACGGCCGGTCTTGCCTTGCAGAAGCTGAACGTATCCGAAGCGCCAGTTGAAGGCACTCCACGGCAACGAGAACAGTTCCACCTGACCGGGGCGCAGGGCCAGCGCGTAGGCGGTTTTCAGGGCCCAGACCAGCCAGTCGGGACAGTGGGGCAGGATCATCTGGAAATCGCACAGCGTTGTGGAGATGATGCGGCGTTGCGCCTTCAGATACTTGAAGTCACGCCACGGGTTGGAGGCGACAAGCTCCTGATCCGCACCCCACGCGAGAATGGCGTGGATGTACTTCTGGTATTTGTTCATTGTGGCATTGCTTGTTCCGCGTGCCCTGAATGCTTCGCGCATGGTTTCCAGATCGGAACGGTCAAGGCGTTCGGCGTACTTATCCCGGAGGAACTCCCCTGTTCCCTCAATATGCTTCCCCGTTTTCCTGTCTTCATGCCCGGCGAAGAAGTAGACGATGTTCTTGCGGGTTTTGGGGTGTTTGTCAGGATTTGAGCGGAAGTAGAGCGCAACCAGTTCGCCAAGGGTGAGTTGGCGGGGGCCTTCCTTTTGTTCCAGCCGTTCGCGTTCAAAGGCGTGCGCTTCCTGTTCGGTTTTGAAGTACCGTTTTCGGCGCACGCCGTTTTCCTGCCACTGAACGCACCAGTTGTTCCGGGGACTGTAGAACTGGACTCCCATCACACACCACACAACATTCTGAATTGTTCTCTAGACAGCGGCTTTTTCGTCGGGCGTGTTTCTGTATTCATACCGAGCAGTTCCTTAATCCTGCCGTCGAGCTTTTCACGTTCAACGACAAGCTTCCGCAACTCGGTGAGCGCCTTTTCGTCAATAGCCTTGTTTTGTTCCTTCATTCCTCTGCCCCTGTGCAAACGCCCATTGCAGGCGGCATTCTGTGCAGTTCTGGACGTTCCCGGTTTCATATCGGCATTTTGTATGCTGTTTGTGGTATGGGCAGTCGGGGACGCTGGCCAGCTTCAACGCCATCCCTGCCAGCTTTGCGAGGGTTTCGGGGGTGGCCGTCCGGTTCCAGAGTTCCGAGGCGTCGACGGCGGGGTTGTGCTCAAGTCTGGCCACGCCCTTAATCCGTATCAGCCATGTCCGCACGCGGCGGGGAATTGGAAGTGTGAACATCAGAGCAGCCTCCCCTGTGGTGCCGGCTGGCGGTTTTTGATCCACCCGAAAGTCTTTTGCAGTTCGTCATCCACCCGTTTTTCGATCTCCCTTGCTTTCTTCAGATAGGCCTTGTCCCGCGTATCGAAGTAGAGCTTTTGGGCTTCGCGCATATCACGGACGAGGCAGGTAAATTCAGAGATCTTTTCAGCCATTGTTCACCTCGATTTTTCCGCCGTTGATGGCGGTCGGGATAGGCCACACTCTGAGGCGGCCGTCACAGGGAATACGTTCCGGGATGCGGCGGGCTTCGAGGATGGGCCAGTGCCAGAGTTCCCCGACTGCCCACGATGAGGGATACCGTCTCACCGGGCGGTCGAACCGTATCCATCCGATGATGCAGCCGTGGGGCAAATCGTTCGGCGTGATGTGGGGCAAGTGTTCCAACATGGGCTTGGCGAAGATGGCGAGTTCGGCCAACATTGGGTCCCGCTTGCCGACATGCAGGGCGAGGGGGACGCCGATGAAGTCTTCCTGGAGCCGCCAAGAGCGGTTTTCAACATCCTTCCCGTAGCTGAGGATAGCTTCGGCGTAGAGCGGGCAAAGGGTGAAGGCGTGGGTGATGATCATGCGTCGTCCTCTTCCTGTTCGATGAATGCGTTGAGCTTCTGGGCAAGGCGGGCATCCGTACAGACCAGCAGCAACCCCAAGATATTGCCCTTGGAGTCACGCGGAAGCATTTTGAATGTGCCGCTGCCGGTTATTTCGCGTGTGGTATCCATGAGGCCGGATACGGTTTGCTTGTTCAAGTCCAAGCCTACGGCTTCCAATATGTCGAACATGCTTTTCCCCTTTGTCTCAATTCCTTTGATTCCAGCATGACAGCAACCTTCTGGTTGCATCATCAGGCCCCGGCGACCCCGCCGGGGCGACCTGTCGGTTTCGCTTTGAGGGCTACATGCTGAAAAGGCTCAATTGTGAAGGCTTGGCGCGTGCCGGTGGCGGTGCTGGCGGCAACATTGCCCGTGGCTGCGCTGTGCTGTTTTCGTGCGGGATGAGGCCGAGCAGCTTTTTGGCTTTCTCCACAGGGTAGGGCGACAATGCGCCGCCCCATGCGAGGCTCCGGTGCGTTTGCCATGCGCTGCGGACTTCAAGGGACAGGCTGTTCCCCCAGATGCTCACGCCGTTGAGGTTGAAGAACATCAGGTTCAAGGCGGTCATGCGGGCGCATGTCAGGTTAACGTCAATCCCGACATACAAAGTCCGGTTTGCCTCGGCGCAGGTCTGCTCTTTTGCGAATGCAATCATCATGGTTCCCGCGCCGCTGGCCGGATCACAGATCGAGATTTGGCCGTCAGGCTTCACGCCTTCGTCATGCGTCGTTTTTGCGATCATCCGGCAGACGCCCCACGGGGTGAAGAACTGGCCCTGATAGTGCGAGGCGGCGAACTCTTCAAACAAGGGGCCCAGACATTCCCGGTTCGTTTCCGCCATGTATTCGAGCGCGTCGGCGGTTGCGGCGGCGAAGTAGTCGGCCTCCCTTTGGCCATGCGGGGCGTCGTTGCGGTACTGCCGCATGATTTCGAGGTAGTGCGCATCGTCGCGCTGGAAGGCGTGGAACATGAGCCCGATCCAGTCCTCATAGACCTTGTGCGGTTGGTATCCCTTGCGGATAACGGCTTCCAAGTTTTTACGGATGGGGTTCATTGCTGTTCCTCCTGTCGGTAGTCTATCCGGCGGGTAAGGGCCTTTTCACGGAGCGCCCGCCGTAGCCGGACGGCTTCAATGGCAATCAGCCCGACGATGAAAAGGGTTGCGGCCCCGCCGAGCGTCAGCGCGAGGAAGCGGAGCCAGTGCCATGCCCATGTCCACGTCATCGGTTTGCCCCCCTGCGGAAGCGGCAGAAAGGGCACTCGCGCAGGCTGTGGACGGTGCCGCACCGGGGACAGGGTTCTTTCTTGAAGTTCCCGGCCAGTGGGGCCGTTTTGCAGGAGCCGTTGATCTGGGCGAAGTTTTTTTCTTTGGTCTGCTGTTTCATTTCTGCACCTTACTTATCTTCTTCCGTTCCATGAGCTTCTTGACCGGGACGCTTCCGGACCAGCCGTAGCCGTATGCGTTCACATAGAAGGCGTTGCGGCCCTGCCCGTAATCCTTGGAGTATGGAAACGTTGCGACGGTTACGCTGATAAGCTGACGTTCGCCGCCGATTTTCGCCCGGTAGTAGAAACGCTGGCCGGGGAAAATTTCTTCCAAAACAGGACATTTTGGTCTGCCGTTCATGTTTCATCACGCCCATTTTTCGAGAAGTTCCGCCATCTTGCCGCCGGGACACTGGCTTTTGATCCAGTACATGACCTCGGCAAACTCTCTGCGGTTGAAGATGAGGGAAAAGCGCCGATCCCCGGCGTTGACACTTTGCCGATTCTGCGGGTAGTTTTTTACCGCATCCATGAGTGCACACCTCTGGATGTTTTGCCCTCGGTGCCGTTACAGCAGCGCCGGGGGCGTTTTGTTTTTGGGCGGGGCGGCGGGATGACTGTCTGCGCCTTTGCTACGCAGCCCGCCGCCCGGGAGAGCCCGATTGCTTGGCAACGCCTGTCGTTGCCAACGCACCCTAACGTTAACGTTTATCGGTCGTCCCTCCCGGCGATCCTCGGAACCCCGGCTACCACAGCCGGGAGGACAGGCACATCATTGTCCATTGTGTTCGTCCAAGGATCGCCGGGAATGGCGGCGTGTCTGATAATGCATTGGAGCCGGATATAGCTGCGGCATAGTTCCGCTTCTCTGTCGTCCAAGCGGCGTAACGCCGTGGGGTTTCCCCGCCAGACGCCGGACTGCTCAACTTGGTGGAGTGCGTGAAGTTCCGCATCAATATTTCGAAATGCCTGTTCGTTAGGGGAATAGGTAGTTGACTTCATGGTGTTTCTCCTTTGTGCGCCTCTTGAAAGTGTCCTTCTTTGCTTGTCCGTGATGCCGTGTTTTCTTTGTTGCCTAAAAGAAACAGATAGTCAAGAAAAAGTTTCCTAAAAGAAGCGACGTAGACAAAACAAAAGCTCCCCAAAGGAGAGCTATTCTATTTAGTCATTTTTTAGGCCTAACAAAAAACTGAGTAAATCCATTCAGTTTTCTGAGAATTTTTACTAGTTCAAGTCCGCCGTATGATTTTAAGCCCCTTTCTTGTTGTAACCATCTGAAACATTAGGATTATTACTCGTAATCTCCCTATAAACCTCTATTTTTCCGAGTAAAATAAAATTTTGATTTTTTGATTCTTGAAGTTCTTTTTTTAAGATTTCTATTTCTTTTGATAAGTTTTCATTTTCAGCCAAAAGATTTTTTTGTTCAGGGGAAAGCTCAAGACGAATGACCTCAAAAATATTGACGCCCAATATATCAAGATAACGAGAAAAATCATGTATATCTGTACTGCGGATGGTGCCGTTCATCCATTTGGTGATATTCCCACGCGCTACCCCCAAGCGTTTAGCTACGTCAGATTGGGAGGTCTTTTCTGACTCTTCACGAACACGAGCCAAGAACGTATCCCATAACAGTGCGAAAATCTTTTGAGTATTCATAGTACCCTATCAATAGCTGGAAAAGTGTTTCTCTGGGGAATCTTTTTTTGTTGACTGCTCGCTTCTTTTGAGAAACAATCTGGGCATGAACAGTATCGAATCCTACCGGAGAGAGTCCGGCAAGTCGTTTTCGGATCTTGCCCGTATGTCAGGCATAAGTAGGGCAACTGTTTGGAAACATTGCAATGATGTTGTAGAACCGGATACGAAAAGTCTAAAAAAGTATCTGGCCGCAGGCATCCCCGTTGCCAGTTTTCTAGATGGAGCGGCAAGTAGTGGATGCTTGAGAGATGAGCCATGCCCTGCGGCCTGATCATCGATCTCTTCGCGGGTGGCGGCGGGGCCAGTACAGGCCTGACATGGGCACTGGGGCATTCGCCTGACATTGCGATCAACCACGACGCGGAGGCGTTGGCCATGCACGCCGCGAACCATCCCGGCACGCTGCACCTGTGCGCCAACGTGCTGGCGGTCAATCCCTTGTACGCGACGGGCGGCCAGCCTGTCGACGTGCTGCACGCTTCGCCGGACTGCACGCATTTCTCGAAAGCCAAGGGCGGGAAACCACGTTCGCAGCACATACGGGATCTGGCGTGGGTCGTCGTGCGGTGGGCGGAAGAGGTGCGCCCGAGGCTGATCACGTTGGAGAACGTGGAAGAGTTCCAGACGTGGGGGCCGCTTGATGCCCACGGCCAGCCGATCAAGGCGCAGGCCGGGGCGACGTTCCGGGCGTGGGTCCGGCGGCTGCGGCGGCTCGGCTACCGCGTTGACTGGCGGGAACTCCGGGCTTGCGACTATGGCGCGCCGACGACGCGGAAACGGCTTTTCGTGGTGGCGCGGCGTGACGGCCGCCCGGTGGTCTGGCCTGAACCGACGCACGGCCCCAAAGACTCGCCAGCCGTCCTCTCCGGAAAACTCAAGCCGTATCGGACGGCTGCGGAATGCGTGGACTGGACTGCCCCGGCGCGGTCGATTTTCGTCCGAAGCAAACCGTTGGCCGAAGCCACGCAACGGCGCATCGCCGAAGGCATCCGGCGGTATGTGCTCGGAGCGGGGGAACCGTTCATCGTGACGTATTACGGCCTCAAAAGCACAGACGATTTCCGTGGGCAGGATATGGGCCGTCCATTGCCTACCCAAACGACGATGAACCGTTTCGGGCTGGTTGCGCCCGTGTTGATGACGAACACCACGGGGCACGCTCCAAGCGGTTTGGGCGTCCCGGTGCCTACCGTGGCCACCGGGAACCATCACTTTCTAACGGCCCCGATACTGTCCCGGCAGTTCGGCAACTCCGTAGGGCAGACGGTAGAAGCGCCGCATCCTACGATCACGCAATCCAATCATGACATGCTGGTGACGGCCAGCATGGTCAAGATGCGCGGCGCCAATATCGGCGCTCCGGTTGACGAGCCGCTGAGGACGGTATCAGCGCAGGGCCAGCACCATGCGCTCACCACGGCCACGCTGATCAAATACTACGGGACAGGCGGCGGGAGTGACGCCGGCGCGCCGCTGCACACGGTCACGGCCAAGGATCGCATGGGCCTTGTGTGCGCCGAACTGGATGCGGACGGCGCACGGTACGCCCAGACGCTGGACTGGCTGCGGCGGTGGGGCGTCATCGGGCCGGACGCCGAGGCCGAGATCGTAATCCGGGGCGTCGTCTACCGGATCGTCGACATCGCCATGAGGATGCTGGCCCCCCGCGAACTGTACCGGGCGCAGGGCTTCCCCGACACATACGTCATCGCGCCGGAGTGCGGCGGGAAGCCGATCAGCAAAACGGTGCAGGTGAGGATGTGCGGGAACAGCGTTCCGCCGCAGTTCGTCGCCGCGCTGGTTACGGCCAACGGGCCGGGAACATGGGCGCAAGAGGCGAAGCCCCATTTGCCGTTGCTGGCGTATCTGCCGCCGCGCCGGGCGGGAATGGAGGCGAGGGTATGATCTGCAAAATACAGGACGTGCGCGAGTTCAGGCCGTTATCGCTTCCCGCGCCGTCTGGCTGGAAACGGTTGGGAGTCCTTGCCGGTGGATGGCCTATGCACACATCACAACCAGCATGAGGGTAACCGTTTCGTTGGACACGTTCGAGGGTGGGGAGCGGTTTCTTCACGTCGCGGTGAGCCGCAGGGGACGCCTTCCATCATGGGACGACCTGAAGCGGGTGAAGACAGCTTTCATGGGGCGGGATGTGGACGCCTTTCACATCATCCCCCGTGCCGACGATCACATCAACATGCACGAATACACGATGCACCTGTGGACACCGTGGGAGGGGAATTATGCCTGAATCGCCGAGTATGGAGAGGGAAGAGTGGAGCCATTTGCCGATCATCGACGGTAAGGTGGGCGAGGGCGTGAAGTTCGAGCGCATCCGGCGGATCACCGGGTATCTCGTGGGGACTGTGGAGCGGTTCAATAATGCGAAGCGTGCAGAGGTGCGGGACAGGGTGAAGCACATGAGCATGACGCCCGCGGCGGTTCCGGCGGAATAAAAAGACCTCGCCGTGGATCAGACGGCGAGGCCATGAAATACGGGATGCACGGCATCCCTGCGCAGGAGTTCAGTATGCTGATAATGCGGCAGAGAGTCAAGGGAAAGGCGGTGTAAGATGGAGCGCGGCTATATCAAGTTTTGGCGACGGGCTGAGGACAGCCGGGCGTGGAGCCGGGGGGCCATTCACCGTGGGGTGATGTTGACCATTCTGCTCAAGGTGGCATGGAAAAACTGCTATTACCGGGGAGAGGAGTTGAAGCCGGGGCAGTTCGCCTTTTCCGGCGCGTACCTTGCGGAAGAGTGCGGCCTTTGCCGGGCTACGTTGCTCGGCGTACTCGACGATCTGGAAGAGGATGGCTTCCTCATTCGGCGGAACGTGGGGAACCGCTACACGTTGATCACGGTGACGAACTGGAGCCTGTACCAGTCGCCGCAGCCGTCCGGTTGTCAACGCGGTTGTCTGCCAGATAGACAACCGGATGAACAACCGCGTAGACAACCGCCCGACACGATCAAAGAATATAAGAAGGCAAGAAAAGAACTCTCTTCCGCATCGGACGATGCGGTTGTGAGTGAGGGCGCTTTCCCCGATGCGATGGGAGAGGGGGAAGCCGTACCTTTGCCCTGCACGCCGGGAGGGGGAAGGGAGGCCGTGCCGGAACCGGAAGGCAAGGCTTCGGCGGTTCAGGGCGTTGCCCCTGTCCCGCGTCGCCCGTCGCGGAGCGGCGTTGACGGAGGACAGGCTTTTTACGTCTCGGCAAAAGGGCGTCGGCTTTCCGGGCAGGCTCTTGCCGATTTCGAGGCGTTCTGGGATGCCTACGGCTACCGGCGCGGGAAGGCGGAAGCGGCGGATATGTGGCTTGCGGCTACGCGCAAGGCCCCTGAGTTGGTGCCCGTCATCATCCGCGCCGCCAGTGCTGCGGCTGCGGAGCATGAAGAATTGGCCGCAAGGGTGAAAGGCAGGATACGCATGTACGCCGAGAACTGGTTACAAGGGCGGCGGTGGGAGGATTTTGAGGCGTGCGGGGCTTCTTCCCTGCCGCCTGCGGCTGGCGAGGACAGAGCCCGTACTGATGCCGGGAGGTGCGCTACCGTCCGACATGAGGGGCAGGGCGCAAGGGAAGGAGCGCCCGCCGCGCCGCCCATGCCGGAAGGGAGGCCTCTACCCCCGCCCGGAACGCCGGAACGGGCAAGGTTTGAAGCCATGCCGCCCACGCGCCGGACTTCCCGCATGACCGCCGAGGAGGATTCCCGGTGGCGGGATGGTTTGAAAGGGCTTTTCCAAATTCGGCGTTCGCGGGGCCTGCCCGTCCCGCAGTTCTTGCTGGATATGGCCGAGAGCATGGAAGGCGCGGCGTTGGTAGGTTGTACGGCTTGAGAAATTGCCCCCACATGCGTGGGGAAGACGGCCATATGAATCTTTCCTGTGCTAGTGCCATAGAAACACCCCCACATGCGTGGGGAAGACAGAAGGAGCAGGAGTAGAACGATCCGTACTACGGAAACACCCCCACATGCGTGGGGAAGACCTGGTGAGCCTTCCATTTCTGCTACAACAACTAGAAACACCCCCACATGCGTGGGGAAGACCGTCTGGAAGACGTACTGCACGCGGGTTTGCCAGAAACACCCCCACATGCGTGGGGAAGACCTCGTCGAGAAGCGACACCAGCCGCTTCCGGTAGAAACACCCCCACATGCGTGGGGAAGACGGTGCCGAAGTCGTCCCAAGCACCACTCCGAGAGAAACACCCCCACATGCGTGGGGAAGACCAAGGGGAAGCCGGATGCCCGCCGGACCGCTGAGAAACACCCCCACATGCGTGGGGAAGACCTGTCCCGGCGCAGCAGACGGACAGCATACCTAGAAACACCCCCACATGCGTGGGGAAGACTTCCTGCAAGTTTTTTACAGTAAAAAAGACGCAGAAACACCCCCACATGCGTGGGGAAGACGACGGTGGGGGAGAGCGCAACTCCCCCGCCATGGAAACACCCCCACATGCGTGGGGAAGACGATGAATAGGCCATGTGGCCTTGCAGTCCTGCCAGAAACACCCCCACATGCGTGGGGAAGACACGAGATATGCAGCTTCACCCCACCCTGATACAGAAACACCCCCACATGCGTGGGGAAGACTACAGGATAAAGATAACCGAGTTTGAAAGTGCAAGAAACACCCCCACATGCGTGGGGAAGACCCTGAACGATCATTGAACTTTTTTCTCCATACATGGTATTAAGCCGGAAGCCAAGCGGATACCAGATAGTGACATATGACAAAAACATTTCTATGGTGCGGGGGCAAAGGAAGAGGAGGCAAGGATGATTTTGGGAATAGTCTTTTTGTGCGGGGCTGCCGTGGGCGTGGCGGCGTACAGGTGGGGGGTGCAGGAAGGCATCAAGGTTTATGAGCAGGGGATGAACCGCCAAAAGTACGGGAGCGGCCTGTGATTCCGGTGTCCGTCAATTATGTCCCCGTGGTGCTGCGGAGCATGTCGGAAATCTGCCGGGCGTTCGGCGTCGGTTGTGAGCAGGTGCGGAAATGGGTTGCGGCGGATGCCCCGATAGTCGTTGACCGTGATGAAAAAGGGGAGATCACCCGATACAGGGCGGAATTGAACCGGCTTTATCTGTGGCAGGAGGCCAGAAGCAAAGAATCCCCCGGCAGTGCGGGGGATTCCGGTTATTGATTGCAGGGCGGCTTATGCCTGCATACGGTTGCAATACTCGCGGGTAGCGACGGCGATCAACCCGGAACGGGTAAGCCCAAGCTCTGCGGCCACGCTGTCGATACGCTCGACGATGACGGGTTTGAGTGAAATGGATAGTCTGATCGGTGCCGCTTCCTTCTTTTTCACGTCAGCGACTACGAACTGATACAGGGTTCCGTCAGGGATTGCGTATCCTTCTTCCTTTGCTTCCTGTTCGTCCTTTCTCCGTGCCCCTTCAAGGCTTGAGGGTTCAGGAAGCGTATCGCCGTCTTCAACCATACTGCCGATGTGAAGCCCCAAGGCTTCCTGCGCCATGCGGATAGCGTCCTCAAGGGATGCCCCCTGCGATACGCAGCCGGGCAAATCGGCAAAGGTCACATCATAGCGTCCCGTTCCGTCAGTGTGCGGTGTAAATGTGGCCGGATAATACATATATTTTCTCCTGTGCGGGTTGAAATTGTGGCGGGAGGGAGGTTTTCCCCCTCCCTCAGCTACCTCAATTTCACCCCACTTTGTTTTTCAATGCTTCTTAACGTCCCGATACTGAAATCTTTTGCCGGATGGACGATTGTGACTTTTCCCGGCTTGGTAGGGTGTTTCATCTGGTAATGATCTCCTGTCGTTTTCACATGATACCAGCCATCTTCTTCAAGCCGTTTGATGATTTCCCTACTGGTCATTCCGTCCCCCTTTCGTTAAAGATAAATTATGTAAATTTTATTCTTTTGTCAATAAAAATTATATAAAAATTATTCATCATGCAAGGGGTGAAATTTCGTCAACCCCCTTTTTCCCTGTCTCTCCCTGCCTGTGCCTGCTTGTGCCAGCGGCCTCACAAAAGCCCGTGCTACGCTCCTGCCATCTTTCAATGCGGGAGCGTTTTTTATGCCGAACCAACAGGAAGTCTTTGAAGCCGCCCATGCCCATGTCGCCAAGTGGGAGGGAGGATACTTTGACCATCCGAACGATCCGGGGGGCGTCACCATGTACGGCGTCAGCCTCATGTTCCTGAAGGGGCTTGATCTCTGGGAAGGGGACATTGACGGCGACGGGGATATTGATCGGGACGATGTGCTGGCCGTCACCAAGGATACGGCCCGCGACATCTTCAAGCGTCACTTCTGGGACAGGCCGCGTGCCGGGGAAATGCCCCCGCTGGTCGCCGTGTGCTTCTATGACTTCGCCGTCAATGCGGGTGTCCCGCGTGCGGCGAGGATGCTGCAAGGGCTCCTGCGCGTTGGGGTGGACGGCATCGTCGGGCGGAACACGCTGACGGCTGCGGCGTCCTGCAATCAGCGCGAGCTGGCATCCTTCATGCTCTTGGAGCGTGAGCGGTGGTACCGCGGACTCGTGGCGAAGAAGCCGAAGTCCGCGGCGTTCCTGCGCGGCTGGCTCAACCGTACCTCTGATTGCCGGGCGCTGGTCGAACGGCTGGCGGCGCGGTGGGGGATTACGGGATGAATCAGCGGGCGGTGCTGGCCGGGGCGTTGTGCCTCTTCGCTATTGGGCTTGGTGTGTACGTCCTCACCTTACGAACGGAACGCGACACGGCCCGGACGGAAGCGCAGGAAGCCCGGCAGGACGCCGCGACATGGAAAGCCGCTGCGCAGTCGGGAGAGGCCGCGGTCAGGGAACTGGCGGCGGCGAAGGCCACGGCGGAAGCTGCGGCGGCGGAACGGGACGCCACGATCAAGGCGCTCACGCGGGACAGGGACGAACAGCGGCGCAAGCTGCGGGAGGCGATGCGGCATGACGAAGAGGCTGGCGATTGGGGTGCTACTCCTTTGCCTCCCGCTGTTCTCGGGCTGTTCCGGTAGGCGGGAAGTGGCGGCGGTTCCGTTGGTCATACGGGAGGAAGTACCCGTGTATCTGACCGAGCCGACGCCCGCGCCCGTGCTGGCCGGGGATACGAACCTCGACCTTGTGGGGCATGTGTTTGACTGGCAAGCCGCGCTCGGCGCGTGCAATGCGGACAAGGCGGCGATACGGGCCGCAACCGGGAAGGAATGATGATGCAGCCGCCCGCCCCGATGGAGGGGCTTGCCTATTACACGCAAAGCCTGCTGGCCCTGTGGCCTGAGAAGGCCGTCATAGGTTCGTGCGTCGCCGGCGTCGTCTCGCTGTTCGGCGGGGACGCCTATCTGTTGTGGATGCTTGGGGCCATGCTGGTGGCCGACTTTGCCTTTGGGCTGGCGGACGCCGTGCGGCGCAGGCATTTCCGTTGCCGGATGCTGGCGCACGGGGCGCTCAAGTTCCCGGCCTACTGCCTTTACTTGCTGATTGTCGGCGTGGTCAACGCCAGCCTTTCCCGGTCTTTCGGCGGGTTCGACATGCCGTTGCTGAATCTTTTCATTGCCTACCTGATCATTACGGACGCCGTATCCGTCATTGCCCACATGCAGCGGCTCGGCATCCCCGTGCCGGACCTGTTGCGGCGGGTGCTCCTTCGCAGCAAGCGGAAAGTGGAGCGGCGGGTGGATGAGGCCGTGGGCGGGGACGACGATGCCCCCTAGGCCGCTCAAGGTGTGCCGCCATGCCGGATGCCAAGAGCTTACCCGTGCTCCGTCCGGGTACTGCCCGAAGCACAAGGACGCGGCGGAAGCGCGGGCGAGGAAGTGGAAGGCCGAGCAGGACAGCCAGCGGGAGAGCGCATACCGGCGCGGGTACGGGGCTCGGTGGCGGAAGCTGCGGGCGCAGATCCTTATGGATGAACCGTTGTGCCGGGAGTGCCGCAAGGCCGGGCGCATCGTGCCGGCGACGGATGTTGACCACATCGTGGCCAGAGCCGACGGCGGGACGGATGACCGGAGCAACCTGCAACCCCTCTGTCATGCCTGCCACAGCCGCAAGACCGTCCGGGAGAACGGCGGGCGTGCGGTGACACGATGAGGGGGGGGGATCAAATGTTTGGTGCTGCCACCGGAAGACCGCATAGGGCAGGTGGATTTTTGTTTGTGCAAAATGGGGGGAGGGGGTCAACCGGGATATGGCGGGACGTAAGCCGTTGCCGACGCATTTGAAAATGGTTCGCGGGACGCTGCAGAAATGCCGGATGAACCCGGATGAGCCAACCCCGGACCCGGAAATCCCCGACGCGCCGCCGCACCTGTCGCCGGAAGCTCGGGAGGAATGGGAACGGCTGGCGCTCGAACTGTATGAACTCGGCATCCTGTCCACCATCGACCGGGCGGCACTGGCGGCCTACTGCCAGGCCTATGGACGGTGGGTTGAGGCGGAAGAGCAGCTCCGCAACATCGACGGCACCATGAAGCTCACGGAAACGACCTCAAACGGCAATATCATCCAGAACCCTCTGGTGGGTATCGCCAACAAGTCGCTGGAACTGATGCACAAATATTTGACCGAGTTCGGCATGTCCCCGAGCAGCCGTACCCGTGTCAGCGCAAAGAAAAAGACGGGCGAGAAAAAGGGCTTCGCGGCCCTGTAGGAAACACCATGGCAAAGGAACCGACATATCCCCACGTTGAAGCCGCGCTTCGGTACGCCCGCGATGTTGTCGCCGGGCGGATTTTGGCGTGCCAGTGGGTGATCCTCGCCTGCAAGCGCCAGCTCGACGATCTGGGAAGGTGGGACGGCGTTGACGGCGCTCCGTATTTCTTTGACCGCGCCGCAGCCGAGCGGGTGATCAAGTTTGAGGAGATGATGCCCCACGTCAAAGGGGAATGGGCGCGCAAGCGCATGACCCTGAAACTTGAGCCGTGGCAGAAGTTCATCCTCTCCACGCTGTTCGGCTGGAAACGCGCCAAGGACGGGCTGCGGAGATTCCGGGAAGCCTATATTGAAGTGCCGCGCAAGAACGGCAAGTCCTGCTTCGTGGCTCCGATGGGCCTTTACATGCTCGTTGCGGACGGCGAAGAGGGCGCGGAAGTGTACTCCGGCGCCACTACGGAAAAACAGGCGTGGGAAGTGTACGGCCCCGCGCAGATCATGGCCAAGCGCGCCGAAGGCTTCATGGAGCACTACGGCGTGGACGTCCGCGCCAAGAATATGAACCTCATCGGTTCCGCGTCCAGATTCGAGCCGTTGATCGGTGATCCCGGCGACGGCGCGTCGCCGCACTGCGCCATCGTTGACGAATACCACGAGCACGACAGCCCGCGCCTGTACGACACCATGATCACCGGCATGGGCGCACGCCGCCAGCCTTTGATCATCGTCATCACCACGGCGGGCTTCAACCTTGGCGGCCCCTGCTATGACATGCGGCTCCGCGCCGGGAAGGTTCTTGATCGCACGCTTCAGGATGAGGAACTGTTTGCCATCGTTTACACCATCGACGCCGAGGACGACTGGAAGAGCCCCGAGGCACTGCGGAAGGCGAACCCGAATTTCGGTGTTTCCGTCATGGAAGACTACCTGCTGGCGCAGCAGTTGAAGGCCATCCAGAACCCCTCGAAGCAGAACACGTTCAAGACCAAGCACCTGAACGTGTGGTGCAACGCCCGCGCCGCCGCCTTCAACATGACGAACTGGGAGAAGTGCGCCGAGCCCGGCCTGTCGCGGGAACGCTTCGCCGGGAAACCCTGTTTCATGGGCCTTGACCTCGCCAGCAAGGGCGATTTGAACGCCGTTGTGTACCTCTTCCCGGAAGACGGCGGGACGTATGCGCTGTTTGCCGACTTTTTCCTTCCCGAAGACGCGCTTGAATCCACCCAGAATGCGGACATCTACCGGGGGTGGGCTTCCGAAGGCTGGATCACTCTCACGCCCGGCGGGATGGTCGATTACGACACCATTGAGGAACATATCCTTGAGCAGGCCAAGCGTTTTGAGGTGCGGGAGTGCCCCTATGACCCGTATCAGGCGGCGCAGCTTGTGACGCATCTGGCGGATTCCGGCCTGACGATGGTGGAGTTCGGCGCTACGGTGAAAAACTTCTCCGATCCTTTCAAAACGCTGATCGCGTTGGTGGATGCCGGGAAGATTCGCCATGACGGAAATCCCGTCCTGACGTGGTGCATGTCCAATACGGTCTGTTTCACGGACGCCAAGGACAACATCTATCCCCGGAAAGACCGTTACGAATACAAGATCGACGGCGCGGTGGCCGCGATCATGGCGCTTGGGCGGGCGCAGGCCGTGCCGGAAGAAGAATCCGGAGCCGTCATCACGCAAGGCTTCGTTGACCTGTGGGGGAACCTGTAATGGCGGGCATGAGAAGGAATCCCCTTACCGCACGCCGCACCGGGCGGCCTCAGAATGCCAGCGTATCCGGCGGGGCCTCTTTTTCCGACTTCTCCGAACTGTTCGGCATGGGCGCGCCGGTGGCTTCCGGGCAGGTTGTGACGCCCGAGTCCGCCATGCGCTTCTCGGCGGTGTTCGCCTGCGTCCGACTGCTCGGCGGTGCGGTGGCTTCGGCTCCGGTGAAGGTCTACCTGCGGGAAGGCTCAGAAGAGCGCCAGCTTGCCCACGGGCACCCGCTGGCGGACATGCTGCGCCTGCGCCCGAACCGCTTCATGACGTCCACCACGTTCTGGAAAACCTTTGTCGCCCACAAGGTGCTTCAGGGGAACGGCTACGCCCACATCATCCGGGAGCGTTCCGGCGAACCCGTGGGGCTGTATCCCCTGAACCCGCGCAACGTGGTCGTCTATTGGGCGTGGGAACTGGGGCTTGATCAGCGGCTCGGCGTGGAGCGGAACAGGCTGTTTTACCGGGTGACGTTCGAGGACGGGCAGGCGCGGCTCTACGATCAGGACGACATGCTGCACGTCCCCAATGTCGGTTGGGACGGCAAGCGGGGCCTGTCCACCATTTCGGCGGCGGGGCAGGGGATCGGCCTCGGGCTGGCGGCGGAAGAGTCCAGCGCCCGTTTTTTCAGCAACGGGATGCTGTCGAAAATCGCCCTGGCCTATCCGGGCAAGCTCGATCCCAAAGTAGCCGACGATCTGCGGGAGTTTTTCGACGCCCGGTATACGGGCACGGCCAACCACCACCGCCCATTGCTTCTCACTGAAGGCGGCGAGGCCAAGACGTTGAGCATGTCCGCGGAAGACGCGCAGCTTATCGAATCCCGGCAGTTCTCTGTCATCGACATTTGCCGTTTCTTCGGCGTTCCCCCGGTCATGATCGGGGAGACGGAAAAGACCTCATCGTGGGGGAGCGGCGTCGAGCAGATGGCCCGCTGGTTTACGACCTTCACCCTGAACGATCACCTGACCGCCATTGAACAGGAACTTGAGGCCAAGCTGTTCCGGGACGGCTTCTTTGCCGAGTTCGACGAATCCGAGCTGACCCGTGGCGATACCAAGACGCGGGGCGAGTTCTACCGTATCGCCCGAGGCTCCATGCAGGAGCCGGGCTTCATGACCACAAACGAGATCCGGGCCGCCGAGGGCCTGCCGCCCATCGATGGCGGCGACGAACTGCAACACCCGGTGAAAAAGGACGAAAATGGACAGACTGTTGAAACTCCTACGCGACAACGCCCGGAACAGGACGGCGGCAGGCATCCCAAAAGCTGAGGAGTCCGGGGAATCCACCCTGTACCTGTACGACGTGATTGTGAGCGACGACTATTGGGGCGGCATTTCCGCCGAGAAGTTCGTCAAAGAATTGAACGCTCTTGATGCGCCGACCATCCACCTGCGGATCAATTCCCCGGGCGGCGAGGTGTTCGCGGCGCGGGCCATTGAAGCGGCCATACGGAACCATCCGGCGCGGATTGTCGCCCATGTGGACGGGTACGCGGCAAGCGCGGCTTCCTTCGTGGCCGTGGCCTGTGACGAGGTGGAGATCGCGCCCGGCGGGTTCTTCATGATCCACAAGGCATGGACGTTCACGGCGGGCAATGCCGATGACCTCCTGCACACGGCGGAAATGCTGGAAAAGCTCGACGCCTCGCTGGTGGACACCTACGCCAAGAAAACGGGCTGTACGCCGGAGGAGATCGCCGGGTGGATGAAGGCCGAAACGTGGTTTTCCGCCGGAGAGTCCGTTGAGCGCGGTTTTGCCGACCGCGTGGCCGAAGCCGCTCCGAAGGCACAGGCCGACTGGAACCTTTCCGTCTACGCCAACGCTCCGGTTGTTCCGGCTGCGGCGTCTTCCGTCAACCCTCAGAACCGCGAACGGTACGAGCGTACCGCCCGCCTGTTTGCCGTGACCCGGCACTAGGAGATTTTCATGAGCAGCATTCAGGAATTGCGCGAGAAGCGCACGGCCAAGGCCCGCGAGTACCGGAACCTTCTGGACAGGCATCCCGAAAGTATCCCGGAGGAAGCGGCCAACCAGTTTGACGCGCTGGAAACCGAGATTTCCGCCCTTGATGATGCCATTGCCCGCCATGAAAAGGCGCTGGCGATGGAAGCCGACCGTCTGACGGGGGAACCCCGCGACGAACGGGAAAACACGACGAATGCCCTTTATGACAAGTGGATGCGGAACGGCCCGCAGGCGTTGACGCCCGATGATTGGGCCGCCGTCCGCAACACCATGAGCACCGGGACGGATGCGCAGGGCGGGTATACCGTACCCACGGAAGTCTCCGGCACCATCATTGAGGCGTTGAAGGCGTTCGGCGGGATGCGTTCCGTGGCTACCGTGATCAGCACGGCCACCGGCGTGCCCATGACCATGCCCACCAGCGACGGCACCACCGAAGAAGGGGAAATCCTCGGCGAAAACACGGCGGCGACAGCTGCCGATCCCTCGTTCGGCGTCGTGAATCTCGGGGTGCACAAGTACAGTTCCAAGACGGTCGCGGTGCCCATCGAACTGCTTCAGGACTCCAACGCGGACATTGAGGCCTTCGTGAACAACCGTCTGATCACCCGTTTGGGGCGCATCACGAACAAGCACTTTACTGTTGGAACGGGCAGTTCTCAGCCTTCCGGCGTATTGACCGGCGCCACGCTCGGCGTCACCGGAGCGAAGGCGCAGGTCGATTCCGTGACCTACGACGATCTGGTGGAATTGGAGCACAGCCTTGATCCCGCCTACCGCGAAGGGGGGCGGTGCTCCTTCATGTTTGCCGACGCCACCCTGAAGGCGATCAAGAAGCTGAAGGACGGGCAAGGCCGACCCCTGTGGCTTCCCGGCATCGATGTGAAGGAACCCGCGAGCATCCTTGGCTATCGGTATGTCATCAACCAGTCCGTCCCGGCAATGGCGGCGACGGCCAAGTCCGTGCTGTTCGGTGACTTCTCCAAGTACATCATCCGCGACGCCATGGGCATCACCATGTACCGTTTTGCGGATTCCGCGTTTGCACAGAAGGGGCAGGTGGGGTTCCTCGCCTTCATGCGCTCGGGCGGCGTCCTGACGGATGCGCAGGCCGTGAAGTTCTTCCAGCACGGCGCGGCGGCCTAGCCATGACTGTACGCCTGATCACGCCGCCCGCAGCGGAACCCGTCACGCTTGAAATGGCCAGGCTGCACACCCGCGCCGAAGCCGTGGAGGATGATGCCCTGTTGACGGTGTTGATCACGGCGGCGCGCCAGCAGGGGGAGGGCGTCACCCGCCGCGTATTCGGAGAATCCGTCTGGGAGGTCGAAACAGGCCCCCTGACGTCCCCGTTCCGGCTTCCCCTCGTGCCCTGCATGGCGGTGGCGTCCGTGACCGTGGGCGGCGAGGCGGTGGACGCCGGGCTGTACGGTTTCACGCCGTCCGGCCTGTCGCCGCAGGAATCGCCGCTGCGGGCGGCCTTCATCCCCGGCCCGGATTTCCCGCAGGGGGAAACCGTGCTGACGGTGAGGGCGGGCTATCCCGCCGAGAGGTTCCCGGAACCGATCCGCCAGTGGATGCTGGTGCGGATCGGGACGCTGTACGAACAGCGGGAGAGCTTCGCCGTGGGGTCGAACTTCAATGAGTTCGGGCGGTCATTTGTGGACTGCCTGCTTGATCCCTATGTTATAGCGGGAGGGTTTTAAGATGGAGAAATTCATAGCGTTCAAGTGGACGCCTTGGAGGGTGTTAAAGCTGTGATCCTGTTTAGCTTGTTTATGGTTTGCGTCCCGACCTATCTCTTTTGTTCTCTCGCCGCGTGGAGTCTGGACTTTACCGTCTGGCATTGGTCTCTGCGGGGGCTGTTTGGCGTCGCGTTGTTTTTGTTCGTTCCTCTACTGGTATACGCGGTCAAGCAACAGTTGAGAGAGGAACCGCGAAAGTCTGGAAAACTCTGATGCGTGCCGGTTCCCTTCGCCACCGCGTGACCATCCAGCGGCAGGAACTCGTTTTTGGGAAATTTGGAGCCCCGCTACATGACAAGGTCTGGGAAAACGTGGCGACGGTCTGGGCTTCGCTGGAAGCCATGAGCGGGCGGGAGTTTTTCGCCAGCCAACAGGCACAGTCCGAAGTCACGCAGCGCATCCGCATCCGGTATAGGCCGGACGTGACGGCGGACATGCGCGTCATCCACAACGGGAAGGTGTTCAACATCGTTGCCCCGTTGCCGGACAACCGGGGCCGAGAACTGGTGTTGATGTGCCGGGAGGTAAGCTGTGAGCAATGACGTCGTGGTGGACATCCCCATCGAAGACATCCGGGCGGGCGTCCGGGCGGAGATTGATTCCGATTTGGGAGGCATTGCCGCGCAGGTCTTTGAGAAGGCCAAAAGCTCCACGGCGTTCAGGGACAAGACGGGAAGGCTGCGGCAATCCATCTGGATCTACCGCTCGAAGTACAAGGACGGCGGCTATGTGGTCTATGTGAAGGCCCCGCACAGCCACCTTGTGGAGTTCGGGCATGTGCAGGTTGCCAAGGACGGAAAAACCGTACTGAGGCACGTTCCCGGAAAGCATTTCCTCCGCAAGGCCCGCAACGCCGTCCGCCGGAAGGTTGATGCGATGCTCCAGGACATGATGGGGGATGCCCACTATGGCAAGCGCCGTTGATTTTGAAACTGTCCTGCTGCGGATGTTGCAGGAGGATGCGGGCTTGTCCGCATTGGTTGGCAGCAAGGTTTTCCCCTTGTTCATTCCGTCCGGGAATTATCTTCCCTGCGTCACGTTCCAGCGACTCGGCGGGAGGCCCGCAAATACGCTGTCCGGGCATTCCGGCTTGGAAGAAATCGACCTTCAGATCGACGTATGGGCGCGGGACTATGACGAGGCAAAAGCCATTGCCAAGGCCGTTCGTGCCGCCATGCCGCCAAGCGGCCCGCGGTTCAGTGCGCATCTGATCGAGGATCAGGATTTGTACGAGGACGGGACGAATTACTTCCGCGTGAACATGGAGTTCAAGGTCTGGTTCCTCGAAACCGAATAGGAGATTGAAACATGCCCAACAAACAGATTGCGGTCGGCGCCAGAACCAAAGTCCTGATGGACGTGGAAACGTCCTACGGCGTGGCTCCGACTACGCCGGGGGGTGTCCTCCTCCCCATCAACTCGTTTTCCCTGAAGCCGTCCCGCGCCAAGAACACCCCGGGGACGCTGACGGGCCGCTATGACCCGGCGGAACCCTTTGACGGGAACCTTGAAGTGTCCGGCGGCGTTGTCGTCCCGGTTGACGCACGGGCTTTCGGCCACTGGCTCAGGGCTATGTTCGGCGCTCCGGCCACGACCGGGACGGGTGAACCCGCCGCCGCGCCGTTCACCCACGTCTGGAAGTCCAACAAGGACATGCCGTCCCTCGTCATGCAGGCCACCTATGGGGACATCTACGGCCAGTTTGTAGGTTGCAAGGTGTCGTCTCTGGCTATGCAGGCGGGCGGCGACGGGGAATTGACCGCCACGGTCAACATGCTCGGGCGCGATGCCGATTATGTGGATGCCGACTACAACGCCAGTGCCCCGTCCGTGGCCATGAAGCGGTTCAACAATTTTCAGGGTTCCCTGTTGAGCGGCGGCGCGGAGATCGGCGTGGTTACTGATTGCAGCCTCAATATTGATTTCGGGCTGGATTCGAGCATCCGCAAGCTCGGCGATAAGGGGCGGGTCTATGATCTGCCTCAGGGCGTCATGGCGGTTACCGGCAGCCTCACCGTGTTCATCACGGACAAGGCCCTGCTCATGAAGGCCAAGAACAGCGAGGAACTCAGCCTTGATCTGTCGTTCGCCATCGATGAGGGCAACAAGCTGACGTTCAGCGTCCCGGAAGTGCAGCTCAGTTATAACGGCCCGACCGTGGACGGCCCCACGGGGATCAAGATGGATCAGAGTTTTTCGGCGTACTTCAACGACAACGCGGACAACGCCTCTGTCGTCGTTACTCTCGTCAATGACGTGGAATCCTATTAACCAGCAAACTCAAAAGGAAAACACCATGCGTACCATTACTCTTTCCGGTCAGGACTTCATCGTGAACCCGCTCAAAGGCAAGGACATCAAGGCGCTCAAGGCGCAGGGCTTCGACCTCATGGGCGGCGGGTATTCGATTTCCGAGGGCATGGACGCGGTGTTCGCCACCGCCGGATTCGACGCGGCCACCACTGACGAATTGCCCTTCCCCGACATCCTCGCCCTGCACAAGGCCATTGTGAACGAAACCTTCGGCGTGGCGGAAGAAGAAAAAAACTAGCGGCGGTCTGGGAGTGGCTTTCCGGTGAGGGCGCGGAATACTGCGCCACCTGCCGGAAGGCCTCCCGGAACCGCGACGATCTGGATTGTGAAGAGTGCGAGGGGCGTTGCCCGGATCTCATGCCGGAGAACGCCGCCGCATGGGAACTGCTCCAGGCGGGCGCTACCCAACTCCGCATGTCAGGCATGGGCGGCCCTGTGGGGTTCGACTACAGCGCGCTGGCGCTGGTGGCGGAAGCCTTCGGTATCGATCTGACGCCCGGCATGTGGCGGAAGGTGCAGGCCGTGGAAACGGTCATCCGCCGCAACGCCGCGAAACAGGCTGAAAAAACGCAACAGGCTTCCGCATCCACGCGGTGAGCGGTTCATTGACAACGGCATAGCGATTTTTGCGGATGGAAAGGGCCGGGATGTGGGGTCCCGGCCTTGATTGCTCAATGGCGTTTGGGTTCAACACCACTTCCACAGTAAAATCTGGTAGAGCTACTTGGACTCTCCCTCAATTTTATTCCTCGAATTTTCCACTATCGAACTCTGTGATTTCAGACTCGAAATAGCTTGGATAATACCAATTCCAGCTATGCAGATAGCCAAAACAATGAACCATGTTCCTGCATAAACCTGATGCATGGCTGATTGTGCGTTCTGATATGCCAGAAAAGCTTCAAGTGCTGCGAACGCTCCAAAGAGTATCAATATTCCTTGAATGACAGAGACCATTTGTCACTTCCCCCCTGTTAGTTTTTCTTAACATGAGTCTCTACAATAGGTTTTCTTATTTTTTCGAACCATAACCTACAGAGAAAGTCAACTTCCATTCGCAGAAATCGCCATGCCGTATCAGACAGGAAGTGAGGCATGGCAAGAAAAACGCCCGGCATTTATATAGCGATCCGTGGTGATTACTCCGCGTTTGAAACCGATTTGAACCGCGCCAAGCTGGTTGCCAAAGAGCAAGGCGAAGCCATTGCCAAGAGTATAGGTAATGCGGTTTCCAAGGCGGATCTCACCGGGGGCATCAACAAACTGACGCGGGAATTGAAGACGGCACAGACGGCGCTGGCTTCGGGTGCGTTCAAGGGGCAGGTGTCGGGGCTGGATGAAATCGCCAAGGCCGCCGGGGTCAGCTCGAAGCAGCTTGAAGGCCTGACCAATTCCATGCTCAAGTCTCAGGCCGCCGCGACTGCGAACCGGGCTTTTGAGTATCTACAGAAGAACGCCGGGCTATCCACGCTTGAGCTTGCTAAATTGCGGGTGCAGTTGGGCGATACATCCGGGGCTATGTCTACGCTTTGGAGCGGCGCGAAGGCCGCCGCCGTTCCGGTCATGGCCATCGGCGCGGCGGCGATTTATGCCGGAAAAGCTTGTTTTGACGCCTCGCTGCAAATGGACAGGCTAGTTAAATCATACACCACCATTGAAGGCTCCACCTCAGGGGCTGTCTCCCAACTCGATTACATCTATGAGATCAGCAACAAGCTCGGGCTCGAATTCCAGTCGACAGCAGAAGCGGCCAAAGGGTTCTTTGCCGCAGGGAAGGGGAGCGCGCTCCAAAAAGATCTGAACGGCATTTTTGAAGGCGTATCCCAAGCCGGTGCCGCTTTGTCCCTGAGCACAGAACAGATGGACGGCGTATTCCTCGCGCTAGGGCAGATGATCAGCAAGGGGAAGGTGCAGGCGGAAGAGCTGCGCGGGCAGTTGGGTGAACGCCTTCCCGGTGCTTTCAATCTTGCGGCGAAGGCTATGGGCTTCACCACCGCACAGCTCGACGATATGCTCAAGAAAGGGCAGGTCACTGCGGAAGATATGCTTCCCAAGCTAGCCGCCGTTTTGAAGGATGAGTTCGGGCCAGCGGCGGAACAGGCCGCACAAGGTGCACAGGGGGCGGTGAACCGCCTGAGCACGGAATGGAATTTGTTCAAAGCGACGGTGATGGACAACGGCCCTATCATCACGGCTATTAATGCTATTACAGATGCTATGGGTAAGGCCAATGCCGCACAACGAGAACAAGAGCTTGAGAAAAGGATGGAGGCTGCGGGCTGGGAAAAGGCTACGACAATGCCCATGTGGGGTGTCCCATTTGGTGAAACAGTTAAAAAGTATACTGAAGAACAGAAAGAAATATTCAGAGAATACGAAAAAGTTGTTTTAGCAGATGCCCAAAAAATGAAATCAGTACAGGAGGAAGCGAATAAAATTCTTGCAGAAGGGGAGGCTAGGACGGCAGATTTTCTTAAGAATACTACTGAAAGTAAAATCGCCGCATTGAATAAAGATTATGACGAAACGGTGTTAGCTCTTACCAAAAAAATGATTTTGTACCAGCAACAGGGACAGGATTTTTCTGGTCTTCAAAAAGAGCTTTTGAAGGTTGACGCAGAATATGATCGTCAGCTCGAAGCGTTGAACAAGAAAGGCATGGAATCCGCTGAAGATGCCGCAAAAAAAGCGGCATTGTCGGCCACCAATCTTGATGAGCTGCGGAAATCCGTAGAGGCGTTGGAGGCCGCGAATATCCCTGCCGCCAAGTCCTTTGACCAGATGGCGGAGAAAATCCGGGAGCAATCCAAGCAAACTCAAATTGCCATTGAAGCCGATGCCGCCCGCATGGTGGCCACCAAGAAACTCACCGTTGCGCAGGCGGAAGAGTGGAAGGGCCTCAAGTTTCGTGAGGACGCCGCAAAGACGACTCAGAAGCTGGCTGAGGTGGAAGCCAAGCGCGGCGAACAGGATAAAAAATATGCCGATCTCCGTCTCGACTTTGAGAAGCGATATGCCGACATGGTGGGCCTGTCGTCTGAAGCCGTGTCAAAATCCATCTCGAAGCAGGCGGAAGAGTACCGGAAGGCCATAGAAGCCGGAGAGAACGCCGCCGAGGAGCTGGTACGCCTTGAAGAATGGAAGCGTGACCAGATCCAGCGTGCCAGCCGCGAGGCGATGGACGGCGCACAGGTGGCCTTGCGCGACTATCAGGTCGAGGCCTCGAATCAGGCCAAGTCAATGAACGACGCTTTCCGTGGCCTGTTCTCCGGCATGGATTCCGGCTGGAAATCGGCATGGGAGCAGATGATCGAGACGGGCAAGGTGTCCCTGTCTTCGTTCCGCTCCGCGTTCGCATCATTCCTTGCCGATTTGATGCATATGGCCATCACCCGGCCCATCACGGTTCAGATTGCGGGCGTGGTGTCCGGTATGCTCGGCACGGGCGGCGTGGCGTATGCGGCG
>OGLI01000440.1_pt1 | contig 37188 bp, 36 predicted proteins | sample 1572661 | NCBI WGS metagenome assembly OGLI01 (sample SAMEA2581901, study PRJEB24529) | metagenome | biome: Human gut stool | place: China | collected 2011 | reverse complement strand
CCTGTCTGATCCACAGGATAGGCGGTGTCCTTAAGGACATTCATTAACCTAAACTGACGTTTACCTATTTCTCTCTGTTTTTGTATATCATCCAGTAGTTGCCCCTCAGAAAATGCAACAATTTCTTTATACGTTTGAACATCATTGTCTTTTTTTATTTTTTCAAGCATAAAAGCGAAATACATTGCGATTCCCCAGATAATACCCCAAGGAATGAGTGCCCAAACACCAAGTAACATGAATAACGGAACCGCTGAAACAGCAGAGGCAATCAACATCATAGTGTATATTCCGCCATAGCGGTTCATTTTTTCAATTTCTTCTTTTTGAATTACATCTTTCATAACTTCAATATCTCCTTTGATTAATTTGTCAAGAGAAATCTGAAAGGTTTCACTCAGTAATACCAAACTGTTCACATCTGGATAGCTTTTATCATTTTCCCAATTTGATATTGTTTGCCTTGATACATAAATTCGTTCGGCTAACTCCTCTTGAGATAATTGTGCTTCCTGACGAAGCTTTTTTATTTGTTTCCCGAATTCCATCTCTTCACCTCCTTGCATACTCATACTAATCAAAAATTTATATTTTTGCTATCAAAAAGCTTTGACATCAAGGTTTTTAGCGTGTCAAAAGTCTTTTACATCTCGTGAAATAAGGAAAAACTAAACCTAAAATAGTTATTACGGAAGACAGTAGTTCAGAATATCAGTTCTTTAATAATATTTGTAAAAAGAAGAATATAAAATGTGATTCTATGAGAGATTAGCCTAATAGATTTTTTTAAAAAAATATATACGGACGAGAAAGCACTGATAATTGCTGATGGCGTAGCAATTGACTTTGAAATGGACAGAGTAATATAATGGATTCAATACAGAAAACATAAGATTGCAGAGTTTCTAAAGAACTATAAATTTGTAAAAGAATTTTGCGAAGGTGTTAATCGTATGTGTAATGAGTTGGAGCAGGTGGGACTAAAAGATCCTGTTTATCATACAAATGCATTTATGTTGCAAGCGGTTATTTATAATTCAAAAGTTGGAAAGACTATTGTTGAGAAAACCTCTGATTCATTAAAAAAATTGGTTGTTGCAGTCAATAAGTCGTTGATTGATTACCAAAAGCCGGCGATTGAGCAGAAAAAATATAATGAACCTTCGAAGGCAAATATTCTTAAGGTGTATGATGAAATAGAGAAAAATCAAATTTTTGGAACAAAAGAAATAAAAGAAATTCTTGATTGCTCACCATCCACAGCAAGAGCAGTCATAATAAAGCTTAAAGACATGTAAGTTGTTAAAGCGGTGAATGGTAAAGGAAAAGTATGTATTCATAGAATAAAAATGAGATATAGAGTATTCCTAAATGTAAAAGCTCTATGTATGGAAGTAGGGAGAAGGTAAAAATTGAATTGATTAAAGGCACAAATTTGGTTTAAGTAACTCTTATAATGAAGATGGAGAATGTCACAGAAAATGTCGTAGAAATGTCATAGAAATTTTGAGAAAAATCAAGTGACTAAAATCAGAATATTCTAAGAAGAAGCTTTCTAAAGCGTGAGAGACGCTTAAAGAGTTTTCTGAAAAACGAATATTTCAAAGTTAGTCTCAACGAAGTCTCACGAGATTTGAGACTGAGAGAGACTCTATGATATAGCAAAATGCGATAAAATCGGTATTTGCAGGTGAATTATAAAGTTGTAGTCTCAAGTCAGTCTCATTTTTGAAATTGTTTGTTGAGACTAACGTGAGACTGAGGAGGTTCAAAATCATGGACATAAGCAAAAAGGATTGGAAATTATTTCGAGAAAGATTATTAGGCTGGCAGGAAAATTATATGGAAGGTTTTGTTAAAGAGTATACAAATTTTCTGAATGATGATAAAAAGCCTGCATCAGAAAAATTCTAGGAACTTGAAAAACGGATAAAAGAAGATAAGCGCCATCCGGGTGTTATCATGGAGATGAGTAAATCAGAGGCAATATGGGATATTGTTCGTCTCATTAGACTGAAAGTAATTACATATGATGATTTATCAGACTTTAGTGATGAATTACAGAATGAAGTAAAAAGAATACTTGAGATGAGCAGGTGATACATATGGAGATTGGTACAACAAAAGCAGTTCAAGATCGACTAAAAACAACAAAGATTGAAGAAAGCAAAGGTGCTTCACTTGTGTTCTGCTGGGACACACATTTGACGAAAATAAAAGGAAGAAATGTCTTGTTTATTGGAAATTCCAGTAATAGTTATACAATGTGAACTTTGGACAGATAATAATGATATGGGCGAGGAGAAGGTTATTAACCTTCGCAGGGAATCAACATCATATGCTGAGACAAATTATGCAAAGCCCATGATGGTTGCTGAAAGTAAGGCAATATATGAAACATAGAAATAAAGAATCTGCTTTATTATACACATTATTTTATATTGTAAGCGTTGATTGCTTCTCAAAAGTTTGTGGTTGAACAACGAAACATAATGAATTGATGAAGAACTATCAGAGCATATGATGCCCGGAAAGGATAAAAATGATAAATTGGAATTTGAGGAAAAAAATACAGAATTTAATTTCTGGGCAAAAAAAAGGTGATGGCTTGGATGGAGAGTCTGGGTACAGGGATTTAACACCGGAATCAGATACAAAGAATAGTGAAGAATATATACGAGCGCTCCATTGGGCAATAAAGAATAAAGATGTGAAAAATATAGCATTATCAGGTCCATATGGATCGGGAAAAAGTAGTGTTATAAAAACATATCTGAAAAAATATCCTAAGACAAAATATTTGTCCATATCATTAGCAGCATTTTCAACGCCAACGAAATCAGTAAATGGAGAAGATGATAAAACAACTTTATTAGCTGATGATTGGACTTTAGATGACGTTGATGAAAATGTAATAGAGGAAGGAATTCTTAAGCAACTTTTTTACAGAGTAGATGTGGGGAAAATTCCACAAAGTCGATATAGAAAGATTAAGAAGTTATCCTATTGGAAAATGTTTTTCACGCTATTGATGTTAACTGTCGTAGCATCAGCTGTTTATCTTGAAATTAATCCGAATGTTTTGGAAGACTTTAAAAATACAGTCATTAATAATGGAGCATTTTTTCATCTTAACCAATGGTTATCGTATGCTGTATTTACAGTAACAATCTTTGGATTATTGTTATTGATTACAACAGTTCTTAAATATGTGATGTCAAATTTCAGAATTGCTAATATTAACCTGGGTGATAAGGCAAGTATATCAAAGAAAGAAGAAAAGGAATCAATCTTTGACAAGTCGTTGGACGAAATTGTGTATTTCTTTGAAAGTACAACTTATGATACTGTTTTTATTGAGGATTTGGATAGGTTTAATCAGCCAAATATTTTTATAAAACTACGTGAATTAAATACTGTTATAAATAATTATGATAATATTAAACGCAAAGTTGTATTTATATATGCGATAAAAGACGATATGTTCAAAGATGAGGAGAGAACCAAGTTTTTTGATTTTATTGTTCCTGTGATTCCTTATATCAATGCAACTAACTCTGGTGAAATATTAAGAGGATTGTTGAAATTTGAAAAGGGAGAAGATGGTACATATAAAAGCATGAATTATGATATATCAGATCGCTATATATGGAAGATTTCGCCTTTTGTACAAGATATGAGAGTGTTGACTAATATATGCAATGAATTTCTTGTATATAAGAGAACATTAAAAACGACAAAACTTAAAGATGAAGAAATGTTTTCGATGATTACATTTAAAAATCTATATCCGAAAGAATTTGCTGAATTACAGGCTGAGAGAGGAATAGTTAAGGATGCTTTTCAAGAAAAGGAAAAATTTGTAATTAATGAAAAGCAAAAACTTGAAGAGCAAATAGTACCTAAAAGAGAAATTCTAAAAAATGTACATAATGATATTCTGTTAGATTTGAAGGAAATTAAAATTGTATTTTTGGGATTTTTATCATATGACAATGGAACCTATTATCCATTAAAAAATTTGCAGATAAATAATGGAACTAAATATTCTTATAGAGAGATAATTAAAGAGGATTTTGATTTGACTAAGTTTGAGAATATGAATCAGGTAATTATTGGCTATGATATATCTAATGATTATAACGAAAAAACTCATACAGTAAGTAATATCACACAAAAAATGGAATCAGAAGGTAACCAATATTTAAAACGTATGAATGATTTGCAATTTAGCGAGAAATCTAAAAAACAAGAATTGATTTCAGAAATACAAAATTTGGAAGAGAAGATTGCAAAGATAGATGGATATTCATTAAAGGAACTGATTGCTGAGTTTGGTGAAGATTTTCTTCCGGAAGGAATAAGTAAGTATGGAATTTTAAAGTTCTTGCTTATAAATGGATATATAAACGAAGGTTATGTAGATTATATTAATTATTTCCATCCAAATAGTATTACGAAGGATGAGAATGATTACTTACGTAGCATTCGTATGCGTAATAAAGCAAAAAACTTTGCGTTTGAAATTAAAAATTTGCAGCAGGTGAGTGATCGTATATATGATGCGGAATATAGGCAGACAGAGACATTAAATTATTTACTTACGGATTTTATGCTTATCCAATGTTCAGAGAAAACAAATAAAAAGTATTATTTTGATGGTTTTGAATTGGACAAAGGAATGGAACATTATCAATTTACAAAAGAATATATTGAGAGAGATCAAAATGTTAATGACTTTGTAAGCGAATTGTGTAAATACTACCGCCATATGTGGAAAAATATTGCGGAGGATGTTTCTTTGTTGGAGGAGACTAAATATAAATATTTGTCACTAATTTTGAATAATGCAACTGTGGATCAAATTGTAATATTGGATGAAGTAGAACACTCGGATTGCATAAAAAACTTTATAGTCGAAGATGAGAAATCATTAGCTTACTTAAATGGAGTATCAGCCGATGTACTAATCGAATTAATATCAAGACAGTCGATTATATTCAGAGAAATTAATAATGTAGGTGCAGATGCGAAAGTATTAAATTATATATATCAAAACGGTATGTATGAGTTAAATAATTCAATGATTTCATCGGTGATAAAATTTTATCATCCGGATTTGGCAGATGGGCTTGGAAATGCACATTATACGACTATTCTAAATGCTGATGTTAATTTCCTAAATAATAGGATTTGGAATGATTTTGAAGATTATATTAATCATTTTGTATTGGGAAGAGATGAGAATGTTTTTGAGGATATAAATGCAGTGGAAGATATCATAGAACGCTTGGCAAATACGAACATTGAACTTGCTATATCTGTATTGGATAAGGAAAAAGTAAGCTGGGACGAGTTGGATGAATGTTGCAAGAATAATGTTGAAAAAGACAAAAAGAAAGAAATTTGGAATTATTTATTTGACAATAGACGTATTTCTTGTACTTGGAAGAATTTCGAATCTTATTATATTGAATTTGGTATTACCATTGAACTGTCAGACTGGTTTAATGAAAACTGTAGTGATGTTGTAAAGTCAGAGAAGACGGATAAGATAGACAATGAGTGCATAAAGAATATTATTATTAATCCAGAAATTACAGTACAAGCCGTGGGACAGATAGTAGATAATTATAACTGTGATGAAGAAATAGAGTTTAATGTATCAAAACTTCCAGAGGATAAAATTTATGTATTGATTAGAAAACATTATATAAGATATTCTTTATCAAATACTGAAAAGATTAAAAGTAATGCAATAGATGGTTTTGGTATATATTGCAGAGAATATATTGATCAATTTATAAATGATTTGCCATCAGTTTCACTAAATGAAAGTGAAGTTGTTATGTTACTGAATGATACGACTATTGATAAGCATTTTAAGCCTGAAATATTGAAAAAAATATCTGCAGGTATTATGACAAAAAAGTTAGCACAGACTATTGCAAGTAATCAATTTGATGTAGATAAAGTGTATGTTGAGCGTGCATGGAAATTTTTGGATAATACAGAAAGACATATGTTGCTTGTTTATCATTTACAAGTGTATAGTGTTGCAGAAATCTCGAGATTATTGATGGAACTTGGTGGTGAGTGGAGTAAGCTTAGTGATAATAAGTCTAGACATAAGGAAGAAATTTCGATTGATGTAAATGGTCATAATGAGAGATTATTGTTGCAACTGCAAAAGAAAGGCTTTATTACTAGTTACCAAGAAAAGAATGATAGAAAAAAGAGGTGCTTTGAAGTATGGGTTAAACAACAGTAGGAAATGTTAATATGTAGAAGATAAATATTATTATATAAATATTCCGGTCTTTGTGTCCGTGCTGTCCGGTGGTTAGGAAACCGATTGGCAATTATTTAGAATACAAGAAATCTCACCAATATAAAGCCGGCTAACGCCCCGCAAAGCGGCTCTGGGCTTGACATTGGCTCAATTTCTTATGAATGGTAGTTAAGCCAATCAAAGGCGGTTTCCGTATCCGGAATGTAGGTTTCCACTGCGCCGGAATCACGGTTTCTTGACGCAATAATATTCATTATACAAATGTTATTATAATATAGGTGTTGATTTATAATTCAAATGTAGTAAAAACTATTGTTGAAAATCCACTGATTCATTAAAAATTAGCTGTTGCAGTAAATGTGTCGTTGCTTGACAATCAAAATCGGTGATTGTACAACAGAAATATAAGAATCAATCGAAGGAAAATATTCTTAAGGAATGTGATGAAATAGAGAAAAATCAGATTTTTAGCAAAAATGAAATTGCAAAAATACTAGAATATTCGCTATATACAGCAAAAGCAGGGAAGGTGAAACTTAGAGATATGGAGGTTGTTATGGCAGTAAAATAGAAAAGTATGTGTTTATACATAAGACATTTATGACATGACTTTCGGTGAATGATATGAAGCCGAGGAGATTCAAAATCATGGACATAAGCAAAAAGGATTGGAAGCTATTTCGAGAAAAATTATCAGGCTGGTAGGAAAATTATATGGAAGGTCTTGTTAAAGAGTATGTAAATTTTCTAAATGATGATAAAAAGCCTGCATCAGAGAAATTCTGGGAACTTGAAAAACGGATAAAAGAAGATAAACGTCATCCGGGAGTTGTCATGGAACTGAAAAAATCAGAGTTAATATGGGATATTGTTCGTCTTATTAGACTGAAAGTAATTACATATAATGATTTATCAGACTTTAGTGATGAATTACAGAATGAAGTAAAAAGAATACTTGAGATGAGCAGGTGATACATATGGAGATTGGTACAACAAAAGCAGTTCAAGATCGACTAAAAACAACAAAGATTGAAGAAAGCAAAGGTGCTTCACTTGTGTTCTGCTGGGACACACATTTGACGAAAATAAAAGGAAGAAATGTCTTGTTTATTGTGAATGCCAGTAATCGTTATACAATAGCAATGACAGATATTGAACCAAGAAACTGGAATTACTATACAATGTATATCCGCAGTGTGATTCATGGCGTGATGCAGGAAATGGGATATTCCGAGGAACAGATAGGGCAGTATTTTAAAATGTCAGGCGATACAACTGTAACAAAAACTCATGGTAGGAAATCAGTTGGTGGCATTAACAGAATGGTAATGGATGCACAGTATTTTGGTAAGAAGCTGGAGAAAGAAGCAAAGTATCAATGGGAACTTAGTGAGTATCTGAACAGAGATATTTGCTAGCCAGAGGGATTTGATGTGTATGGATATCCGAGTGAACTTTTTAAATTAGACATGGAACGACTAGGGATAGCTACTAAGAGAAAGCCGGCAAAGGTAATTGATTTTACCAAGTACATAGATACTAATCGCAGTACTAACCATTAGCGCAAAAGAATTGTAAAAGCAATTGTTTGGGCATAAGAAGTTAGGTTGCAATGACAAAAAGTAAGATATATAAAATAATTCGTCGCTAAAAAGGCGACGAAAAAAGCGACGGAAAAGGAGAACATTTATGAGCATAACATTTGAAATAGTCAAATTTAAAAAGCCAACAAAAGATGATTTGTCTAATTTACATATGTTTAATCCTTATGGTTCTATTCCAATATTAGATGATGATGGCGATAGCACGGGATGGAATATTTATATGTTCAGGGTTGATGATAAGGATATACAGAATATTATAAATAGCAGTTATGCAGTCAAAATGGAACTCCCAGAATGCATTACAGATTATGATAGTTTTTTTGAAGATTTGGGATTCCCTAAAGAGGTAGTAAGGAATGGAGATGTTCGCATTATAAAATCCAATTCCAGATATATTACTATTTCTTATGGTGATAAATCAAAGGAGATAGAAAAAAGCAGGCTTGAAAAATATAAGGTGATGGTTCAAACAAAATGTGTTGTTTTGAAGATTAAGGCTTTATGGAACAGCAGTGAAAATAATCTATATGGCATAGATAAAAAGAAAGCTATAAAGTGTATACCAGATATTGAAAATTATGAATATGTTCCAGTTAATAATAGTATGCTGGCAAAAGCAGAAATTCCCTTCTTGATATTTGAAAGAAACCGGGGAAAATGTTTTATAGAGATGTATTGATAGAATCTAGAGAAAGGAATGCGTTTATGAGCAAAGAATTACAGATAAGAAATAGCACTGTTGATTTCTTGGTTTTCACACGAGATGTAGGAGAAGACGGAATAGAAGTCAGGGTTCAGAATGGCGATGTATGGCTTACGTAGAAAGCAATTTCGCAGCTTTTTGATGTAGATAGAAGTGTGATTACAAAACATCTGAGCAATATTTTTAAAGAGGGAGAATTAGATGAAAATTCAGTTTGTGCAAAATTTGCACAAACTGCGGATGATGGGAAAACATACAATTATAAGTTCTATTCATTAGCAGCTATTATTGCTGTGGGGTATCGAATTAATTCAGAACGGGCAACGCAGTTCAGGACATGGGCAACCAAAGTGTTGGATACATTTACAAAGCAGGGTTATGTTCTTGATAAAAGCAGATTGATTAATGGACAGATTTTCGACGAAGATTATTTTGAGCATCTTATTGCTGAGATTCAGGAAATCAGAGCAAGTGAGAGAAGATTTTACCAGAAAATCACAGATATATATGCAACAGCAGTTGATTATGATAAGAATTCACAGATGACAAGAGAGTTTTATGCAACAGTTCAGAATAAGATGCATTGTGCAGTTCATGGTAATACAGCGGAAGAAGTGACAGTGGCAAGAGCTGATCATAATAAGGAACATATGGGACTTAAATCATGGAAAAACGCGCCTGATGGTAAAATAGTAAAAACAGATGTGTCAATTGCAAAAAACTACTTGGAAAAAGAAGAACTTACAGAATTAAATGAGATTGTGACAATGTATCTTGATTATGCAACAAGACAGGCACGAAGACATATTCCTATGACTATGGAAGATTGGAAAACAAAGCTTGACGCATTTCTTAGATTTAATGATGCGGATGTACTTCAGGATAAAGGAAAAGTAACAGCAGCTATTGCAAAGGAATTTGCAGAAAGTGAGTTTGAGAAATACAGAGTTATACAGGATTCACTATATGAAAGTGACTTTGATAAATTGATGAATGATATGGAAAAGAATGATGCTATCCATTAGTACCTCAAAATTTCTAGTTGCAGAAACATCGTCCGGAGATTATAATTTCCATAGGTGGACTTACAAACTATCAGATGATTATTCTCTGAATAGTAAACAAACCTGCAAGCCACCAGAACTACACACAATAATGACAATATAGCAATGGTACTGGATTGGTACTAAAAATGTGTGGAACGAAGAATAGTGAGTGGAAAATATATGAGTTGTCAATACAATATAGTATAGATAACTGCATTAAAACAACCAGAATCAAATCAAATTCTGCGAGTTTGAATAATTTCAATTCGACACTGATTATTTTATATGGCAGGTAGTCTATATGGTTGCCTGTCATTTCTATATTATTCCTAATTTTAAATATTATTAGAATAAATGTTGCCAAGCAAGATTAGAGAGGATAATTCGCTTTGTTTTTTTGATAAAAAATCGATAATTGTATTTGTCTCTGAGCGGATAAAAGCTGGTGTGGGGATTGCAGTAGACACTAAATCGAGGAATTAGATAGAGTACGTAGAGTTTATGAATAAGGTGCGGTGTGAAAGTATTCTGAAAGGTTTCACATTTTGTATTCTATATTCTAATGCGGAATAACTGAAGTTATGATATAATAATAACGGACTGAAAAGGTTCGATAAATCGGAATTAGGAGGAAAACTGCAATGCAAATCATTCATCAACATATTGAAGAAGAAATTATTAATTATTTGATGCCATTAAAAAACAAGTATGTTGAACAATGCCTTGATATAAAGTTGGAATCTGGATGGAACGATAATGGTGAGTATATAGTTGAAGTGTGGGGATATCATAAGAATGAATATAAACCGGAGGAGAAAACGGAATTTATTTTACTAAGATTATATATAAATCATCAATATAAGCAAATTTATATAGCTAATATATTTTTGCCTGATTTTATGAAGCATAAAGGAATTGGCAAGAAACTTATTTATAAAATATTCATGATATCAGAAGATGTACATTATGGACTTTTTATAGTGGATATGGTAAATAGCTTTTATCAAAGAATGATAAAAAGAGGTGCATTACCCTGCAATGAGTGTGATGACGCAGTTCAGATAGTAAGTGAAACAAAATTGTTTTAAATTATAGTAAGACAACTTCTGTTTTTTAGGAAGGTAGATATCATGAGAAATGCTGTTAAAGAGTACATAGAATATAGCAGTGAAGAAAAAAATAATTTATGGAATACGGCTACGTTTGTTTTTGATACAAATGTTTTTTTGAATTTGTATCGATATAGTAACAAAACAAGAAATCAATTAATAGAATCATTTGAATGGTTAAAGGCACGAATTTGGATGCCTTATCAAGTTGCTTCAGAATTTTGTAAAGATAGATATAGTGTTATAGATGAAGCAAATAGGCGCTTTGGTAACATTGGGGCTGAGGCCGACAAATTGGTAGATTGTTGGAGAAAAGAGTTGCGTCTTGATGGTAATGATCCAGATGTTGAAGAATTGACTAGGTATTTGAAAGAGTGGGTAATAAAGAAGAAAGATAGTAATTATCTTATTTTCGATGCGGCAAATGATGTGGTTTTTAATAGATTGCTAGATTTGTTTGAAGGAAAAACTGGAAAAGCATTTAGCCCCGAAGAAAAGCTGAGTATTGAACAAGAGGGGGAAAAGAGATATGCAGATAAAACGCCTCCGGGATATAAAGACAACAAGAAAACGAAAAATAAATATGGTGACTTATTGGTTTGGAAAGAAATGCTAGGTTATGCTAAGAAGCAAGGTGTTGATATTATTTTTGTGACGCATGATCAAAAGGAAGATTGGTGGAATGTTAGCAATGGAAAAACTATTGGACCAAGGATAGAGTTGAGAAAAGAATTCTATGAAGAGACTGGACATATGTTTCATATGTATACAATGTCTTCGTTTCTTTCATTTTTTATTGAGAATAAGGGAAAATCTATTGATAAAACAACAATAGATGAAGTTGAATTATTTGCTTCTGTAATGAGAAAGAAAGTTTCTCGCATAGAATTGAAGGAATATTATGAATCATTTGAAGATAAAAAGGAGAAAGAGGCAGCTAAGTTAAGATTCAAAATTGCTAACTTGGAGAGAAAAAATAAAAAGAGAAGAAGTAGCATTAATGTACTAAATAAAAAAGCGAGAGAAGGACGGCTGTCAGCAGAGGAAGAAATTGCGCTTCAAAGGAATGAAGTAAATTTAATCGATGGTGAAGAAAAATTAGTGCAGTTAAACGAACAGCTTTCATATTTAATGTCTTTCGACCGATAAATTTGGTATAAAAAGTTCATGGCAACACTTTGGCAACAGAAAATCAGTAAGCCAAAATAAAATGTGTAAATGAAGTAAAATATCGGCAGATTTCAAATTAAACTTAAACAAAATAGTTTAAGACAAAACAACAACTTGCCGAGTTTGAATAATGTACATGAGCCAAGAAATGCTGAAATTACGGCGTTTCTTGGCTCGTTTTATGTTGTGTGACAATCAAATGACAATAATTTTATTCATTTTCAGAAAGTATTTTTAGTTTGAATGATAAATCTTGGTAGTCAATATTGAAATAAGCAAATAGTACTCGGAGCATCTCAATTTTGGTTTGTGTATTTAAATTTAATTCAATATAAATATCAGGAGCTATCATAAAAGGATTCCGCATACCGGTGTTAGTTGTGTTGAATCTTTTTGTGATAGTTTTATTTTCTGGAAAGTCTGCATTTACAAATGATATAAATGAACTTTGATCCAATAGAAATAACGCTTTACAGACATCTTTATACATGGATGTCCAATCAGAAACTGGAGTTAGTTCTGTAAGAAATTTATATTGGCAGATGGATTTTCCTGTATAGTCAATATTATCCTCATCAAGTCCAATCCAATCATCTTCATTAGTTTTTGCAAACGAAGATTCTGGGAGTTTCCAAATGTTAAGAGCTCGTTTAAACAGAACATGTGCACGTTCTTGGATAATGTCTTCTGTCCAGTGTGATTGTTGTGAAACAAATTTATTTAAATATAAGCGACTTTCATTAAAGCCTTTTTCAATGTTACATTTTTCTTTGAATGGTAAATTACTGTATTTACTATTGTATCCGGATAATGTTAAATTTCCAATGGTGTGTAAGTATTCTTCATAAATTCTATCGTAATTTTCACCTAATTCCCTTTTCCATTGTTCATTTAAAGTTTGTGGCATTATATGTTCAATAGTTAATTCGCCAGAATCTAATTGACCATAGACATCAATTCTTTCTTTGTTGTCATAGTTTTCCAATTCGGCAAGAAAATATTTTTTGTAGTTTGATTTAGTATTATATATATCTTTTCTTAAAAATTTTTCTTCAAATTCATTATCTCTAGGAAAACGATAATGACCTACTTTATTTAAGATTATATATTTAAAAGCTACCAAGTAAGATATTTTTTCCTTGGACATCAAATCTTTAATATTTTTACCCATAAAAGCAAACATTTTATTTAACGAGCCGGAATCTATTCCGCAGATAATTCGTCGCGCCATGTATGATTCAATACAAAGAAAGATTTCATCCAAATCATTTTCTGAAACTAAATTATTGTCTAAAGCTTCAAAAAGTTCCATAGCAAAAGGGTATACTATTGAAAAATCTAGCATTTTAATTTTGGTTAATGACCCTTTATAGCCTGATTCACCATCCGCATTGATAACGTAATTATAGTAGTGTGCATATTTTAGTAAATCTTTTAGTAAAATGCTAATATCCGTATTTAAATTATTTTCAATAACATATGCTTTGAAATATTTATATAATTTATCAGTTGGCCATAGTTTTTGTTCTTTTATTGCTAAGTAGTATCTAAGAAATGTACTTACATTATGAGATGTAAGTGTTTCAATTTTAGACCAAAAGTTGTTGTAGTATTCGGTTTGTAGATCTGAGTTTAATCCCATCAAAATAAAATTTCTGACTTTATCTGCTTCTTCGAGTCCTAAGCCAGTGGAATTAAGACTTTCAAAAATGAGTTGAGGATCGTCTCCATGAGACGGATTAATGGAAATTTTAACTATAATAAGTTTTTGTATTGCAGAAAAGAGTTTATCCAATTCTGCAGGTTCCATACGCGATATCCTATTATAAAAGTAGTTATAATTACCTGTGACTGATGAGTTTTCAACCAATGTATCGTGCGAAAATAATTTCTCATAAGCATCTTTATCGTTTTTTGCTAATTTAAGTTTGAGCTTTAATTCATCTGGAGCGTATTCATCAACAAGATAGCTATCTTTGATTTTTCTAGGATTAATTATCTGAGTTTCAATATTGTTTTCGGTAACATAGTTATATATGGCTAATAGTAACAAAGAAATAGTTGTTAGACGTTGTTGTCCGTCAATAATACAAAATTCTGTTCCAGAAGCAATTTCTTCGCCTACAAAAACAATACTTCCAAAAAAGTGAGAGGGAATATTGTTACGATAAATAGATATTAAATCCTCCATAAGTGTTTCACAGTGTTCCTTTTTCCAATCATAATTTCTTTGATAGACAGGGATGACAAAACGTTTATCTGCTCCCTCCATAAAACGTAATAAGTAACTTTGTATAGCATCCATAATAAAATTCACCTTTCAAATTGTAATTGATTTTATTGTAAGTGATAATATTATTACTCCTTCTTCGCTTTCCTCTTTCTCTTCACATATGAGAAATCCGGAAATAAGTCTTTCAGCAGCTCAGCAGTTTCTGCTACCTTTTCATCCTCATTCAGATTCTGAACCAGTAGTTGGTCGTCATCGTCAAGATTTAACGAAACAGTATATTCCTTATCCGAATCTATCAGGTTCATCGGAAATTTTATCTCTTTAAGATAATATTCCGTTTCGGTTATTTCGCCATCCTCCAGTTTATCTCGCAGGAGTGCCCAATATTCAATCATCTTCTTGAAGTTATCAAGGTCTTCCTGCGGGCGAGGACCGGCACTTGGAAGCTGTTTTTCAAATTTGAAGTATACTTCTCCGTCTTTGATTGTAGGGCGTAGTCCATATGCCCATTCAATATCAAACAGCACATGAAGTGCACTGAATATATTTGCCACATCAGGGTCAGACAACGCATAAAAGCTGACCCCTAGATTTCTTGCAATATTTAATAAAGTTGCTTCATCCGGATATCTGTTTCCAAGTTCATAGTTTCTGATAGTGGATTCGTTTAATCCACATTTATCTGCTAATTCCTTTTGTGTCATGTCAGATGCAATTCTGAAATTTCGAATCAAATAGCCTACCCGGCTGGTGAATTTCTCGCCCATTTTATTGCTCCTTATTCGTGTAATGAGTACCGTATTATGCATGATGTCACAAGGTACAAATCATATAACTGCGTACATTATATCATTAACAGTACAAGAATGAAATGTTTTTTACCGAAAAGTATTGACAGTACAAAAGTGAACTGGTAATATAACACACATCACAACCGTTCAAAAATGAACTGAACAATAAAGCAAAAGAGAGGAGACATTAGCTTATGGAGAACAAGAGATTTTTGACAGCGCAGGATGTAATGGAAATGCTGGGTGTTTCACTATCGTATTCCTATAAACTGATACGACGACTGAATGCGGAACTTGAGGCTGATGGATTCGTGACAATAAAATGGCGTGTCAGTACACAGTATTTTATGAAACGAATCTACGGGCTATCTACGGATAAGGAGGTTGGATAGATGGCGGTTATCAAAAACAAAAAGACCGGAATGTGGGAGGTGAGAACCTATTATAAGGATTTGACCGGAGCAAGAAAACAGAAAACCAAGAGGGGCTTTGCCAAGAAGAGCGAAGCCCTTGAATGGGAGAGAAATTTCAAGCTGAAAGAGGATCAGTATGAGTTTCAAAAGTTTTGTGGATATTTATCTGACGGATTTAGAACCAAGAATAAAGCGCAATACTTTTCTGACAAAGAAGCACTTTATTGAGACAAAGATTCTGCCTTATTTCGGGAAACGAAAACTGGATGATATTCGTACCTCGGATGTCATCCAGTGGCAAAATGAGATTATGAAGCTGAAAAAGGATAATGGGGAGTTATTCTCCCCTGCCTATCTGAAAACCATTCATAATCAGTTCAGTGCCATATTAAATCATGCAGTAAATATGTATGGTCTGAAAGATAATGTGGCACGAAGAGCCGGAACCATGGGTAAAGAAGAAAATAAGAAAATGGAGTTCTGGACGCAGGATGAATTTCAGAGATTTTTGGAGTGTGTGGCAGATAAGCCGATTTCATATTACGCATTTGAAATGCTTTACTGGACGGGAATACGAGAGGGAGAATTGCTTGCCCTGACACCAAAGAGTAATAGGACAATTGTTATGCCGGATTTTTTGATATAGAGATGATAATAAAATATTAACAAAACAAGCATGAATGTGTAAGGGGCGAAAAGTCTTAGAAAGCAATTTCTGAAAATTGTTGGTGGTGATGATTATCTGAAGGAACAGGTGATGGAGCTGAGGTATCAGAATCAGATGTTTCGGTAAGAGAACCGTAGCTTGAAGGATAAGCTAGAAAAGGCGTATGATTTTATGAAGTGGATTGCGATTGGCAAGATGAATCTATTGGAGAAGTTTTTGGAATGGAGAGAGGAGAAAGTTAAGGATGTTGGGAGAATGATAGTTGATTTATTCTATTGCTAGAAATGATTGTATTAAACAGGTTACTATAATATTAATTTTAGAATAAATAAGCTATTTATAGATCATTGTTAAGATATTTTCATAATCATAAAAATAGTAAATAAAAGTTATATGGGCATAATTTGAAAATGAAAAAATATACGCAAATATTTAAGAATGTATGATATAATAAATATATATATTTTCAAAATTATGCGTCCTTTTTTGTAGTATTATTGCAAAAGACAAACATATGTTCTATAATATGAATAAAGGAGGTATTATTTATGGTACAAAATATACAGAATTTTTTAGAAACAAATAGTCTATTTAAGGTGTACTTTTTTGCCACCAAAAAGCATATAACCGAATATGTGTTAGATATTGAAAATATAGAGGAATATATTGAACGTATCAATAAGAGCAAGTTGGTTGTATTTAGTGTACAAGATGAAAATAAAAATGTACTTATAAGTGCTTTATTAAATTTAAATGTCTTGCGTAAACATTATTCGCCAATAATAGAGATGGGAGATAGTAAGGTGTTCTATTTTCCACAGTTAAATTATAGTGATATATATTTATTGAAGACGTTGTTTCAACAAAAATATGTAAAAGATACAATCAGTATTGTTTTGAGTAAGAATAAAAGAATATAGTAATATACATTCGAATGATTCAAAGGGATCAAAGGAAAATGGAGGTTATTAGGATGAGTTTTAAAGTGATTTCGATGTTTTCAGGGGCCGGTGGGTTAGATATGGGTTTTCATAATAAGGAATTTCAAATACTTTGGGCCAATGATTCTTCACAAGATGCTTGCGATACATATGACAAGTGGGCAAATTATTATGAGGATGGAACTAGAAAACCTGACGAGGAATGTACTATTATAAATTGTGGAGATATTTCAAAAATAGATTTTAATACAGTATTACCCGGTGTAAGTGTTGATGTGGTTTTAGGAGGGTTTCCATGTCAGGGCTTTTCGCTTGCAGGTCCTAGGCAGGTTGATGATTCTAGAAATGTATTATATAGACATTTTGTGGAAATGGTTAGAATAAAAAAACCTAAAGTAATTGTTGCGGAGAATGTTATAGGAATCAAGACACTAGGAGATGGGGCTGTTTTTGATAAGATTATTGAAGACTTTTCTGAATTGGGATATACGATGTCAGCCCCAACTGTAAATGCGAAAAATTATGGCGTTCCGCAAGATAGGATGAGAGTTATTTTTATTGGCATTAAGAACGAGATATGTAATGGCGGTGCATACATATTTCCTAGTGGAGATCCTAAAACAGTTACTTTAAGAGAAGTATTGAAAGATTTAGGTCCAGTAGATATGAATGATGTGTGTCAAGCTGCATTTTCTTCTAGATATATGTCAAGAAACAGACAAAGAGATTATGATGATGTTTCGTTTACAATTCCAGCAATGGCAAAGCAAGTACCGCTAAGTCCTGATTCGGATGGAATGGAGTTTGAAGATGTAGATAGGTTTAGATTTGTTGGTAATTATAGAAGATTAAGTTACAAAGAAGCAGCAGCAATACAAACATTTCCGATAGGAATGCATTTTTGTGGTGATTTAGATAGTAAATATAGACAGATTGGAAATGCGGTTCCTGTAAAATTAGCGGAGGCAATTGCCGTAGAGGTTAGTAAAATATTAACTACGGATAATTTGTTTCCTCTTTTAAATATGGAAAATCCGCAAGCGGAAATATATGGACCTACTGCGGATAAAAGAATAACAAATACTATTTTAAGTGGTAAGGCATTTGAATATGCTACATTAATTGAGATATATCGAGAACTAACAGAAAATGGCTGGGACTCCAAAGATATAGAAATAATTAAAGATAAGAATTATAAGAATATTGAAAAAGCATATCAGGTTATGCAAGGTTCAGATGAAGATTTGGATGATGATGATGAATTGGAGTTAATACATATTGAAACCATGGAAAACGATTACAACAGGGCTGCGAGAGTTGCCGCTATGTATCTGAGAATGGTTGAACCAATTTTAACTTTAGATGAAAGAGTCTTTGGAGTATTGCGTGCTATGCCAGATAGTTCGGGTACCAAGGGAGATGTAAGAGATATTGATTTTGAAATATTTGAAGATAAAAATCACAAAAAATCCATTGCTGATATAGGAATAAGTTGTAAGAATAATCATGAAGCTGTAAAACATCCTAGAATCACAGAAGATCCAGACTTTGCAAAAGTGTGGACAGGGGGACGTTTTACTTGTAGTAATGCATTTGTTGAGGAAATGAAAAATGTTTTTAATAAAATAGATGAATATGCAAAGTTATATAAAAAATGGTCAGCCGTAGAGGATAAAATGGATACAATATATTACCCAATAATTAAACTGTTTGTTACAGAAATAAAGCGATTGGGAATTGTTAATCAAAATGATAGTATTGAGAAACAAGAAAATGCGAGAATGTTCACAAAAGCATTTTTTGAATATATGTTTGGTACGCAGGATTTCTATAAGTTTATAAAGGAAGATGGTTCGAAAGCTACCAAAGTGTATCCATATAATATGCATGGTTCTTTGATGCGTTCTTTTAATGGAAATAGAAATATGCAGGCAGTACAGACAATTACGATGCCAGAGGAAATAGTTGAAGTTCGTATAAAACCAAAGAGCAAGACGACAATAGAAATCTATTTTGATCAGTGGATTATTTCGATGAGATTACATAATGCTGATACAAACATAACTAGAACATCCCTTAAATTTGATGTACAAATAAAAGCACAGCCAAGGAAAGTAATGGGAACAATTTTACCTTGGGATAAATAGTAAATAGAATAAGAACGGGAGATGAAGTAAATGATATTATTAGATTTTGAAAAAGAAATAATAAATAGTCAAAAAGGAGTGCCATTTGAAGTGTCAGATGCTGAAATAAATGAAAAATATGAAAAAGGAGAAGCTCGAATTATTACAGAACAAGGAGCTGTAAAACTTTCTCTTGTAAACCAGGTTTTTAATTCGGAAAATTATGAATTGCAACCTAAATATCAGAGGAGAATTACTTGGGATTCAAAAAAACGTTCAAAGTTAATAGAATCATTTATAATGAATATTCCAGTTCCTCCTATATTTATATATGAAACTGATTTTAATAGATATCAAGTAATGGATGGATTACAGAGAATTACAGCAATTATGGATTTTTATAAAGATTGTTATGAATTAGAAGAACTGACGCAATGGCCCGAACTTAATGGGAAAAAATATAGTCAACTACCTAGAAAGGTCAAAGAGGGAATAGATAGAAGGCAGCTATCTGTTATTACTCTTTTAAAAGAATCTAGTAAAACATTGATGCAAGAGGAAGAAATGAAAAAAATGGTATTTGAACGTTTGAATACGGGAGGTGTAACATTAGAAGATCAAGAAATAAGAAATGCACTTTATAATGGACCGTTTAATGAATTATGTATTTTACTTTCTAGCAACAATACATTTAGAAAATTATGGTCGATTAATCCGGATGATATTGAGGTTTCTGATGAAGAACTAGATAATTATGACGATGCTTTGAAATACGCAAAAAATAAGCTATATAAGAGAATGTATGATGTTGAATTGGTATTACGTTATTTTTCAATGCGTCATATTGATGAGTATAGCGGGAAATTAAGTGAATTTATGGATTTATGTTTAAGGCAAGGGAACCGATATACGGATGAACAACTTAAGATTTTGAGAAAAATTTTTGAGGAAACAATTGAAAAAGCAAATATGTTATTTGGTGAAAAAGCATTTTGCCAATATGTAAAGAGAAGAGGCACATTTTCATGGACATCTCCACAAAAAATGATATATGATTCGATGATGCTTGCGCTTAGTCAAATTGAAATTAATAACAGAGAGATTGATTTTAGCAGAAATGTTGAAAAGTTAGAGGATTTTTATAAGAAAAATGAAGAAGTATTTGATGGAAAAAGACAATCTAAAAGTGATATTAAGCGGAGAACTGAATTATTTATTAATTTTATTACAGAAAAAATATTAGGGTAAAATCAATGATAAACTTACGATTCTATTTTGATGAATATAAAAGGCAACTTGCAGAGATAAGGACTTTTATTCAAAGTGTGGAATTACAGAAAGATGTAATTAGTGAGATAGAGTTTTATGAAAATAAGGAGAAAAAGAGATTAAATTTATTGTTACAGTATAGTGCAATAATTAAGCAGGTTGTGGAAACTCCAATACAATACAATGCAGCTATAATTAGTATATATGGTTGTTTTGAACAGTATATAGACAATGTATTTAATGAATATTGTTTAGCAATATATGGAATTGTTGATAAATATGATAATTTGCCAGAAAAGATGAAAGAAAAACATATAAAAAAACTAGGTGAGTTTCTTTCGAATCCACAACGATATAAGAATTATGATTTAACAGATAAACAAGCAGTAAAAAATGCTGTTGAAGCTTTTAATAACCCTAAAGAAGGATTTGGAAATAATCAGAAATTGATTTTGTCTCATGGTGGTAATCTTAAAATAGAACAAATACTTGAACTTGCAAATGACTTAGGAATAAAAAATTTTGAAAAAAGCATAGTTTCTAATTATCTATTTAAATCATATTTTTTAAAGCGTGAGCTCTTTAACGAAGAAACATATAATAGATTAATATCAAATGGTTCAAAACGATTATTTGAAATGCTCGATAGATTAGTACAAGAAAGAAATAATGTTGCACATGGATGGGTTGAAACTAGAATAAAGTTATCTGATATTGCAAGTGAATATATTGATTATATGGAGAGCCTTGCTGAATCAATTTTAGAAGGTTTAATTAAGTCATTTTATATTATAAAATATGAAAATGACAAAATGTGTTTAATAGGAAAACCATTGAAAGTTATTGACCATCATATAATATGTATTAATAATCGAGAAATAGTATTGCACAAAGAAGATTATTTGCTTGCAGTTAAAGGAAATATAATAAAAGTATTAACAATAAAATCAATTCAGAAAGATGGGGTAGATATTGAACATATTAAGGAAAAAAATGTTGATATAGGGGTAGGATTTGAGAAAAGAGTAGATTTAAATGTGGATGAAAAATATGAGTTTTACTGTGAAAAATAATCTTTAATGTGTGAATAATTAAAAAGTAGTTTGGTATAATATTAATTTTCAAAAGTTTATGGACAACAAAATGACAATATAATCCTTTGAAAATTTATGCAATAGATAGAAATTATTTAAAAACTCAGGAAATTTGCCATTATAGCCATCAAAAAACATTACAAAACAACTTGGCAAAGAGAGTTTCAATAATTAATTAAAATGCCGAAATCCTGTATTTATGCGGGCTTCCGGCATTTGCTTTATCAAATGGCTTTAGTTTGGCTCTATTTGTGGGGAGAGTAATGAGTTGGAGGTATAGTAATGGATAATCTGGAAGTAAGATTTTATGATACAGTTAATGATGAACTATTGAAATTTGCAGTTATTATCTCGCAGAGTAACGGTAAGTGGGTTTTCTGCAAACATAAAGAAAGAGATACATATGAAGTGCCGGGAGGGCATAGAGAAGCTGGGGAGAACATTTTTGAAACAGCTAAAAGAGAGTTGCAGGAAGAAACAGGTGCAGTTAGATTTGAGATAAAGCCAATCTGTGTTTACTCAGTAACAGGTAAGAACAGAGTAAATGATACAGGTGAAGAAACATGTGGACTGCTTTGTTTTGCAGAGATAACAGAATTTGCGAAAGAGTTACATAGCGAAATGGAGAAAGTTGTGCTTATGGATGAGTTGCCTGAGAACTGGACATATTCGTTGATACAGCCGAAACTTATTGAGGAATGGGAAAGAAGAGAAAAGGTAAAGAGATAATAAGAAACGATATTATAGAATATTTGCAGAAAGAAGTTTATTGTAGATGCAAGCAGCCAACTAATAAATTTGTAATAGGGTGCTATTACCATATTGAAGCTGTGGTGAAAAATGCAGAGATATTGGCAGGAAAACATGGAACTGATAAGGAAGTAGTGATTATAGCTGCATGGTTACATGATATAGCTTTGATAACTGACTATGCCATGTATGAGGAATATCATAAATATGGAGCAGATATTGCTAAAGAAATTTTAAATGAACTTAATTATGATAAAAAAATGGCATTAGTACAAAAATGCATTTTAAATCATAGAGGAAGTGTAAAGCTTAAAAGAAACAGTATTGAAGAATTGTATGTAGCAGATGCCGATGCAATTTCACATTTTGATAGTGTGCCAAGTTTACTTTATTTAGCTTATGTAGAGAAAGGGATGGATATAGAGCATGGGGTGGATTTTGTGAGGAAAAAGCTTGAACGAAGTTGTTATTAGGAAAGCTGTGGAATGCAAATATATTATTGAATATTATCAGTTTAGGGATGGCGCACTGGATTTTCAAGGTTTGGCTCGATTTTTTATTTACAAGAAATAGGTGCAGAAAATGAATTATATAAACGAAAATGTGAAAGTAAAGAAATTTGCAAAGAAAGCAATTAAAAAAGATAACAGAATAGTGATTGTTATTAATTAGGACAAATGATATATTTAATAAAGTAATATATAATAAATATTATACAGAAAGGAAGAAAAATATGAATAAAAAGCCAATATTAGCGATTTGTTATGATTTTGATAAAACATTATCTCCAAATGATATGCAGGCACAGGGATATATACAATCAATAGATTATGATGTATCAGAGTTTTGGAAACAATCAAATCAATTAGCTGCAGAAAATGATATGGATCAGAATTTGGCTTACATGTATATGATGCTTGACAGATCAAGAGGAAGAGTATTATTTACAAAAGAAACATTACATGAAAATGGCAGAAAAGTACAATTATTTCCAGGTGTTAGAACATGGTTTGATAGAATAAATCAATATGGAGCGGATAAAGGTGTAGAAGTAGAGCACTATATTATATCATCTGGTTTAAAGGAAATGATTGAGGGAACAGAAGTAGCAGATAAATTTACGAAAATATATGCCAGTTCATTTTATTTTGATAATGCTGGCGTGGCTGTATGGCCGGCTCAGGTTGTAAATTATACCAATAAAACCCAGTTTTTATTTAGAATAGAAAAGGGAGTCCTCAATGTAAATAATCAGGGAGTTAATTCATATTTTGAACCTAATCAATATAGAGTGCCTTTTAGAAATATGGTATATATTGGAGACAGTGATACGGATATACCTTGCATGAAACTTGTTAATATAAATGGTGGACATTCAATAGGGGTATATAATTCAGAAACTAAAGATAAGTCAAAAGTATTTAAAATGCTTGATGAAAATAGAATAAAATATTTTGCTACGGCAGATTATACAGAGGGATCAAAGCTTGAGTGCCTGGTAAAACGGATAATAGATAGAACCATTTCAAATGAGATTTTGGAAAGTATTCATTATGATTGTATTTCAGAAAAAAAAGAAGAGACAAAAGGACAAAGTGAAGATGAACTTAAGAAAGAAGAACTAATTAATAAACTTGAAGATAGTTCAAACTTTGCAAATACACATGCTATTATAGAACAATTATCTAATATTATAGAATGGTCAGAAGCTCAGAAATCTAAATTATTCAAGATTGCACTTGAAAATAACCAAGTTACATATATTCTGAAAGATAATGATGTAAAAGCATTTTATGATATGATATGTAAAGATAATGATAGTGAAGAGGCTAAGAAAATAAAAGAGATTATGAATGACTAGAATAGATTAAGAAAAGTCATTTATGAATTCAAAGGTACTATTTTGAATAATTTTTTCTAATAACAACCAGAAACAGTGAGGCCTAAATGGATACAAGATATTATATGATTATTATCAAGGGTGAGATAAAGACAACCGAAGTAATATCATGTGTGTACGATACCAATGTACATAAATGGAACGTGAAATTTAATAATGGGAAAAGCTATCTCTATGCATATATGAATGTTGAGAAATTAACTAAGCCGGATGTTTTAAATCCTAAGTCGTATCGTATTAGCAGAGAGGGACGGGAGTTTTTTGATATAGATGCAATATCTGTGTTCAGAGGCAGACAGGAGTCTTATTGGCATATTTGTTTTAAAGACGGCAGTGAACGGGATTACCATGAGAGCGATTTGCATATTGCAGAGTCATGCCTGAATGATAAAAGGTCTGCCGATGTATTCCAATATATAAAGCAGATTGCTGAATTGAGTAATATTAGAAATGAAGAGACGGGGGAAAAATTATTACCTAAAAGATTTGATAAAATTACTTATGTTGGTAATGAGGTTGCATTAGCGAAATATTTGAATCCTTCTTTATTGAATACTGGTAAAAGAGGGGGAGAATATGTTCCGATATTTCCATTTGGCTGTAATAACAGTCAGTATAATGCTGTAAAAAATGCGATGGAGAATCAGATAAGTGTAATACAAGGACCGCCGGGAACAGGTAAAACACAGACGATATTAAATATTATCGCTAATATATTGATGCAGGACAAAACGGTACAGATTGTATCTAATAATAATTCTGCAACTGAAAATGTATATGACAAACTGTCTTCGCCACAGTATAATCTGGGATTTGTTGCTGCAACATTGGGAAGTTCTAAAAATAAGAAAACATTTGTTGAGCATCAGGATTCATCTTATCCTGATTTTTTAACTTGGAAAATGTCTGAAGAATTTGGTGAAATGCGTAAGAAAATATCAGAGCAATCCGCTAGGTTAAAAGAATTTTTTGATAAACAGGAAAAACTTGCTTATTTAAGGCAGGAATTATCTCAATTAGTTACAGAACAGCAATATTTTAACCAGTATGTTGAAGAATCCGATGTTAATACAGATAATATAAAGTGCAAGAAAATGTTATCATCAAAACAATGGATGATGTTATGGCAGGAGTGTCAGGCAATATCAGAGGAGAAAAAGACAATAGGATTCTGGTTTAAAATAAAGACATTTTTCAAGTATGGCATAACACACTGGAGTTTTTATAAGCAGGAATTTTCAAAGATAATTACAACATTTCAGGCTATGTATTATAAGGCAAAAGAAAAAGAATTATCTAAGCAGATTTCAGATATTGAGGGATATTTAAACGGTGTTGATAAGCATTTGCTTAACGATTTATGTGACAATTCAATGATTTTACTAAAAGACAAGCTGGCAAGAAGATATGAAGGGAACGACAGCCGGAGAGTATTTAGTGAGGATAATCTGTGGAAGGAATCCAATGATGTATTGAAGGAGTATCCGGTTATATTAAGTACCACATTTTCATCAAGAAATAGTCTGAATTCAGATGTGGTATATGATTATCTTATTATGGACGAGGCATCACAGGTAGATATTGCAACAGGGGCTTTAGCACTTTCTTGTGCGAGAAATGTGGTTATTGTGGGAGATACTAAGCAGCTTCCAAATGTTGTTACAGAAGATATGAGGGTCAGAGCAAAAGCTATATTTGATACATATAATCTGAAAGAAGGATATCAGTTTACAAAGAGCTTTTTGCAGTCAATTCTGGATATTATGCCTGATGTAACACAGACATTATTGCGAGAGCATTATAGGTGTCATCCTAAAATAATTAATTTCTGCAATCAGAAATTTTATCGTGGTGAACTGATTATTATGACAAAGGATAATGGCGAAGATGATGTTTTGTCAGTGGTGAAAACAGTTGCCGGGAATCATGAACGAAATCATTACAGTCAGCGTCAGATAGATGTTATAAAAAATGAAATTATGCCTAAATATAATTTCAACCCGGAAGAAACGGGGATTATTGCTCCGTACAGGAATCAGGTTGAAGCATTGAACAGGGAGATAACAGATATTGATGCAGCTACCGTACATAAGTTTCAGGGCAAGGAGAAAGACAATATTATTATATCCACTGTAGATGATGAAATATCAGATTTTGCGGATGATCCGTATTTGATTAATGTTGCAGTTTCAAGGGCAAAAAAGAAACTGATGTTGGTTGTGACTGGAAATGAGCAGTCAAAAGAACACAATATAACAGATTTAATAGATTACATTCAGTATAATAATTTTGAAGTTGTTGAGAGTAAGATTTATTCAATCTTTGATTATCTTTACAAGCAGTATACTGAGGAAAGAATAGCATATTTGCAGAAATATAAAAAGATATCAGAATATGACTCTGAGAATCTTATGTATTCATTGATACAGGAAATAATTGCGGATAATAAGTATTCAAGTTTAGATGTTATTTGTCATTTTCCATTGAATATGCTGATTAAAAATCCTCAACTATTAAATGACAGAGAGTGCCAGTATGCAATGAATCCTGCAACACATCTGGATTTTCTGATTTACAACAGAATCAGTAAAAAGCCGGTTTTAGCGATTGAAGTTGATGGATATGAATTTCATAAAAAGGATACCGTACAGGCTTCAAGAGATTTATTAAAGGATCGCATAATGGATTTGTATGAAATTCCATTATTAAGATTTAAGACTAATGGCTGTGGTGAAAGAGAAAAGATTGTAGGAATGTTAGATAAGCTGGTTGGATAGTCGAGAGGAAATAATCCTATTATAGTGGAGATATCGTACTAAACTTTGAAAGTTTGGTACGATTTTTATATTTATAAGAAAGAGAATGCTCAAAAAGGATTAAAATATTATTGTAGGGAACTTCTTGTAGATTAACAGAAAAATAGGTAAAATATTTTAGTTAAGTTAAATATAAAAATAAATGAGAGTCACCTTAGAGTGGCTCTTATTTTGTATATTTTTAATAAACAGTATATAACAGTTGACAACACACATCAACTGTTATATACTGTTTATTGCAAAGGAGAAAAGAAAATATGCATATTATATTAAATCATTCTTCCATGGTTCCGATTTACGAACAGCTTATGGAACAGATAAAGTCAGAGATTATCCAGTCTGTATTAAAAGAGGGAGAGGTGCTTCCGTCTGTGAGGACGCTTGCAGGGGAGCTTCGCATCAGCGCACTGACCGTAAAGAAAGCCTATGACAAGTTAGAAGAGGAAGGTTTTGTTACGACTGTTCACGGAAAGGGAACGTATGTGACCGCTTCGGATAAACAGCTTGCATCGGAGGCGAGGAGACTCGCAGTGGAGGAAGACTTTGACAAAGCCATTGACCGGGCAGTGGCAATTGGCATGAATAAAGAAGAAATCTTAGAGGTTGTAAAGCTTATACTTGATGAGAAATAGAAAGGCGAATTATGATAACAATGCAGAATGTCCGAAAGAAATATAAGGACTTTGAACTGGAACTATCTTTGGAAATACCAGAGGGGAGAATTACAGGGTTTGTAGGAAAAAACGGCGCAGGAAAAAGTACGGCAATTAAACTGATACTTGGACTGGTAAAGCCGGATGCTGGAAAGATTTGTGTGTTTGGTAACGAAGGTGGAGAGCTTCCGGCTGCGGTAAAGCAGAAAATCGGAGTATCTTTGACGGAGTCGGGCTTTAGTTCACAGTTTACGGTGGAAGATGTCTGGCATATCCTTGCTAAAATGTATCCTGATTTCCAGAAGGATTTTTTTGACCAAAAATGTGATGTGTTAAAGCTTCCTCGGAAGAAGAAATTAAAAGAATTTTCCACCGGTATGAAAGCAAAACTGAGGGTGTTGACGGCAATCAGTCATAAAGCCGATTTGTTGATTTTAGATGAGCCGACAGCAGGACTTGATGTGGAAGCACGAAATGAAATACTTGATTTGCTGCGTGAATATATAGCGCAGGATGAGAAGCGCACAATATTGATTACATCGCACATTTCCACAGATTTGGAGTCACTTTGTGACGACATTTATCTCATTCATGACGGAAAAATTATTTTGCATGAGGATACAGATGTTATTTTAGAGCAGTATGGCATTTTAAAGGTGGATGAGGAGCAATATAGGACATTAGACAAGACAGCAGTCATAAGAGCGCAGAAAGAAACCTATGGTTACGCCTGCTTTACTAATGACAGAAGATTTTATCAGGAAAATTATCCGCAGATTGTGGTGGAGCATGGTGGAATTGATGAATTAATTCTTATGATGACGGGAGGGTACAGATAATGGCAGGTTTAATAGAAAAAGATATCCGGTTAATGAGGTGTAATAAACAGGCAGTAATTCTCCTTCTTATCATTGGAGTGGTGATAGGGTTACAGAACGAAGCAGTTATCCTGGGGTGGCTGCCGTTTGCAATTAGTATTCTTCTGATAAATACAGTTACCTATGACGAGCTTGATAAAGGATATGGATTTTTGATGACTTTGCCGATTGATGCAGAAATGTATGTGAGGGAAAAGTATATTTTCTGTCTTACAGGAGGAACGGTTTCATGGCTTGTGGCAGCGGGACTTTACATAATCTTGGAAATGAGACAACAGATGCCGATAGACATGACTTCCCAGATTCCTATGGTATTGGTGTTCCTGCCGGTTACGGCATTGTTGATTGCATTATTGATTCCGCTGCAGCTAGTATCCGGAGTAGAAAAGAGCAGAGTAGTCATTTCGGGGGTATGCGGTGTAATGGGAGCGTCTGTCATTGCATTTGCGGAGCTGGTAAAGACAAATGTATTAAGTGCATTTTCGTTTTTGAACCAGATGAATGGCTGGATACTTGCAGGAATTGCAGTGGTGGTGACAGTACTTCTCATTTTGCTCTCTTATGCAATTAGTGTGCGGATTATGGAAAGAAAAGAATTTTAGAAAATATATAAGCGGGACATTCATAAAAGAGTGCCCCGCTTATTAACGCATATTAGAAATTATCTCCATTCCATCCCCAGTTAGAAACAGCCTGATATTTTACATATACATGATCTGGTGCAATTCCAAGAACATCTTTAAAAATGTCACATATCTGGCCAGTCAGTTTAGAAAAGGCAGATGGGTTCTCACTGCCATAAACGCTGACCTCGACCATAGCTATAGGCTCGGCATTGCTTCCTCTGAAGTAGAGCTTGTAGTCAGGTTCAAAGCCGACCATGAGCCAGCTTTCTGACTTGCCGGGAATTGTCTGGATAGCCTGACCTAAACGTATTTTGATTTCAGATTCCTGTGCTTCTGTAAGAGAAGTGCTTATCTTAGAATTGATAAATGGCATATGTTACCTCATTTCTGCGCCATAGGCGCGTGTATTTATGTGATGATTATAGCACTTTACATATGTCAAAGAAATATATTAATTGTCAGTGCCTTCTTTGATGCCGTGGCGCTCTGTATATCCAGTCAGGATAAGTGTGAGCGCACCGTCGCCTGTTACATTGCAGGCTGTTCCAAAGCTGTCCTGAAGTGCAAATATTGTAAGCATAAGGGCAGTTCCAGTGTCGTTAAATCCAAGCACGCCGGTAATAAGTCCGAGCGAAGCCATAACTGTTCCGCCAGGTACGCCAGGTGCGCCGATTGCAAATATACCGAGAAGCACGCAGAACAGAATCATAGTTCCGGCTGATGGAATAGTGCCATACAAAATCTTTGATACAGTCATGCAGAAAAATACCTCTGTCAGCACAGAGCCGCATAAATGTATATTTGCAAACAAAGGAATTCCAAAAGAGACCATGTCCTTTCTCAAAACCTTTGATTTGCCGGCACACTGGAGTGCAACTGCGAGTGTGGCAGCAGATGACATTGTTCCAATTGATGTCAAGTATGCAGGACCGTAATGTCTGATTACTTCAATCGGGTTCTTCTTAGAATACAATCCTGCGATTGTGTAAAGCAGAGTCATCCAAATGTAATGTCCGATTAATACAATAATTATAATTTTCAGGAACACAGGAACCTGCTTTGTTATTGAACCTTCGTATGAGAGTCCGCAGAAAGTGAGTCCGATGAAAAATGGAAGAATCGGTATCATGATTCTTGAAACTATCGCAAGTACGATTTTCTGGAATTCTTCAAGAATATTTGAAATCAATTCTGCTTTTGTCCATGCGGCAGCAAGTCCAATCATAATTGAGAACACAAGTGCACTCATAACAGGCATTATCTGCGGGATTGATAATTCGAAAACCGCAGCCGGAAGCTCTTTCAATCCATCAGCAGTAGAGGATATTGACAAATGTGGTATCAAAAGATATCCGGATGCTGTAGAGAAAAGTGCAGCACCAACTGATGATGTATATGCGATTGTAACAGCAATCAGAAGAAGCTTTGATGCATTTTTACCCATCTGAGTAATCGAAGGTGCAATAAATGCAATGATTATCAGCGGTATGCAGAAATTAATTATCTGATGGAGAATATATTTCAGAGTTACAACAATATTCAAAATGGCGCGTGAAAATGAATTGCCATCAGTTGAACTTAACAGTAGTCCCACCATGACGCCGGCAATAACGCCCACCAGCAATTTAAACGGCAGACTGCGAAAAAAACTATTTTTCTTCATTTAATAAATCTCCTTCATTGGTGTAGTTAATAAAAATTATAATATAGGCTGGGAAAAATAACAATGGAAAGGTTTGGGGGATTAATATAGATGAGTTTTGTTAATTAGATTATGCAAGTATTTACCAGGTGATATATAAGGGGATTCTCTAAAAAACCAGTAAATACCTGAAGTTAGAGGCTTATTTGTCTCGTGGTAATAAATAAATTAATTGGCTGGTATTTTTGGGGAAAATGGACTAAAATAGGCAATGAGAGATTTAAGCATGATTGAAAAGGCTTAAATTCGTTGGATTAACATTAACATGAGATGTATTGAAATAAATATTCTGACGTTCTTAAGATTGTATTAGCAAGGATTAACATTAACATGAGATGTATTGAAATAACTATGATAGGGCTACTTCTTCCACTGATTATATGATTAACATTAACATGAGATGTATTGAAATATTAATACAACAGCGGCAATAGGTGGGGCTATAGCGATTAACATTAACATGAGATGTATTGAAATCAGACAAAGAAATGAAGTACTGTGAAAATGATGTATGATTAACATTAACATGAGATGTATTGAAATTATACATGGAAATATCGGCGTAACAACAGCAACAGATTAACATTAACATGAGATGTATTGAAATAGAATTATCTGCCGTTTATGCAAATGCAGATTGTGATTAACATTAACATGAGATGTATTGAAATACGTCTAAAATAGTAAACAATGATACTGGTAGAATTGATTAACATTAACATGAGATGTATTGAAATTTTGTTACGGCATTGTAAGTTGTAGTTGAGGTGTCGATTAACATTAACATGAGATGTATTGAAATGTCGCCATTGCAGTTGAAGTTGTTACGCCTATATTGATTAACATTAACATGAGATGTATTGAAATAACATTGATGTGAGTATCTGTTCCAATGTTATATAGATTAACATTAACATGAGATGTATTGAAATTAGTTTTCTACTGGTGAAAAACTAAGTGCTTCAATGATTAACATTAACATGAGATGTATTGAAATAAGAACAAAATCAGATAACAAAGCAAGATATTTTGATTAACATTAACATGAGATGTATTGAAATGACATAATCAACGGCGAGTTAATGGTATCTAAATCGATTAACATTAACATGAGATGTATTGAAATTGCTTTAAATGCGTGGGTTGATAGCTCATACAACGATTAACATTAACATGAGATGTATTGAAATGAAAGAAATTAATAAAAGTGAGCCTACGTCATATACGATTAACATTAACATGAGATGTATTGAAATGCGCATTTCTGTGGCTATCGAAGATTTTAAAACCAAGATTAACATTAACATGAGATGTATTGAAATTTTAGCATTTTTTCTATTTCTGTTCGGTGATTGTAGATTAACATTAACATGAGATGTATTGAAATAACATAAGTAATAATCCCAGGCTCCTTATATCATATGATTAACATTAACATGAGATGTATTGAAATTAAAATAAGGGCAAACATTATAGCCTGCCCTTTATCGATTAACATTAACATGAGATGTATTGAAATATTAGATATATTACTAGCTGTGAATGTAATTAGACAGATTAACATTAACATGAGATGTATTGAAATTTCCAAGAAAATAACGGCTATATGATTAATTATACTGATTAACATTAACATGAGATGTATTGAAATTAACCTTTGTTAATGGTTGTGTTAGTGCCATTATCGATTAACATTAACATGAGATGTATTGAAATTTATACACTGCACTTGTCTTACAATTTTCAAATATCTGATTAACATTAACATGAGATGTATTGAAATAGGGCTTATTTAATAGAAAGTAGGTGCTATTATGGTGATTAACATTAACATGAGATGTATTGAAATATTGTTAAGTAGATATTGCTGTATACTTGATTTAGATTAACATTAACATGAGATGTATTGAAATCTTTCTGCTACTGCTGTTGTTTCTGCCATAATTAGATTAACATTAACATGAGATGTATTGAAATTAAGGCAAATCAGCATTGCCATTTTGACTAATTAGATTAACATTAACATGAGATGTATTGAAATACAGAGGAATTAGCAGAAGCCAAACTGAAAGAATTGGATTAACATTAACATGAGATGTATTGAAATATTGTTAAATCAGATACTTTTACTGCTATTTTGCGATTAACATTAACATGAGATGTATTGAAATCCACGTTTATAATATGTATTAATAAACTCGTCAAAGATTAACATTAACATGAGATGTATTGAAATGAATACTGTTAATGTTATGTTAGAAGCAGTTTCAATGATTAACATTAACATGAGATGTATTGAAATAAACATGAACGAAAATCAGAACTGTCAATGATACTGATTAACATTAACATGAGATGTATTGAAATCTCTTGTATACAACATTATCAACCCATGCAAAAAAGATTAACATTAACATGAGATGTATTGAAATTTTGCAACAGAAACAACACTTTCACCCAATCCTGATTAACATTAACATGAGATGTATTGAAATGAGTTTTATGTTCTTAGGAACACTATACAATAAGAGATTAACATTAACATGAGATGTATTGAAATTTGTCTGATGAATATGTAAAAATGCCAACAAGGTCTGATTAACATTAACATGAGATGTATTGAAATGATACACCACAAAGCAACATTGACGATATTAATAGGATTAACATTAACATGAGATGTATTGAAATGGGAATTGGTGGAGTGCCTTTCAACGACGGTCTACCTGATTAACATTAACATGAGATGTATTGAAATAATCCAGCAAGACAAGTACAGTAAAAGGTGTGAAGATTAACATTAACATGAGATGTATTGAAATTATACTTTACTTTCCCATAACATAGATACAGATTCTTGATTAACATTAACATGAGATGTATTGAAATCTATATATCTGCTTTTTATATTCCATTAGTTTATCCGGATTAACATTAACATGAGATGTATTGAAATAGTATACTACCAGACAACTACAAGTGATGAGCAGCTGATTAACATTAACATGAGATGTATTGAAATCTCCCCTATGTCCTGCAACAAATGACTAGTTATTCTGATTAACATTAACATGAGATGTATTGAAATGAGAATAGTGTGGGTGTAATTTTTGGTAAAGACTACGATTAACATTAACATGAGATGTATTGAAATATGTTCATTGGCAAGCCAAGAAAAAAAATATATCACGATTAACATTAACATGAGATGTATTGAAATAAGTAGTAGTATTTATTTTTATGCGAAATTGTTCCAGATTAACATTAACATGAGATGTATTGAAATTTTCCCAAGCTATCAAAATATTTAGTTGTTGGCATAGATTAACATTAACATGAGATGTATTGAAATATAACTGGGTTTCTGTCGATTGTGGCATTATTAAGATTAACATTAACATGAGATGTATTGAAATACATAAATATAATAATCAGCTTGCAAATTTGCTTTACGATTAACATTAACATGAGATGTATTGAAATTTAAAAAAGGCTTGTTTACTGGATTTGTTCCAATAAGATTAACATTAACATGAGATGTATTGAAATACACTATTTTTAGTGTTATTTAAAAATATTTTATCTGATTAACATTAACATGAGATGTATTGAAATGCTTGACGAAAAAGAGAAGTATTACATCAAGCTATGATTAACATTAACATGAGATGTATTGAAATAAAAGGAAAGGTAGCTATATTATAGCACAGGTAAGATTAACATTAACATGAGATGTATTGAAATATTTAAAAGGCAGGTGCGGTGTAAAATCCGCGCCTTGATTAACATTAACATGAGATGTATTGAAATACATATAGTGCGATTAAATTATCTTATGGAGATGCGATTAACATTAACATGAGATGTATTGAAATATATCATACTTTCATAAATAACCCCAGTCGTTTTGCTGATTAACATTAACATGAGATGTATTGAAATGAATAACAAAAGATGAAGCTAATCGTATTCAGAAAGATTAACATTAACATGAGATGTATTGAAATCCCTTAGGTCCCTGTTCACCAGTCTCACCCTTAGGATTAACATTAACATGAGATGTATTGAAATAAAAGAATGGCGCACTTGCGACAGGTGCGGTGCGGATTAACATTAACATGAGATGTATTGAAATAAATATTTTCGATTTCTGTTCTATGATTATATGGTGCGATTAACATTAACATGAGATGTATTGAAATTAAATAAATCACCTCTATAAAGTGCGTGCGTTCGGATTAACATTAACATGAGATGTATTGAAATTTAACTCCCCATTGATTATATCTGAATGTTCGTTATCGATTAACATTAACATGAGATGTATTGAAATGTGTTTGAAGATGGATTTGCCGATTACAGTGGCGAGGATTAACATTAACATGAGATGTATTGAAATTAAGATATGAAAGTCTTTCTCCTGCTTCTTTCGCGATTAACATTAACATGAGATGTATTGAAATACTGGTAGTGTCCAAGCATATAACCATAATGCATGATTAACATTAACATGAGATGTATTGAAATATATATTCTTCTGTTGGTGATGTAAAACCTTCACCTGATTAACATTAACATGAGATGTATTGAAATGCTTATTAGATATGCTTGTAACCTCGTCTTGGTTAGCGATTAACATTAACATGAGATGTATTGAAATATGGAAACAGAAAAGAAGGTACAGTAACCATCACAGATTAACATTAACATGAGATGTATTGAAATTTAGATGAAGCCACAGACAAAGCACTTGAAATGAGATTAACATTAACATGAGATGTATTGAAATTAAACGGACTTATTTGTCTTACATTTTGTTGTTAGATTAACATTAACATGAGATGTATTGAAATTAATTATTCCTCCTTGTTATCTGTATCAGTTTCAGATTAACATTAACATGAGATGTATTGAAATTTATTAGTATTTACTTGATTATCAGTGCTTACTTGGATTAACATTAACATGAGATGTATTGAAATTGTGTTAGATATACACCATTGTAATCATACGTAGCGATTAACATTAACATGAGATGTATTGAAATATTAATCCCATAAGATAATTGATGAGATATTTTAACGATTAACATTAACATGAGATGTATTGAAATACATCCAAGAAAGAAACAGATGAATAGTTTTGCTCGATTAACATTAACATGAGATGTATTGAAATCTCACTAACACATAAGGATAAGATGAAGTAAAATCCGATTAACATTAACATGAGATGTATTGAAATAAGTTTAGAGTTAATTCCGTAAAGTGTAAGATGGGGATTAACATTAACATGAGATGTATTGAAATAGTTTTACAATATTAAATCTAAGTATTTTAATAAATGATTAACATTAACATGAGATGTATTGAAATAATATGAAATCATTGTTACTGCGATTGAAATAGGAAGATTAACATTAACATGAGATGTATTGAAATATTTTGATTTCAGTTATACGATTAATCGCATAATCGATTAACATTAACATGAGATGTATTGAAATTTTCAATTTGTTTTTGAACATCGTCACGAGAGATGGATTAACATTAACATGAGATGTATTGAAATTGTGAGTACTCTGGCTCTTTCTCAACTATTCCTGGATTAACATTAACATGAGATGTATTGAAATATAGCGTTTAATGCTATAAAGTCGTCTCCTGTAGTGATTAACATTAACATGAGATGTATTGAAATTTTAATGGAATAACTGTTTCTGATACATTTGCAAACGATTAACATTAACATGAGATGTATTGAAATTTAATAAACCATGGTTTATAGCCCTGTTCTATTACGATTAACATTAACATGAGATGTATTGAAATTCTTTAACTGTCCCATCTAACACTTTTCTGCAATGATTAACATTAACATGAGATGTATTGAAATTAACATGTTGAGAAAAAGAACTATTAAGAATACTTAGATTAACATTAACATGAGATGTATTGAAATTAGCACTGCTTTGTTGTATTTAAGTCTGCCGTAGCAGATTAACATTAACATGAGATGTATTGAAATTTAAAAGAGTTGATGAGGAAAATAATCTGCCAGAAAGGATTAACATTAACATGAGATGTATTGAAATATTATGTCAAGCCTGATAATGCATCAGGTGATATACGATTAACATTAACATGAGATGTATTGAAATTGAATAATGAGTTCCAGGTCATGAGGAAAATGTCAAGATTAACATTAACATGAGATGTATTGAAATTAATATTTAGTTGTAGACATATTAAACACCCCCTAGGATTAACATTAACATGAGATGTATTGAAATTACATTATTTATTTGTATGTTAAGCGTATATTAACGATTAACATTAACATGAGATGTATTGAAATAACTTCATGAGCAAATATTGCTGATGATGCAGATTAGATTAACATTAA
>OGLI01000432.1_pt1 | contig 37855 bp, 34 predicted proteins | sample 1572661 | NCBI WGS metagenome assembly OGLI01 (sample SAMEA2581901, study PRJEB24529) | metagenome | biome: Human gut stool | place: China | collected 2011 | reverse complement strand
TCAAGGACACCGAGGCTTCCCTGCGCCGGGTGATGAACATTCCCGATAACTACAAGGTCATGTTCATTCAGGGCGGTGCAACGCTTCAGTTTGCAATGCTGCCCATGAACCTTATGAAAAACGGCGTTGCTGACTATATCGTAACCGGCAACTGGTCCAAAAAGGCATATAACGAAGCAAAGAAATACGGCAAGATCAACCTTGTTGCAACCAGCGAGGATCGCAATTACAGCTACATCCCCGATTGTTCCGATCTTCCCATCAGTGAGGATGCGGATTATGTTTACATCTGCGAAAACGAGACGATTCACGGAACCACATACCAGACTCTTCCCAACACCAAGGGCAAGATTCTTGTTTCCGACCAGAGCTCAATGTTCCTTTCAAAGCCCTGCAATGTTTCCGATTACGGCGTTATCTACGGCGGCGTTCAGAAGAACGTAGGCCCCGCAGGTCTCGTTATTTCAATTATCCGCGAGGATCTCATCACCGACGATGTTCTCCCCGGAACACCCACCATGCTCAAGTGGAAGACCCAGGCTGACAACGACTCCCTTTACAACACCCCGAACTGCTATGCTATCTATATCTGCGGCAAGGTGTTCAAGTGGATCAAGAAGATGGGCGGCCTCGAGGCTATGAAGGCTCACAACGAGAAGAAGGCTAAGATCCTTTATGATTTCCTCGACCAGAGCAAGCTGTTCAAGGGTACCGTCGTTCCGCAGGATCGCTCTCTGATGAACGTTCCGTTCGTCACCGGCAACGAGGAGCTTGACGCCAAGTTCGTCAAGGAGGCTACCGCGGCTGGCTTCGTAAACCTCAAGGGTCACAGGACCGTAGGCGGCATGAGAGCTTCCATCTACAACGCTATGCCTATCGAGGGCGTTGAGAAGCTGGTTGAATTCATGAAGAAGTTCGAGACTGAGAACGGCTGAGTTCTGTAAAGGAGATTCACTGAAATGTATAACGTACTTACACTCAATAAGATAGCCGCCTGCGGCACCGACCTGCTCGACAAGGGCAAGTACGCCGTAAGCGACGATGAAAAGAATCCTGACGCTATCCTGGTACGCTCCGCTTCCATGCACGAGATGGAGCTGCCCGGGAACCTCCTTGCTATCGCAAGAGCGGGCGCAGGCGTAAACAATATCCCGATCGACAAGTGCACCGAGAAGGGCGTTGTGGTATTCAACACCCCCGGCGCAAACGCAAACGCCGTTAAGGAGCTTGTCATCGCAGGTCTGCTGTTGTCCTCCAGAAAGATTCCGGCTGCTATGGACTGGATCAAGACCCTCAAGGGCAAGGGCGACGAGGTAGGAAAGCTGGTCGAGAAGGGCAAGAGCCAGTTCGTAGGTCCTGAGATCATGGGCAAGAAGCTCGGCGTTATCGGTCTGGGCGCTATCGGTATCCTGGTAGCCAACGCAGCCGCTGAACTCGGCATGGACGTTTACGGCGCTGACCCGTACCTCTCCGTTGAGAACGCTCTTAAGCTCTCCGGCAAGGTTCATTACGTAAAGAGCAACAAGGAGATCTTCGAGAAGTGCGACTACATCACCCTGCACGTTCCGGCTCTGCCTGACACAAAGGGCATGATCAATGCAGAGGCTATCGCTTCCATGAAGAAGACCGTCCGCCTGCTGAACTTCGCAAGAGATACCCTGGTTGACGAGAAGGCTATCATCGACGCACTCGCAAACGGCGGCATGGCTTGCTACGTTACCGATTTCGCTACCGATGGACTTATCGGTCTGGACGGAGTTGTTGCAATGCCTCACCTGGGCGCTTCCACTCCCGAGAGCGAGGATAACTGCGCGGTTATGGCAGTCAGGGAGATCGTTGACTACATCGAAAACGGCAACATCAGGAACTCCGTTAACCTGCCGAACGTTGAGATGGCAATTTCCGGCAACGCAAAGATCTGCGTTATCCACAAGAACGCAGAGGGTCTGCTGAACAACATCACCGCACCGGTTTCCGCTGCTGGCCTGAACATCGAGAACATGGTAAGCAAGTCCAAGAAGGACTATGCGTATACCTGCCTCGACGTAAAGGGCGACGCTTCCGGAATCGAAGCAGCTATCAAGGCTGTTTCCGGCGTTGTTTCCGTAAGAGTTATCAAGTAAAATCGGCTTTGAACTGGGCGTGCAGTATTCTGCACGCCCTTTTTGTGTTGACAAGTTAATTAAATTGTGATACAATGTTATTGACAGATGTGGAATAATGGAGGTGCGGCATGAATACGGTCAGCTATGTGGTTGAATATGAATACGCTGCGATGGGGCTTATCGCTGTCCTGGTGCTGATCTTCTGCGCCCGCCGGAAGTACCCGGGAATGTCAAACCGTATCTACGCCGGAATGCTTATCTGCACGTTCTTTTCGTCGCTTACCCACGTGTTTGCGATGAAGTCGCTGCCGGTGGCGTCGTCGCTTCCGCTGTGGCTGAACTACGTCATACATATATCGTACCTGCTCTTCTACGACCTTGAAGCTATCCTCTACATGATGTACGTTATTGCGCTGACAAAGAGGAACAAGATGTCGAAGGCTAGTTCGGTTTTCACGCTTTCGCTTATTGGAGCGGAAACCCTGCTGCTTGTCACAACGCCGTTCACGAAGCTGATAATTTACTTTAACGACAATATGGAGTACTGCCACGGACCGCTGTTCTATGTCTATCCGGTAATAGCGTTGATGCTGATGATGTTCGGCTCGTTCATGTTCGTAAAGTACCGCCGCAAGAGCGAAATTATCCAGGCGGCTTCCATGCTGTTTTTCTTCGTTGTGACCGTCGCGGCTACAGTTGTGCAGCTCCTTCTTCCACAGCAGGTGATGGGGAACTACGCTATTGCGCTGGTTCTCGTGATGTTCCTTATAATTATACAGAACCCCGACGATTTCACTGATAAGGCCGCCGACTGCTTCAACGACGAAGCATTTTTCAACAGTGTGGAAGTCCGCATTGACGAAAGTAAGCCTTTTACCATCGCAGCGTTTCGGTTTGATGGGCTGAATTATATCAACGGGCTGTTCAGCGTGGGAGAGCGCAGCGCAGCTCCCAGAGCGGTCGCGGCGAAGCTGATGTCCGGATTCGGCACCGGGGAGGTGTACCACCTCGGCGGCTGCGAGTTCGCGATGTTCACTAATGAAAAGCGCAAGATAACCGAAAAATACCTTAGCGACAGGATACTCAGCATATTCTCAAAGCCGGTGAAGATCCACGGAATAGAAGCGAATCTCACTCCGAAGATATGCGTCGTGCGCTATCCGGATTTCGCGCAGTCCGCAGAGGACGTCCGCGACGCGATAGAGTACACCCTGCGAACCACTGAAAAGGCGGAAGGCAGCGTGTTCGTCGCAAGCAAGGAGTCGATCACCGCCAAAAAGCGCGAAATGCACATTCTCAGCACCATAAAGAACTGTATCGTCAACAAGAGCTTCGAGATGTACTACCAGCCCATCTACGAGCCGGCGGAGCATGGGTTTGTGTGTTCCGAGGCGCTTATCAGAATGAAGGATCCGGAGCTTGGCTACGTCAGCCCCGAGGAGTTCATACCCCTGGCGGAATCCAACGGCATGATAATCGAGATAGGCGAGATCGCGTTCCGCAAGGTGTGCGAGTTCATGAAGAGCGGGCAGGCGCAGGCTCTCGGCGTGAAGTACATCGAGGTGAACCTGTCGGTTCTCCAGTGTGTGCAGGAACAGCTTTCCGACCGCCTTATGGAGATAATGGCGGAGTACGGAATACCTCCCGAGGAGATAAATTTCGAGATAACCGAGACGGCAGGCCTCGCAAACTACGACGCGCTGCTGAAGAACATGAACTGCCTGATCTCAAAGGGCGTTACATTCTCCATGGACGACTATGGCACGGGGTTCTCCACAGCAAACTACCTGATAACACTGCCGATGGATATTGTTAAAATTGACAAGAGTATCCTGTGGCCGGCAATGGAGAACGAAGAAGCGTTCGTGATCCTGAAGCACACCGTTGAAATGCTGAAATCGCTGAAAAAGCGCATTGTAGTCGAGGGTGTGGAGACCAGGGAGATGGCGAAGCTGCTCATTGATATGGGCTGCGATTATCTCCAGGGTTACTACTATCAGAAGCCGGTCCCGGCTGACAAGTATCTTGAGTTCCTGAAAGAAAATCAGAATATTTCTGAAAAAATTCAGAAAACTACTTGACAAATTGAGTTTGTGGTGTTATAATATTTGAGTAATAAAGCAGAGCCACCACACTCTCACCCGCCGGCGTTAAGTCTGTCAGGCGCGGTATGTTTAATGAGAATAAGCCGAGAGGCATTTCAGTTAAGCGTGAGCGTGTGTACTCACGCTTATTTTATTTCAAGGCTGAAACGTAATTTAGAAAGGCGGTGCTTTGATATCGGCACGAAAGAACAGCTCATCAACGAGGATATCCGCGAGAAGGAAGTAAGAGTAATCGGCGCTGACGGCGAGCAGCTCGGCATTATGGCTACGGCTGACGCACTCAATAAGGCGATCGAAGCAGATCTCGATCTCGTACTCATCGCTCCTACAACGACTCCTCCGGTATGCCGCATTATGGATTTCGGCAAATACCGTTTTGAGCAGACCAAGAGGGAGAAGGAAGCCCGGAAGAACCAGAAGCAGGCTGAGGTCAAGGAGATCAAGATGTCCCTGAACATCGACACCAACGACTTCAACATCAAGGTAAAGAACTGCATCAAATTCCTCCAGAACGGTGACAAGGTAAAGGTCACTATCCGCTTCAGACGTGCAAGAGAGATGTCGCACATGAATCTCAGCGAAGAGCTGATGAAGAAATTCCTCGATGCCGTTTCAGAGTACGGCGGTTCTGAGAAGCCGTCAAAGCTTGAGGGTAAGAACTACGCGATAGTTCTCAGCCCCAAGAAGTAAGATAGGCGCAGTCGAGCGGCACACTTTAATGAAAACTCAAGGAGGATAACACAATGCCTAAGATCAAAACTCACAGCGGTGCTAAGAAGCGCTTCAAGCTGACCAAGAACGGTCTGGTAAAGATGGGTCACACCAACAGACGCCACATTCTGACCAAGAAGTCCACCAAGCGCAAGAGAGGCCTGCGTGCTGGCGCATATGCAGACGTTACCAACGTAGCTGCTGTAAAGAGCCTTATTCCGTACAAATAATCGACCGCGGAATGAGTCCGCAGACAAAAATAACAGGAGGTAATGTAACATGGCACGCGTAAAGGGCGCACTCGCAACTCGTAAGAGAAGAAATAGAACATTAAAGCTGGCAAAGGGCTACTGGGGCGGCAAGAGCAGACTTTTCAAGACTGCTAAGGAAGCTGTATGGAAGTCCGGTCAGTATGCTTACATCGGCAGACGTCTCAAGAAGAGAGACTTCAGAAAGCTCTGGATCACCAGAATTTCTGCTGCTGCTAAGTCCAACGGCATGAACTATTCCACTTTCATGAACGGTCTGAAGAAGGCTGGCATCACTCTGAACAGAAAGATGCTCTCCGAGATCGCAATCAATGCCGCAGCTGGCTTCACTGCTCTGACAGAGAAGGCTAAGGCAGCGCTTTAAGGTGCAAATATCTCACGTTCTGTTCCGGGGCGTGAGATTTTTCGCTATGTAGGGGGATTTGCACCGTTGATCATTACATCGAGAAAAAACGACATCGTAAGGCGCTTCCGCGACATTCTCCGGGAGAAAAAGCTGCGCGATTCCGAGGGCGTTTTCGCCGTTGAGGGAGACCATCTCTGCGGAGAGCTTGCAAAATCCGGATTCCGGATAATTTCCGCGCTCGCGACTGAAAACGCGATCTCAAAATATCCGCAGACCGCTCAGGCGCTTCGCAGCGCCGGGGAGTTCGCGGTGATATCTCAGGAAGTCGCGGAATATATTTCGGATACGAAGGCTCCGCAGGGGCTGTTCGCCGTCGCGGAGAAGCCGGATCGCTCCGGAATTCCGGACGGTGCCGGGCGGCTGGTGCTGCTCGACGGAGTCCAGGATCCCGGGAACGTCGGGACGATACTGCGCACCGCGGAGGCTCTCGGATTTGACGGGGCGGCGCTTTCTCATGACTGCGCTGATGTCTGGTCGCCGAAAACGCTCCGTGCTTCGATGGGAAGCGCGCTGAGGCTACCGTGTATTATCGGGGAGCTTCCGGGGATAATAACCGGGCTGAAAGAGCGCGGATTCAGGGTCTACGGTTCAATGCTGGACAGCTCTGCCGCAAAGCTCGGGACGCTTGATTTCCCGAAGCATGCCGCAGTTGTGATAGGCAGCGAGGGTGCGGGGATCTCCCGGGAGACCGCGGAGGTCTGCGACCAGGCGGTGTATATCCCGATATCCGGCGCGGAATCGCTGAACGCGGGAGCCGCAGCCGCAATCCTGCTCTGGGAGATTTCCAGGCGCTGAAACGATATTTTTTAAGCTGGACATGACCTGCCCGGCTTATTCGCGTATGTTCTGCTGCGGGGTCGCAGCAGGCAGTGCAAAACCATAAGCTGACTTTCGGCTTTGCACTGCCTAATGCCCTGATGGGCGCAAATCAGAAAATTTAGGGGGAAACTCTGTGCCGCATCTAGTAATACTGGAGTCGCCGTCAAAGGCGAAAACCGTTAAGAAGTACCTCGGCGAGGGCTATGACGTAATAGCCTCCACCGGTCATATAATCGACCTGCCGAAGTCCAAGCTCGGCGTTGACGTGGAGCACGATTTTGCTCCGCAGTACGTCAATATGAAGGACAAGGCGGAGGTCATAAAGGAGCTAAAAAAACACGCTAAGGCGAGCGATATCGTCTACCTCGCGACCGACCCGGATAGAGAGGGCGAAGCGATAGCATGGCATCTGTCGCACCTTCTGAATATCGACGAGAAGGCTCCGGTGCGCGTTACATTCAACGAGATCACCAAAACCGGCGTAAAGGCCGGAATGAGCGCCCCGCGCTGTATCGACACAAACATAGTCGACGCACAGCAGGCGCGCCGTATCCTTGACAGAATAGTAGGTTATAAGCTGTCTCCGTTCCTCTGGAAGAAGGTAAGGCGCGGTCTGTCCGCAGGACGCGTGCAGTCCGTTGCGGTGCGTATCATCGTCGACCGCGAGAACGAGATCCGCAGCTTCGTTTCCCAGGAATACTGGAGCGTTGACGCAAAGCTGCTCGCGGCTTCCTCAAAGAAGGCTTTCCCGGCGAAGCTCAGCGAGGTCGACGGGGAAAAGGTGTCCATCGGCAGCAAGGAGGAGGCTGACAAGCTCCTTGAGCGCCTCAAGGGCGCGGAGTTCATCGTTACCGGGCTGAAAAAGTCACAGCGCAAGAAGCAGCCCGCTCCGCCGTTTACGACCTCGACCCTCCAGCAGGAGGCGAGCCGCCGCTATTCCTTCCAGTCCCGCCGTACAATGAAGGCGGCACAGGAGCTGTACGAAGGTATCGACGTTGCAGGAATGGGCGCCGTCGGTCTGATAACCTACATGAGAACCGATTCGCTGCGTATCTCCGACGAGGCTAAGGCTGCCGCCGCAGACCTCATCAAGGAGCTTTACGGCGCGGAGTATCTCCCGGAGAAGCCCCGGGTGTTCAAATCGAAGAACAACGCGCAGGACGCCCACGAGGCGATACGTCCCACCACGGTCAGCCTGACGCCCGACAAGGTAAAGGCTTCGCTGAGCTCCGACCAGTATAAGCTCTACAAGCTCATATGGGAGCGCTTCATGGCGAGCCAGATGCAGAATGCCGTCCTTGATACCGTTGCTGCGGACATCACAGCCGCAGGCTGCCTTTTCAAGAGCAGCGGATATTCCGTGAAGTTCGACGGATTCACCAAGCTCTACGAGGAAACTAAGGACGCCGACAACGAGCAGAGCGGAGCGCTTCCGAAGCTGGAAAAGGGCGAGAAGCTCACCGCGAAGGAAGTGCTCGGAAATCAGCACTTCACACAGCCGCCGGCACGCTACAACGAAGCCTCTCTCATCAAGGAGCTTGAGGAAAACGGTATCGGCAGACCGTCGACCTATGCGCCGACTATCTCCACGATCATCGACCGCCACTATGTCGAGCGCGAGCAGGGAAATCAGATAAAGCCAACGGCGCTCGGAGAGGTAATTACCGAGCTGCTTAAGGAACACTTCAACGATATAGTAGACGTCAAATTCACGGCTAAGATGGAGACGGAACTTGATAACATCGAACACGGTACAGTGAACTGGGTGGATATCCTGCGGAGATTCTACGGCAATTTCGCGAAAACACTTGAAAAGGCGGAAGCCGATATGGAGGGCAAGCGCGTGAAGGTTCCCGACGAGCCCACCGACGTTATCTGCGAAGAGTGCGGAAAGCCGATGGTTATCAAGATAGGTCCGTTCGGAAAGTTCCTCGGGTGCAGCGGATTTCCGGAGTGCAAGTTCACCAAGAAGATAGTCACTGAAACCCAGGGTAACTGCCCGAAGTGTGGCAAGAAGATGCTTGCGAAGAAGTCCAAGAAGGGCAAGCCGTTCTACGGCTGCGAGGACTATCAGAACTGCAACTTCATGACGTGGGATCTGCCGATTTCGGAGAAATGTCCGCAGTGCGGGGCTACTCTCTTCAAGAAAACCGGCAGACAGGGTAAGATATATTGCGCAAAGGAGGGCTGCGGCTACGAACGCCCCCTCGACGGCGCAGATTCAAAGGATAAGAGCAATGACAGTTAAGGTTATCGGCGCGGGTCTCGCCGGGTGCGAAGCGGCAGTACAGCTCGCAGGGCGCGGGTTTGACGTTGAGCTCCACGAAATGAAGCCGCAGAAATATTCCCCGGCGCACCACTACGAGGGCTTTGCGGAGCTGGTCTGCTCGAATTCGCTCAAGGCGGCGCGCCCCGAGAGCGCATGCGGTCTGCTTAAGGAGGAAATGCGCCGGTTCGGTTCGGTGATACTCCAGGCTGCGGAAAAGACCGCAGTCCCTGCCGGAGGCGCTCTCGCGGTAAACCGCACGGAGTTTTCCGACGAGGTTACGAGAATAGTCAAGAGCTTTCCGAATATCCGGGTGATAGAAGGAGAAGTTACCGAGCTTCCGGAAAAAAACGCGGTGATATGCACAGGTCCGCTGACCTCCGACGCGCTGGCCGAGAAAATACGCGGCATGTGCGGCGAGGGGCTGAGCTTTTACGACGCGGCGGCACCCATCGTTTCGGCGGACAGCATTGATTTCAGCAAGGCGTTTTTCCAGACGAGGTACGACAAGGGCGAGGCGGATTACGTCAACTGCCCCATGACCCGGGAGGAATACGAGGCGTTCTACGAGGCGCTTGTGACCGCTGAGAGCGCTCCTTTAAAGGAGTTCGACCGCCCGGAGGAGTCCGCGGGAATGAAGGTGTTCGAGGGCTGCATGCCGGTGGAGGTACTCGCGAAGCGCGGCTTTGAGAGCGTCCGCTACGGCTGCATGAAGCCCGTTGGTCTGACCGACCCGCGCACCGGGAAGCGCCCCTACGCGGCGGTGCAGCTCCGCAAGGAGAACAGGGACGGCACGATGTACAACCTGGTCGGATTCCAGACCAACCTGAAATTCGGCGAGCAGAAGCGCGTATTTTCGATGATACCCGGGCTTGAAAACGCGGAGTTCGTGCGCTATGGCGTAATGCACCGCAATACGTTCCTCGACAGCCCTCGGCTGCTGGACGAATGGTTCATGCTGCGCGGTTCTGACAACGTTTTTTTTGGAGGTCAGATGACCGGCGTGGAGGGCTACGTTGAAAGCGCGGCTTCCGGAATCATCGCGGGAAGGGCGCTTGCCGACAGGCTCAGCGGAAAGCAGCCGCTGACGCTTCCCAGGACGACAATGCTGGGGGCGCTGTGCAGCTACATCAGCGACCCTACCGTTGAGAATTTTCAGCCGATGGCAAGCAGCATGGGCATACTTCCGTCCCTTGACAGGGTGATAAAAGGCAAGCAGGAGCGCTACGGCGCGCTTGCACAGAGAGCGCTTTCCGACCTGGACAAGGCTCTTTCCGACAGTGAGGATACATAATATGAAAATAGTTATAGACGGATTCGGCGGCGACAACGCACCGGACGAAGTATTAAAGGGCGCGGCTCTCGCGGTTAAGGAGCTTGGAATCGACATCGCGATAACCGGCGATGAGAAGATACTTATGGAGCGCATGAAGGCTCTGGATATCTCCGACAGCCACCTCGAGCTGGTGCATGCGGAGGGCGTTATCACTACGGAGGACGCTCCCAAGTCGGTCATCAAGGAGAATTCCGGCACTTCAATGGGCAAGGCGCTGTATTACCTCGCTGAAGGCAATGCCGACGCGTTCATCAGCGCGGGAAGCACTGCGGCTATCGTAGTAGGCGGCACTATGGTCGGCAAGCGCATAAAGGGCGTCAAGAGGACTGCGCTGGTTCCGCTCATGCCCTGCCTCGGCGGCGGAAGATATGCGGTAGTCGACGGCGGCGCAAACCTTGAGTGCCGTCCGGAAATGCTCCAGCAGTTCGCCGTACTGGGAAGCATTTTCATGGAGAAAACCATGGGGATAGAGAAGCCACGCGTAGGTCTGCTGAACATCGGCACCGAGGAGGAAAAGGGCAGGGAGCTTGAGCACGAGACCGTGAAGCTCCTCAGAAATACGCCCTCCATCAATTTCCTCGGCTACGTCGAGGGCCGCGACGCGCCCATCGGCAAGGTGGACGTCCTTGTTACCGACGGGTTCACCGGAAACGTGTTCCTGAAGGCGTGCGAGGGCATGGGAATACTCATGAAGCAGTCGCTGAAATCAATGTTCTTCGCAAATCTCAAGACGAAGATAGGCGCGCTCTGTGTAAAGAAGCAGCTCGGCGACATCACAAAGCAGCTTGATTACAAGACCATCGGCGGCTCTCCGCTGCTGGGAACAGCAAAGCCGGTATTCAAGGCGCACGGAAGCTCCGACGCGGCGGCGTTCCTGGGAGCGTTCCGGCAGGCGAAGATGTTCGTTGAGAAGAACGCGATAGAGGAAATGACGAGCGCTATTGCGGCTCTCGGAGTTAAGGAAGAGGATTGACATGTCTGAATTCAGTCAGCTTGAAGAAAAGATAGGATACACCTTTAAGGATAAGTCGTACCTGCGCGGCGCGATGACCCATTCCAGCTATTCCGGCGGAAAGAACAACGGCAGCAACGAGCGCCTGGAGTTCCTCGGGGACAGCGTGCTCCAGATAACAGTTTCGCTGTACCTCTACACGAATATGACCACCGTTCCGGAGGGCGGGCTGACAAAGCTGCGCGCCTCCATCGTGTGCGAGAATTCGCTGTACAACTTCGCGAAGCGCATTTCACTGGGCGACTACATTCTGCTCGGAAAGGGCGAGGAGATGACCGGAGGCCGCGAGCGCCGCTCAATTCTCGCGGACGCTTTCGAAGCGCTTATCGCGGCTATATTCCTTGACGGCGGCATGGACGAGGCTCAGAAGTTCATCATGAGATTCGTGCCGTCTATCGAGGCGATAAAGAGCGGAAAGGTAAAGCTCGGCGACTACAAGACGATTTTGCAGGAGATAATCCAGCAGAATCCGGAGGAGCATATTTCCTACGAAGTCACCGAGGAAGAGGGCGAAGCTCACCACAAGACCTTCACCGCGGACGTTATGCTGAACGGTCAGAGCATAGGCACCGGCTCGGGTCAGAGCAAGAAGGAAGCCGAACAGGCTGCCGCCAAGGAAGCTATCGGGCTGATGGGCTATGAAACGGACTAACATCTCGGTTTTCATTCCGCACATCGGCTGCCCGCATCGGTGCAGCTTCTGCGACCAGCGGAGCATTTCCGGAGCGGCTCAAGCGCCATCTCCGGAGGAAGTCGCGGCGCTGCTCGAGGAGCAGGCTCCGCACCTCGCAGAGCGGGGAATGCAGGCGGAGATCGCGTTTTTCGGAGGCAGCTTCACCGCCGTCCCGAGGGAGTATATGGTCAGCCTGCTGGAGTGCGCACATGCGGCGGTACAAAAGCACCCGGAGGTCTATTGCGGGATACGCTGCTCCACACGCCCAGACTGCGTTGACGGCGAGATAATCGCGATACTGAAAAAATACGGCATGACCGCCGTGGAGCTTGGCGCGCAGTCCATGTCGGACGAGGTGCTGACAGCCAACGAGCGCGGGCATTCTGCCGAGGACGTCCGCAGGGCTTCCCGGCTGATACGGGAAAGCGGGATATCGCTGGGTTTACAGATGATGACCGGGCTTTACCGCGACAGCGAGGACGCCGTGAGGTACACCTGCCGTGAGTTCATCGCGCTCAAGCCGGACACGGTGCGCATTTACCCGACGGTCATTCTGAAGCACACGCGGCTTGGACGGCTGTTTGAAAGCGGGGAGTATCAGAGCTTCGGATTCGAGCAGACCGTAGACCTGTGCGCGGAGCTTCTTCGGGAGTTCACCGCGGCGGGAGTCCGCGTTATAAGAATGGGGCTTCACGCTTCCACCGAAGTGGAAAGCGAAATGCTCGGCGGAGTGTACCACCCGGCATTCCGGGAGATAGTGGAGAGCCGGCTGTTTCTGAATGACGCGAAGCAGAAGCTATCCGCACTGAAAAAAGGACATTATATTTTATACACCGACAGCCGGAACATCAGCCGGGCAGTCGGACAGAAACGCGGCAATATCGCGGCTCTGAGGGAGCTGGGGTATGACGTCGATGTGAAACCTCTGGAAGGGGCGTACATTGAGCTGCGATAAACATTGAGGTTTGTGAATGTTTTTTAAGTCACTTGAGATACACGGGTTCAAATCCTTTGCGGACAAGACCGTACTGAACTTCGACGCCCAGACCACCGCAGTCGTTGGAAGCAACGGAAACGGCAAGAGCAACATAAGCGACGCCCTGCGCTGGGTAATGGGAGAGCAGGGCGCAAAGACCCTGCGCGGCGAAAAGATGGAGGACGTAATCTTCCACGGGACCACCGACAGAAAGCCGATGGGATTCGCGAAGGTCGCGCTGTGCATCGACAACACCGACCGCGCCCTTGCAGTGGACGCGGACGAGGTGACGATCTCCCGCAAGCTCTACCGCACCGGTGAGAGCGAATATCTCATAAACGGCGCGAAGTCCAGGCTGAAAGACATTCAGGAAATGCTTCTCGGTACGGGACTAGGGCGCGATGGATATTCCATAATCGGACAGGGCAGGGTCGCTGAGATAGTCAACGCCCGCGGTACCCAGCGCCGCGAGATATTCGAGGAAGCGGCGGGCATTTCGCTGTTCCTCCACAAGAAGGCGGAAGCCGAGAAGGAGCTTGAGAGCGCCGAGGAAAACATCACCCGCCAGAAGGATATTATCCGTTCAGACGAGGAGCGCCTCCCGGTGCTTAAAAAGCAGTCGGAGAAGGCGGTTCTAGCCGCGGAGCTTCTCGACCAGAAGAAGGAGCTTGAGATATCCGTAGGAGCGGCTCACTATGAGGAGCGCCGCACCGCAATAAAGAAGCTGGACGACGACCTGCTGCTCAACCGCGCGGAGTGCGAGCACTTCGAAAAGGACGCGGAGAAGCTCCAGAACAGCATTGAAGAGAGCACCGAAAAGAAACAGCGCATACAGGCGGAGCTTGAACGTTTCCGCAGCAGCCGCGAGGCTGTAAACGCGGAGATAGCGGAGAAGCGCTCCACGATACAGGTGCGCGAGAACGACCTCCGCCACAATGACGAGCGCCGCACGGAACTCACTCAGCAGATAGCGAACGCCGAGGAGAGCAGCCGCAGCTTCGACGACGCAATAAAGGAGTTCCGCAGCAAAATAGAGGAAAAGACCGCCGAGGTGGAGCAGTTTGAGAAGCAGCGGACCGACCTCCAGGAAAAGCTCAGCGCAATGGCGGAGCAGAACGCCGAGAGCGACAAGGCGTATTCAGCGCTGGAGCAGGAACTCGCGCAGATCTACCGCGAACGCAGCGAGGCTGACGTGCGGTCGGTTCAGGCGGAGCGTTCCGCAGCGGAGGCCGAGGAACAGAAACAGACGTTTCTGAGCGACGTGCAGAATTCCGAGGCGAAGCTGAAGGAGTACTCCGACAGCGCCGCTCGGGTCGGGAAATCGCTCGCGGAGGTAGGCGAGAAGCGCTCCGCGACGGCAAACAAGCTGGCGGGATATCAGCGCCTCAACGACGGCAAGGTTCGCCGCATGAACGAGGCGAAATCCGAGGCTGAGAAGGTACGCAGCGAGCTTGACATGATGCAGAACCGCTACAAGGTACTGGACGACGTTGAGAAGAACATGGAGGGCTACAACCGAAGCGTCAAGGAACTGATGAAGGCTTCCCAGCAGGGGAGAATGAGCGGTATACACGGCACCGTTGCAGATGTAGTTACTATCGACGAGCGGTACGTCCTCGCGATAGAGACCGCACTGGGAGCGGCAATGCAGAACGTCATCGTGGACAGCGAGGAGACAGCAAAGCGCTGTATTCGCTTCCTCAAGGAAACGAACTTCGGACGTGCGACCATGCTTCCGATAACCACCATGAAGGGGCGCTTCCTGAACGAGCCGCGGCTCAGCTCAGAGCAGGGCTTCGAGGGCATAGCAAGCGACCTCGTGGACTGCGACCAGGAGTACCGGAACATAATCAGCTACCTGCTGGGGCTTACCGTTATTGTGGACGATATCGACACGGCGGCGTTCCTCAGTAAAAAATACAATTTCAGATTCCGCGTCGTTACGCTTGACGGTCAGGTCGTCAACGCAGGCGGTTCATTCACCGGAGGAAGCCGGGCGAGCGGCACGGGTATCATTTCCAGAAAGCAGCAGAAGGATTCGCTGTATACCTCGATAATCGAGATGAAAAAGACTCTCGTTGAAAAGACCGAGGCGTACCAGCAGTACCAGGCGGAGGCAGCGAAATTCGCAGTCGAGATCGACGGCATGCAGGACGAGCTGAGAAGCTGCGATTCTCAGGAGATCAACCTCCGCGCTGAGCTGTCGAAGTTCAATACGCTGGCTCAGCAGCTTACCGAGCAGGGAGCGCACTCAAGGCAGGCTCTGGAGCGCTTCGACCTCCAGATAAAGAATTACACCGCGCAGCTCACCGAACTTCGCAGTGTGGTCGAGGAGTGCGACAAAAAGGCTGAGGGGCTTGAAGAAAAGCTGAAGCAGTCCGGCAGCGAGCGCGACTCCGCGGCTTCGCAGAGCAAGGAGATTTCCGAGGAGATATCCCGGATAAACCTCGAGCAGATGGCTGCGAAGAAGGATATCGACGCGTTCAACGTTGAGATCAGGAACCGTGAGGAGAACCGCCGGGCGCTGTTTCAGAGCAGCGACAGCTTCCGCGGGAAGATGGCGGAGCTCGACCGCAGCGACGAGGAGATCCGCGTTGAAATTGAGAAGCTCCGCATGGAGCTTGAGCAGCACAGCGGGGAGCTCACCGGCAAGGACGAGGATATTTCCCGCAGCATGGCAGAGATAGACAGCCTGGATCTGGCGATAGGTCAGATGAACCGCGACATAAACGAGGCGAACCGCGACAAGGAGCGCTTCGCAAGGGAAGTCGCCAGGCTGGAGGAGCGCCGCAAGAGCGAGGAGCGTGAGAAGGAGCGCATAGTCTCCATGCTGCTCGAAAGCTACGACATGACGGTGTCGATGGCGATAGAGCAGGCGAAGCCGCTTGAGAACCTGCTGGCGGCGGAAAACGACCTCGAGGAGCTGAGAAAGCAGATAACAAAGCTCGGAAACGTCAACATGGAGTCCATCGAGGAGTACCGCACGGTGTCGGAGCGATACAAGTTCCAGACCGCGCAGCTCGACGACATCGAAAAGAGCAAGCGGGAGCTTGAAAGGCTAATCGCCGACCTCACCGAGGATATCAAGACGCGCTTCCTCAACAGCTTTGAGGAGATAAACAAGAGCTTCAAGGAGATATTCGTCAGCATTTTCGGCGACGGAGCGCACGGCGAACTCAAGCTCACCGACCCGGAGGACGTTCTGAATTCCGGCATTGAGATACTCGCGGCACCGCCTGGAAAGGTCATAAAGAACCTGATATCCCTCTCCGGCGGCGAGCAGACGATGGTCGCCATCACGATCTACTTCGCGATACTCAAGCACCGTCCGACGCCTTTCTGTATGCTCGACGAGGTAGACGCGGCGCTCGACGATGTGAACGTAGACAAGTACATAACTTACCTCAACCAGTTCAGCAGCCAGACGCAGCTGATGGTAATAACCCACCGCCGCGGAACAATCGAGGGCTGCAAGGTGCTTTACGGCGTTTTCATGCAGGAAAAGGGAGTTTCAAGGCTCCTGCGCCGCGAGCTTGCCGATGAGCTGGACGTAGAGCTTAAATGATTTTGCATAACCAACGCGGCTTTGAGCATACTTACTCAGTATGCCGGAATGGAGGTTACATGGGATTTTTTGACAGATTCAAAAAGAAGAAACATCAGGAAGAAGAACTGAACGAACAGGAGGCTGTGCTCGATGAAAACTCCGGCGAAACCAGTACTGAAAGCGGCGGCACCGAAATCGGAGCTTCCGGATATACCGAAGCTGAAGCGCCTGTTCAGCCTGACGGTGGAGTTCCCGCAGCCGAGGAGCCGGAGCAATCCGGGAATTACGCTGCGTTCGAGGCTCCCGAAGCCGAAGCGGAGGAGCCGCTGACTCAGCCGGAGGCGATACCCGAGCCTGAGGAGGCGGAGGAGCCCGAGGAAATTCCGCAGGCTATGGAGGCTCCCGCCCCCGAAGAAGAAACCGAGCCGGAGGAGGTCCCGCAGGAGGAAGTTTCCGAGCCGGATTTCACCGAGGATTCCGAAGAAGCTCCGAAGAAGCAGGGATTTTTCGAGAAGCTGAAAAACGGCCTGAAAAAGACGAAGGACGGCTTCATGAGCAAGCTGGAGCTGCTGATGAACAGCTTTACGAAGATAGACGAGGACTTTTTCGACGAGCTGGAGGAAACGCTGATCCTTTCCGATATCGGCGCGGAGACCTCCATGCAGATATGCGACAAACTCCGCCAGGCAGTAAAGCGCACGGGCGCCACCGACCCCGCGGACGTCAAGCAGCTCCTGCGCGGCATCATCGCGGAAATGCTCACCGGCGACAACGAGCTGAAGCTTGATACAAAGCCGTCTGTTATCATGGTGATAGGCGTCAACGGCGCAGGCAAGACCACCACGATAGGCAAGCTCGCGGCGAATCTCAAGGCGCAGGGCAAGAAGGTAGTCGTAGCGGCGGCGGATACATTCCGTGCGGCAGCTATTGAACAGCTCAACGTATGGACTGACCGCGCCGGCGTGGACATCGTCAAGCACAGCGAGGGCAGCGACCCCGCCGCAGTCGTGTTCGACGCGCTGACCGCAGCGAAGGCGCGCGGCGCTGACGTAGTGCTCTGCGACACTGCAGGAAGGCTCCACAATAAGAAGAACCTCATGGAGGAGCTGAAAAAGATCGCCAGGGTGATAAACCGCGAAGTTCCGGACGCGTCGGTTGAAACTTTATTGGTTCTTGACGCGACTACTGGACAGAATGCAGTCAATCAGGCCAAACTTTTCAGTGAAAGTGCTGAAATTACAGGAATTGTTCTCACAAAGCTTGACGGAACCGCAAAAGGTGGTATAATAATACCTATAAAGAATGAGCTCGGCATTTCCGTGAAACTTGTCGGCGTGGGCGAGAAGATCGACGATCTCCAGCCGTTCGTTCCGGCGGACTATGTAAAAGCTCTGTTCGAGTAAGAAATTTTCCCATGAATGGGTAAAATAAAGCGCCCATGAGGCGCAGTAAATTGGAAAGGATTTTTTATGAAACATCTTCACAAATCGGGCGAAGAAAAACCTGCCGCCTCGTCGCCTGTCCGACAGAAATTGATAATCGCGTCCAACAATCAGGGCAAGATCATGGAGTTCAGAAAGCTCCTCGAGCCGTTCGGGTTCGACGTTGTATCAATGCGGGAGGCAGGCTTCACAGACGAGATCGTAGAGGACGGCGATACCTTCGAGGAGAACGCGCACATAAAGGCGCGCGCTGTTTTCGAGGCAACAAAGCTCCCTACCATCGCAGACGACAGCGGACTTGAGATAGACTTCCTCAATGGCGCACCGGGTATCTATTCCGCGCGCTATGCCGGCGAGGGCGCTACCGACAAGGAGCTTTGCGAGAAGGTACTTGAGGAGATGCACGGCGTGTCCAGACCCCTTAGAGAGGCACGCTTCGTTTGCTCGATCTATTTCATCTACGCCGAGGACGACGAGTATTCCGTAAACGGTACCGTTGAGGGGTACATAGGCGATGAGATGGTCGGCGACAAGGGCTTCGGCTATGACCCCATCTTCATGGTGGACGAGGATCACAGCATGGCGGAGCTCGACCAGGACGAGAAAAACAGGATAAGCCACCGCGCCAAGGCGTTCGAGGAGCTTGCCAAGATCTTAAAGGAGAAATTCAGTTAATGCTGACAAGTAAACAGAGAGCACATCTGCGCTCCATAGCGCAGAGCTACAATACAATATTTTTCGTTGGAAAGCTGGGTATCGGCGACGAGCTGGTAAAGCAGCTCGACGACGTTCTGAACTGCCGCGAGCTTATAAAGGTAGGCGTGCAGGAGAACTGCGAGTTCACCGCCCGTGAAGCCGCAGACCAGATCGCGGAGCTTACAAAGTCCGAGGTCGTGCAGGTGATCGGCAGGAAGTTCGTGCTTTACCGCCGCAACAAGGATCCCAAGAAGCGGGTGATAGAGCTTGAGTGACAGCGTGAAAAAGACTGGCATCTTCGGAGGGGCGTTCAACCCGGTGCATAACGGGCATGTCCGCCTTGCCGAGGAAGCCGTGAAGCAGCTCAAGCTGCGCCGTCTGCTTATAATCCCGACTTATGTTTCGCCGCACAAGCACACCGACCTTGCCCCGTATGAGGACAGGGCGGAGATGTGCCGCCGCGCGTTCGGGCATATCCCGGGCGTGGAGGTCAGCGACATCGAGGTAAGGCTCGGCGGGACGAGTTATTCGATAAACACCGTCCGTGCACTGAAGGAGATGTACCCCAACGAGCAGTTCTTTCTGCTCATCGGCGGGGATATGCTGTTCAGCTTCGACAAGTGGTATAAGTACGAGTCGCTGCTCAAGGAGACGAAGGTCTGCGCGGCAGCCCGTGACGGCGACAGCTTCGCGGACATGATGGAGTACGCCAACGAACTGGGGCGCATAAAGGTGCTCCCGACCCAGGCGATAGAGATGTCCTCCACGGAGGTCAGAAATACCATCGCGCAGGACGGGGACTTTTCCAGAATGGTTCCGCATGGCGTTGCGGAGTATATCCGTGAAAAGGGGCTCTACAGGTGATAAATCATGAAAAAGTGGTACGATGAGGAATACGAATTCCAGGTCGAGGTCATCGGGTATCTCCGCGGAGACCACACCGAACATCTCTGCCGAAACGGCGAGGAGATCGGCGATACATACCGCTGTACCTACGGCTGCCCGGTCAACGCCGACGGTTATGGAATTTGCAGCAAGACCATGATGACGCTGTACCCGCTGATGGAGGCAGTCCGCAGCGGCGGCGACCTTGAAAATCTCGGGGGAGACGGGAAGTACAGCAAGACCATCGTGTGTCCGGACGGCTGCGTGATGTTCCGGCTGACCGCAAAGCCTCTGGGCGGCGAGAATTTCTTCAGAGGCGGCTTCTGGAAAGAGCCGTGAATCTAATGTGGAGGTAATTCTGTTTGAGCAGATACAAGGAATTCGACGAATACGAGGAACTCATAAAGGAGCGTCTTTCTAAAAAGCGCTTCACCCACAGCATGAACGTCGCCGAGGCATGCTACGACCTCGCGGAGAGATTCGGTGCGGACAAGAAGCGCTGCTATCTCGCAGGGCTTCTGCATGACATCATGAAGGAGGATCTCACGGACCGCCAGCGGCAGATGACCGTTGACAGCGGAATGTCCCCGGATCCTGCGGAGATCGACACTCCGGCGCTGTGGCATGCGGTGGCAGGCGCGGCGTACGTCCGGGACAGGCTCGGGATAGACGACGAGGAGATACTTGCCGGGATACGCTTCCACACGATCGGCTGCGCGAAAATGACGAAGCTTGAAAAAATCGTCTACCTCGGGGATATGATCTCTGCGGAGAGAAGCTATAAGGACGTCGACAAGTTCAGGAAGATCTGCCGCGACGACCTTGATAAGGCGATGTCCGTGGCGCTGATATACAATATCGGGGACGTCTGCAAGAAGTGCGGACACCTCCCGAGATACACGTTTGAAGCATACAATTATTATCTGAAATACAACAAGAATAAGGAGAGCTTATGACAGACAGAGAAGAACTGGAAATCGCGGTAAAGGCGCTTGATTCCAAGAAGGCAAAGAACATCACAGCGCTCAAGGTCGACGATCTCACTATCCTTGCAAACTACTTCGTTATCGCGTCCGCGTCCAGCACCACGCAGGTGAAGGCGCTGGCTGACGAGGTTGAGTACCAGCTCGGTGAGAAGGGCGTAAAGCCGAAGGGAATCGAGGGCTACCAGAGCAAGGAATGGATCGTGCTTGACTACTATGATATCATCGTGCACGTATTCCTGGAGGAGACCCGCGACTTCTATCAGCTCGAGCGCCTTTGGGCAGACGGTACGCCGGTCGACATTTCCGGTATCGTTAAGGATTGATAATTGATTACCGCAAAACGTCCAAAAATTGTTCCGGATTTTGTCAGAAATGACGAAAATCAAAATTTCCAATAAAATTTCTGATAACTGCTTGACAAATCGGGGTCTTTGCGATATAATTAATTATATACTTTTTGTATAACTACTATAAAATGTAGATAACCTATGCCTTGTGGCAAAGGGAGGGAAATATAGATGGCAGAAATTCGTCTTGGCAAAAATGAATCTCTTGATACCGCTCTGAAGCGTTTCAAGCGTTCATGCGCAAGGGACGGCGTTCTTGCTGAAGTTCGTAAAAGAGAGCATTACGAAAAGCCTTCGGTAAAACGTAAAAAGAAGTCCGAAGCTGCTCGCAAGCGTAAGTTCTGATTTTACGGAGCTTGATTGCTACTTAAAAATCAACGGTTAGACCGGGCAGTTTCTGTCCGGTTTAATTGTTATCTGGAACCAGAACGGAGGAAGCCGATGCTGTTTAAGCCTACATTCTGGCTGAAAAGCGTACTACAGATAGATGAGAAGTTCCTGACGGAAAACGGCGTGAAAGCGCTCGTCCTCGACATGGACAACACTCTTTCCATGCACGGAAACCCCGCCGCAGAGGCAGGCGTCGACGAGTGGCTCGGCAAAATGCGCGCCCTGGGAGTCAAAATGCGCGTTGTGTCCAACAACACGAACAAGCGCGTGGCTCCGCTTGCGGCGCTGCTTGGGCTGGAATTCACCGCGAACGGCGCGAAGCCGCTGACTTTCGGCGTTAACCGCGCCGTGAAGGCGATGGGCGCCGCGAAGTCCGAGACCCTGGTAGTGGGAGATCAGATTTTCACCGACGTGATGGCGGGGAACCTCGCAGGGATCCGCACCGTGCTGGTGGAGCCGTTCCACCTTGAGAAAACCTGGACGTTCAGGCTCAAGCGCAGGGTGGAGAGCGTGGTGTTCCACAGGGATTATTCAAAGCTGGAGGAAAAATAATGGAAATTTCATTCGGACCCGGCGGAAACGGTGAGAGCTGGGGCAGACGCAAATTCCCCGAGCAGCTTCCGGAGTACCTTTCCGGGCTTGGGCTGAACGGTTACGAGATAGAGTGCGGCAGGGGAGTCCGCCTTGCGGAAAAGACCCCGGCGCTGCTGCCCGGGCTTGCGAAGGAGCACGGGATATACGTCACGCTGCACGCGCCGTATTTCATTTCGCTTTCCTCGGTGGAGGAGGAGACGCGCCTCAAGAGCGTGGAGTATATTTTCCAGTCGGCGCAGGCGGCGCATTCCGTTGGCGCCAGGAAGATCGTAGTCCACAGCGGAAGCTGCTCAAAAATGACCCGCGAGGAAGCTACGGAACTTGCAAAGGATACGCTGAAAAAGGCGCAGGAGCGGCTGGATTCCGAGGGACTTTCCGAAATCATCATCTGCCCGGAAACGATGGGCAAGGTGAACCAGCTCGGAACTCTTGAGGAGGTCCTGGAGCTGTGCGGAGTCGATGAAAGATTCCTGCCGACGGTGGATTTCGGACATCTTTACGCACGCACACACGGCGGAATAACCTGCCGCGAGGACTACGCAAAAATGCTGGATCTCATTGCGGACAAGCTCGGAACAGAGCGCCTTAACAGCATGCATATCCATTTCAGCCGCATAGAGTTCACCGCAGGCGGCGAGAAGCGCCACCTGACGTTTGAGGACACACAGTTCGGTCCGGAGTATCAGCCGCTCATGCAGGAGATAAAGCAGCGCGGCATGACCCCGTCGATAATCTGCGAGTCCGCGGGCACACAGGCTGAGGACGCCGCAGAGATGAAGCGCTACTATGAATCGCTGTAAGGAGCTGATATGAGTCTGTACAACAGCCAGGAACTTCACGATGTGATGACCCAGATAGACCAGCAGCTTCTGCGGTATTTCACCGCCTGCGAGAACGAACAGCACCATCTTAACGTGGTCGAGGACGCTATTACCGGCGTGCTTATCCCGAGGGTGGAGGAACTGCTTGCGGAGGACAACATGAACGGCGGCGAGCATTCCATGTCCCGGAAAAGAAATCAGGGGCAGATGGGGCTGTTCTATAACGGCAGCGCCTATGTTACGAATTATCAATTTGCCAGGGGTATTCTGTGCGACGCTTACCGCAAGGCGGGAACAATGCCGTTCAAAGACGCGAAAACCGTTCAGGCAGAGGGCGGCAGACTTCTCAGCATGATAGAGGACCTGCAGGACGGCGGGCTTAATCTGTCGCAGTTCCTGAAGAAATACTACCGCGAAATGTACCTTGTCGGCAAGGACAAGCTCGTCAATGGGCTGGGACTTGCGCTGCAGCGCGTCGCGGAACGCGGTTTTAAGCCGGACGAACTGGTTGACGTAAACGCATATCAGCGCGGCGTAGCCCTGTGGGTGACCGCCGACAAAAAGATAATGGACAGCACGTTGTACATGTTCATCATGTATAATCAGCAGGCGCTCGGACTGGGCAGACCCAGGCTTGAAAACGGCGCTCTCTTCATCGGCAGCGAGGTAAAGCGGTACGATATCGTGTATGATTTCGTGCTGTGCGACCCAGAGCATTCGCCGGACAGAATGAACTTCAGCGCGAAGATGGAGCTTGTTCACGATGTGCTTCCGGACGGGAGCCGCCGGGTGCAGGGTTTCACCGTGAATTTCACTCCGGAGGAATCCGCAAAGCTGACTGCATTCCTGAAGCGGGTGTATTTCCCGGCTGACCTGGGTGTGAAGCCGCACCGCGTTCCGGTGACGATAGGCGAGGAGTTCCGCGACAACTACTACTTTGAATATGGCACGCCGGAGCAGAAAAACGCAGTCTCGGACAAGTGGGCTTCCACTGACGCGGCATACAGACACATGCGTGAACTGGCAAGGAAAAATAAAGATAAATAACGGGGGTAAGCATATGAAAAAAATACTGATTATGAACGGTCCCAACCTCAACCTGCTGGGCGAGCGCGAGCCGAACATCTACGGAAACGAAACGCTCAACACCATAAACGACGACCTCGACGAAAAGGCGCGTAAGCTTGGCTACGAGCCGGTATTCTTCCAGAGCAATTCCGAGGGCGGACTCATTGACCGCCTGCACGAATCCCGCCTGGACTGCGCCGGAGTTATCCTCAACGCTGGAGCCTACACGCACTACAGCTACGCTATCCGCGACGCTATCGCGGCGATACGCATTCCGGTAATCGAAGTGCACCTTTCAAATGTCAACAGCCGCGACGAATTCCGCAGGAATTCCGTTATTGCGCCTGTCTGCCGGGGAACTATCGCGGGCTTTGGAAGCTACAGCTACACGCTGGGTCTGTACGCCCTCGACAACATCTTAGGAGGCAGCAATGAGTAACATCGAAGCGCTCCAGGCGAAGCTTCCGGACGAGGCGTGCGGCGCGCTCATCACCTCGGACGTCAGCAGGCGTTATTTCTGCGGTTTCAAGTCCTCGGCGGGCGTTATACTCGTGACAAAGGAGCAGAGCTACCTGATAATTGATTCCCGCTATTTCGACAAGGCGAAGCAGCGCGTCACCGACTGCCGCGTGATACTTCTTGAGGACATGCGCACTCAGCTTTCCGAGCTGCTTTTAAAGCACGATATCAGGAAGCTCATGCTTGAGAGCGACTATATGACCCTCAGCGAGTTCGCCGCATATAAGGAGCAGCTCCATTTCGTGGAGCTCGACGCGACTTCATGGCTTTCTGACTTCATCTGGGGCATGCGTATAATCAAGACCGCCGAGGAGGTAAAACTCATCGTTAAGGCTCAGCGCATTGCTGAGAAAGCGTTTGAGCGGCTGGTCGACAACATTCACCGGGACATGACCGAAAAACAGGTAGCGGCGCTGCTGAACTACTACATGATGGATCTCGGCGCGGACGACCTTTCGTTTGAGACTATCGCGGCTTCCGGCGTGAATTCTGCGTCGCCGCATGCGGTCCCCACTGATAAGAAGCTCCAGGAAGGCGACTTCCTGACGCTGGATTTCGGCGCGGTCGTGGACAGCTACCACAGCGATATGACCCGCACCCTCGCCGTCGGAACAATATCTCCGGAGCAGGAGAAGCTCTACAACGCGGTTTACTACGCGAACCTCGACGGAATCAAGGCGGTAAAGCCCGGAATCAACGGCAAGGTCGTTGACAGCGTGGCGAGGGCTACCCTCGCGGCGTGGGGAGGTTACGACAAGTATTTCGGTCACGGCCTCGGTCACGGAGTGGGTCTCGAGATCCATGAGCAGGCCTACTTCGGCAGCCTTCTGCTCCACCATGAACGCCTGTGCCGCAGAAGAGCACACCGGCTTTGTGTTGGGCATCAGGTTCACGAAGGTGTAACCGCCGGCGGCTGCGGCGCGGCTGCCGGTCTCGATGTCCTCCTTGTACTCAAAGCCCGGGGTGCGCCAGTGGCAGTGCAGATCCACAAATGCGGGCAGCACAGTCAGCCCACCGGCATCCACCACCGTCTCGTTCTCGGCGGCAAGGGCGGAAAGATCCTGCCCTACGGCAGCGATTTTGCCATCCTTTACATAGATCTCGAGCGGCCGTCCCTCGGTGTTCACAGCGTTTGTCAGCAGCATCGCGGTTCCCTCCTGTAATGATATTTTTGTGTGTCAGGCGCCCGAAAACGGGCAAAAAAAAACTTTTCCCCGCAAAGGGAAAAGCTCATTGCGCAAAAAAAGGAAACAACGAAGCCACGGCAAAACCGGACGCGAACTGCTTGTTCAGTTTCGGGTTCTGGGCGCTGCACAGCATGGTGTTTCTCCTTTTCTTGATGGTTGCGTTTTCATTCGTATTATTTTATCATAGAACCGCAAAATGTGTCAATGGCTGTGCGCAAAAACAGGTGCTAAAAGGTTTCTGGTATCTCTCGCCGAATTTTGGACACTCTACCCAAAACCCGAGTCACGCGGCAAAATAACTGCCATTTTGTTCCACAATCCCTAGTGCAGCACTGTACTTTCGTCTCCTGCTGTGCTATTATAATACGGTAAAAGGGAGAGCCCCGCCGCGTGGGCGGGTGTTTATGGGAAAGAGAGGTTTTCCGCATGGGTTTACTTGAGGACGCGCGGAACATCCAGCGCAAGGACCCCGCCGCACGCAGCGTGCTGGAGGTAATGCTGCTGTACCCGGGATTCCACATTCTGGTGTACCACCGCATTGCGCACTGGCTGTACCAGCACAAGCACTTTTTTCTGGCACGATGGGTCAGCCAGCATGGCCGCCACCGCACCGGCATCGAGATCCACCCGGGTGCCACCATCGGCAAGTGTCTGTTTATCGACCACGGCATGGGCATCGTGTTCGGCGAGACCTGCGAGATCGGGGATAACTGCACCATCTACCACGGGGTAACGCTGGGCGGTACCGGCAAGGATACCGGCAAACGCCACCCCACCTTGGGCAACAACGTGCTTATCGGCGCGGGCACCAAGGTGCTGGGCCCGGTGTTCATCGGGGATAACGCCCGCATCGGTGCGGGCAGCGTGGTGCTGCGCAACCTGCCCGCTAACTGCACCGCCGTGGGCGTACCCGCCGAGGTAGTGCGTATCAACAACAAGGCGGTGAACCCCGCCGACGATCTGGACCAGCAGGATCTGCCGGACATCGTCTCGCAGCGGCTCACCGATCTGGACCGCCGCCTGAGCCAGCTGGAAAAGGCCGCGCAGGGCGATATCCCGCCCACTGCCGCACAGATCGCCGCCCGGCAGCGGAAATAAAAGATTTCTTTGAAAAAAAGAGGAGACAGGCTTCCCGGAAAGGTCGCCTGTCTCTTTTTTTGTTGTCAGCTGCGGTTATAACACCGGCTCACCGTTTTCTTTATTGCAATACATCCGGGCATCGGCCTGCCGGATGGCCTCGGTCAAGGGCTGCACATTGCACACGCCGCCAATGCTTACCGAAAGCCGGAGCTCCGGGTGGCTGGGCACCCGCGCTGCCTGCACAGCGTTCTGCACTCGTCGGATGACGCTTTCTACGCCGTCAGGGCAGTTCTGGGGCATCAGCAGCAGAAATTCATCGCCGCCATAGCGGATCAGGATATCAGTCTGACGCAGACAGCTCTGCATGGCTGCGGCCACGGTCTGCAATGCTTCGTCTCCCACCAGATGTCCAAAGCTGTCGTTGACCGACTTGAACTGGTTCACATCGATCATCGCCACACCGCCGTGCATCTCGCCCCCGGCAAGGAACTTATCAAAATAGCGGCGGGTGTAGGCTCCGGTCAGGGGGTCTACGAAGGCGCTGCGCTCCATGCCGTTGCAGCGGTCCAGCAGCAGCCGGTGGCCGCCCATATCCAGCCAGCGGCCATCCGTCAGCCGGGTGACCAGTTCCAGCATACAGCCCCTGCCGCCTACCTCGATATACTTGGAAATGACAAAATAGGCTTCCTCGTCCTTGAACTCGATCTTATTCAGGATGGTCTTGCGGGCATAGGCCTTGGCGGAAATGCAGTTTTCGCACCGGGTATCCTTGTTCCATACCATGTGGCAATTGCCGGGCTTTTCGGTCAGGATGCCGTCACTGTCCAGCGCAAGCACCTTGCGGTGCTCCGGGTCTACCAGACGCACCACATCAAAGATGCCCTGCAGCCGCCGTAGGAACCGGGCGGGATCTTCCTCCGGGTCGATGGCGGTCAGCAGCTCTGCCTGATGCTCCACGCGGTGCTGTTCATCGGTGAGGTGCCCCAGCACGTTCACGCAGCGGCGCACCCCGGCACCGCTCCAGATGGTATGCAGCGCCATCCGGTGCAGGTGCGGCTTCCCATCTCGCTGCACCATGACCGGCAGCACCACGTCCGGCGCTTCCGGCGTGGCGCGGCTGATGGCCTTGGAAAGCTTGCGCCGATCCTGCTCGTTCAAAAAGCCAAGTCCCTTGCCCTGCGCAAAATCGGTTACCGTTTTTTGCTGCAAGGGCTCGGCATGGTAGTCATACACGGTCACGCTGCCAGCCAGCAGGTCGTAGTCGAACCGGATGCCACCGCACTGGGCGGCGTAGAAATCCGTGCGCTCCTTTTCCTGCTCCAGCAGCAGCTGGGAGTGGTTCTCCCGGGGCAGCGCCTCCCGGTGCAAAATCTCCTCGGAAAGGCGGTGGGTCTCCTGCCGGAAGCCCCTGTCCCACTCCGAGCGGGTCAGCTCGGTGCGCAGCTGCTCCGAGGACTCTCGCAGGCAGTCCAGCAGCAGCGGGTTGAAGGCGCCGCACTCGCCGTTCAGGATCATGCGCAGCGCGGTGTCGTGGTCGTAGGCGTGCTTATAGCAGCGCTCGCTGGTCAGGGCGTCGTACACGTCCGCCAGTGCCACCACCTGCGCCGCAATGGGGATCTCATCTTCTTTCAGCCGGTCAGGGTAGCCATTGCCGTCCCAGCGCTCGTGGTGCCAGCGGCAGATGGCGTGCGCCACCTGCAAAAGCGGCTCGTCCCGCGCAATCGCCTGTCCCAGATCCTGCAGCATCTGTGCGCCCGCCACGGTATGGTTCTTGATAATGGCAAACTCCTCGGCAGTCAGGCGGCCGGGCTTGTTCAGGATCTCCTCCGGGATGACGATCTTGCCGATATCATGCAGCGCCGAAGCGGTGCTGATGAGGGCGATATCGCTTTCGTCCAGCTGATAGCGGTCGGTCTTTTGCACCAACCGGTGCAAAAGCAGGTCGGTCAGGGTGCGGATGTGCAGGACATGAAGCCCGCTTTCGCTGTTGCGGAACTCCACCACATGGCTCAGGATGCTGATCATCAGCACGCTGTTGTGCTCTTTTTCGTACACCTGATCGGTAACAAGGCGGGTGAGCCGCTTTTGCTTGGCGTACAGCATGAGGATATTCTTCACCCGGCGCAGGATCATAATCCGCTCGAAAGGACGGCGGATATAATCCGTTACACCCAGATCGTAGGCGCGCTCTATGTTGGCAGTATCCTCTGCCGCCGAGATGACGATGACCGGGATCTCGTCCAGCCATGCGTGGTACTTCATCACCCGCAGCACGTCAAAGCCGTCCATGCCCGGCATCATCAGATCCAGCAGAAGCAGGGAGATATCCGTGCGCTGCCGCATCAGTTCCACTGCCGCTGCGCCATCCTCCGCCTCCAGATAGTCATAGCCATCGCCCAGTATCTCCTTGAGCAGGGCACGGTTGATCTCGGAATCATCCGCGATCAGGATCTTCGGTTTCTCGTTCATGGCCATGTTTCTCCTTTTGCGGCGCATCCTTCTGCCCCGGCTTTGTTCCGGGCACACCGTCCGCACTGACTGGATGTAATAGGTTTTCCCTGGCATCCGCTTTATTGCATTCATTTATACTTTACTGGATTTTACAGCAAAATGCAAGGCTGCGTGCAACATTTTCTGCCATTTTCCGGTATTTTCTGCAAACGTTTTCATTCCCGGTTGTATAAATGCAATTCAATTTTTACAGTACCCTTTGCAAACGTTGTTCGAAAGCAAGCCGTTTGTCGTTACAGCCCTTTCTGTGAAAATGCGGTTGCCGCGCTCCGCAGAGCGCGGCAACCGCGAAATATAAACCTTATTTCCGCTGATGATGCGCAGAGCAAAGCGGAGCGCATTTTAAATCGTTCCACTCTGAAAGAAAAAGGACTGCTGCGCAAAAAAACGCAACAGTCCTTTTAAGATTCATTCTTGGGGCATCATGGCATCAAACCATCCCATCAGCTCCGCAGCCATCTGTTCCAGCCGGGTCTCCGGCTGCCATGCAGGCTGTGCAGGCTCCGGGGGCAGTGCCTGTTCCGGGGCGCAGAGGCTTTCTTCCGTTTCCGGTGCAGCCTCGCACTGCGGCACAGCCTCGGGGGCGGTGTCCGGCTGCGCAGGTGTTTCCGGGGCGGTCTGCCGCATGGCGGCAAGAGCAGCCTCGGCTCTGCGGCAGGCGGCTTCGGCCTTTTCTGCCCGGGCATTGGCCTGTTCCAGCTGCTCCCACGCCTGCTCACAGGCGGCTTCCAGCTCTGCATTATCGTGCTTGAGGGCAAGCAGGGTGCGCTCAAAGGCGAACATCCGGGTCTGATACCGGCGCACCTCGGCGCGTGCCGCAGCCAGCTTGCGGCTCAGCTGCTCTGCCTGTGCCCGGGCGCTTTCCGCCTGTGCTGCGGCAGATGCCTGTACAGCGACCTGCCGGGCAAATTGTCCGCGCAGGGCACCGGTCTCCCGCTCTGTCTGCACCATGATGCCCTCCCATGCACACCTTGCACGGGGCTTTCGCTGACCGCATGGGCGCAGCTGCCAGCCCCATTGTAGCCTGTAATTACTTCCGCTTGTTCAGGATGGCCAGCAGCTCGTCGTAGTAACGATTGTCGCTGCTTTCCTCTTCCACGGTCTTCTTTTCAGCCGGAGCAGCAGCCGGGGCGGCATTGGATGCCGGAGCCGCAGCTGTGCCGGTATCGCTGCTGAACACCGCAGTGGGCACAGACTGTGCACCGCCCATGGCGTTGTTAATGCTGTTGCGCAGATCGCTGGCGCTCTTGTTGTCAAAGCCGGTGGCCACAACGGTCACGCGCATCTCATCGGACAGGTTCTCATCAAAGGCAGTACCCCAGATGATGTTTGCATCGGGATGTGCGCTCTGGGTGATGAGGCCTGCGGCGGTCTCTACGTCCTCCAGACCGATGTCCGGGCTGGAAGTGATGTTGATGATAACGCCGTGTGCACCGGCGATGCTGGTCTCCAGCAGCGGGCTGGAGATAGCAGCCTTGGCGGCGTTCTCGGCCTTGCCTGCACCCTTGGCGCTGCCCACGCCCATGTGGGCGTAGCCGGCATCCTTCATGATGGAGCGCACGTCGGCGAAGTCCAAGTTGATGAAGGCGGGCACGTTGATCAGGGCAGAGATGGACTCAACGCCCTGACGCAGCACATTGTCGGCAGCCTGGAAGGCATTCATCAGGGTGATCTTTTCCTGACTGATCATCTTCAGGCGCTCGTTGGGGATGACGATCAGGCTGTCAACGTGCATCAGCAGGTTGGCAATGCCCTGCTCGGCCAAACCCATCTTGCGCTTGCCCTCAAAGGAGAAGGGCTTGGTAACGATGCCGACGGTCAGGATGCCCAGATCGTGTGCCACCTCGGCCACAACGGGTGCCGCACCGGTGCCGGTGCCGCCGCCCATACCGGCGGTGATAAAGACCATCTGGGAGCCCTTGAGGGCGTTGGCGATCTCGTCCTTGCTTTCTTCAGCGGCGCGCTGGCCGATCTCCGGGTCTGCACCCGCACCGCGACCCTTGGTCAGCTTGGAACCCAGCTGCACCTTGACCGAGGCATGGTTCTTGGCCAGTGCCTGCTGGTCAGTATTCATTGCGATGAACTCCACGCCCTGCAGGCCATCGCTCACCATGCGGTTCACAGCGTTGCCGCCGCCGCCGCCCACACCGATCACCTTGATCGTCGTAACGTTTTCGTCCAGTTCTTCATCGAGCATCAATGCCATAACTTTGTCCTCCATCGGATTTTTATGTGGAACTGCGCAAATGCCGCACAGAAATTATCATACGATATTTATATAACTGTATCGTATCATTTTTTTGCTCCGATTGCAAGACAAAATTGCTTTTTCGTGGGTGTTTTTTTCACAACCCCACTCCGGGCGGGTATTTCCTGCCAAATCTGTGCGCCCAGCCCCGCCAAAAGCCGGTCAAGGTCTGCATATCCGCGCCGGACAAACTCCACCCCGCCAAGGCGGCTGCTGCCCCGGGCAGCCAGCGCCGCAAGCGCCAGCGCCGCCCCGCCCCGCAGGTCCGGTGCAGTCAGCTTTGCCCCGCGCAGCGTCCCGCCCGGCTGCACATACAGGGTGCGCTCTGCCACCCGGACGTTTGCCCCCAGCGCCGCAAAACCCTCGGCACAGGCAAAACGATTTTCAAACACCCTGTCCTGCAGGCGGCTTTCCCCCTGTGCGCAGAGCATCACCGCCGCCAGCAGCGGGGCGGCGTCCGTGGCAAGGCCCGGGTAGGGTGCTGTGTGCACATTTCCCGCGCCGCGCAGTGCCCCGAACCGCGAAATGGCGGCAGCATCGCGTGCCCGCTCTACGGTGCAGCCCATTTGTTCCAGAATTTCCAGCAGCGGGGCATACAGCCCGGGTGCGCAGCCCGCCAGTTCTACCCTGCCGCCCGCCGTTGCCGCCGCGCAAGCCAGCGTGGAGGCGATGATGCGGTCTGCCACCGGCATGAAGGTGCAGCCCGCAAGGCAGCGCCTTCCCTGCACCCGGATGGTGTCGGTGCCCGCGCCCTCCACGCAGCCGCCGCAGGCGTTGAGAAAGGCGGCAAGATCCGTGATCTCCGGCTCTTTTGCAGCGCCATGCAGCACGGTCTGTCCCTGCGCCGTGGCGGCGGCCAGCAGCAGCGTCTCGGTAGCGCCCACGCTGGGGAAACTAAGACAAATTTCTGCGCCCCGCAGCCCCGCCGGGGCGTACAGCGTAAGCTGTCCGGGTGCAGCGGGCAGCTGCCGCACGCCCATCTGCGCCAGCCCCTGCAAATGCAGGTCGATGGGTCTTGCCCCAATACGGCAGCCCCCGGGCAGTACGGTGCTTACCCGCCCCAGCCGCGCCAGCAGCGGCGCACAGAACAGGATGGACGCCCGCATCCGGCCTGCGGCCTCCGGTGCAAGGTCGGTGCGCATAGGCTGTCCCTGCACCACCAGTTCTGTGCCCTGCCAGCCCGCTGTGCAGCCCACGCCCCGCAGCAGGGCAAGACAGTCCTCCACATCGGTCAGGCGCGGCACATTTTGCAGCCGCACCGGCCCGCTGCATAGCAGCGCAGCTGCCAGCAGCGGCAGCACACTGTTTTTGGCCGCAGGCACTTCCACCCTGCCCTGCAAAGGCCGCCCGCCTGTAATGATCCAATCCCCAGCCATGCCAAGACCCCCGTTCTGCAAAAGATACCCCATGGTATGCAAAACGAGGGTCTTTGGTCAACAAAATGCGCCGGAAACGGCTTTCCCGCAGTCTGCGGGATTTGTCCGGTCATTTGTCCGTTTTTTTTCGCATTTCCGCGCCGCTCCTGCCCTGCCGCGGCAGGAAATGCCGGTCTTTATCAGCTTTCGCCCCGGGAGACGGAAAGCACGATGCCCATCTCGCCCAAAAGCATCATCAGGCTGGTGCCGCCGGAGGAGAAAAAGGGTAGACTGATGCCGGTGTTGGGGATGGTGTTGGTGACCACCGCGATGTTCAGCACTGCCTGCAGCGCCACCTGCACCACAAAGCCCACCACCAGCAGTGCGCCAAAGCGGTCCGGCGCGTGCGCCGCCAGCGTGATGCCCCGCCACAGCAGCGCGCTGAACAGCAATATCACCGCACACGCGCCCAGAAAGCCCAGTTCCTCGCAGAGGATGGAAAAGATGAAGTCGTTCTGCGGCTCGGGCACGAACAGATGCTTCTGGCGGCTGTTGCCCAGCCCCAGTCCTGCCGCCCCGCCGGAGCCGATGGCATACAGGCTCTGGATGGTCTGGTGTCCGTCGCCCAGCGGGTCGGCAAAGGGGTCGAGCCACGAGTTGAGCCGGTCGGCGGCGTAGGGCACCAGCTCCGGCATGAGCACGATAGCCGTGCCGATGGCGGCAGCGCCGCCCGCCCCTGCCAGCAAAAACCACCGCAGCCCGGTACCGCCCACGAACATGAGCACCGCGCCGATACTCAAAATCAGCACCGTGCCGGAAAGGTGGGGCTCCAGCAGCATGAGCACCGCCACCACCCCCAGCACCAGCGCAAAAGGCACCACTCCTACTGCAAAGCTGCCCATGCGGTCGTGGTTCAAAGCAATGATGTGGGCAAACACCAGCACCACCGCAAATTTGGCGATCTCGCTGGGCTGTAATGTGCCCAGCCCCGGCAGCACAAGCCAGCGCTTGCAGCCGTTATATTCCGGCATGAACAGCACCGCCGTCAGCAGCACCAGCGAGAGCGCCAACAGCGGCCACGCAAGCTTGTGATAGATATGGTAGTCCACCCGGCTGGCCATCCACATGGCCCCCAGCCCCATGGCGGCGTACAGCAGCTGCGGCCGCACATAGGCAAAGGCGTCCTGCCGCCGGTACAGCGCCACCGCGCTGCTGGCGCTGCACAGCATCACCAGCCCAAAGGCTACCAGTGTGAGCACCAGCACCAGAAAGGGCAGGTCCATGGGCGGCAGCGGCCGCAGCAGCCCTTTGCGGGCAGCAGTTCTGTGCAATCCCGGTCACCTCCGTTTCTGTTATTGTACGCGGACGCGGGGGCGGTTAGTCATACGCACCGCCCCCGGGCGCATAAACTGCCCGCAAAGGGGGTGCTGCCATGTGCGGCTCAAAACCCACAGACGCCCTGCGCACCCTGCCGGAGCGGGCGTTCCGTCTGCGGGCACGGCTTATTGCGGTGGGGCTGTGCGCCGTCTGCTTTGCAGGGCTCATCGGGCGGCTGTTCTGGCTGCAATTATGCACCGGCGGCTGGTACACCCAGCGAGCGCTGGGGCAGCAGCTGCGGGACACCGTTGTGCCCGCCGATCGGGGCAAGATATACAGCGCCGATGGCGCACTGCTTGCCGCCAACAGCAGTTGCTGGACCCTGCGCGCCAGCCCCCGGGAGATGCCGGAGGATAAGCTTGCCCTTGCCGCCAAGGAGCTTGCGGAGATTCTGGAACTGGACGAGGCCAAGCTGCTGGAAAAGTTCAGCGACCGGCGCGCGAACGACTGCCTTTTGCGCTACCGGGTGGAGCGGGAAACTGCCGATGCCGTGCGGGATTTCTGCGCAGCGAACGGCATTACCGGCGTGCGCATCAATCAGGACTCCAAGCGCTGGTACCCGCAGGGGGAGTTTTTGGCTTCGGTGCTTGGTTTTACCAATGTGGACAACGCCGGGGTCAGCGGGCTGGAGCTCGAATACAACGACACCCTTACCGGGCAGAACGGAGTGGTGCTGACCGCCGTGAACGCTTGGGGCTACACGCTGGCGCAGAGCTACGAGACCGAGCTTGCCCCCGTGGAGGGCAGCGGGCTGCGGCTGACCATCGATGCAAATATTCAACATTATCTTGAAAATGCGTTGAATTATGCGGTGCAGGAGCACCATGTAGCCGCCCGCAGCGTGGGCATCGTGATGGAAGTGAACACTGGGGCAGTGCTGGCCATGGCTACCACCCCGGCCTACGACCCCAACCAGCCCCGGGTCATCGCCGACAAGGCCGCGCGCGCCGCCGTAGATGCCCTTTCCGGTAAAGAGCGCGCCGCTGCCTTGCAGCTGGCGCAGCAGACCCAGTGGCGCAACAAGGCAGTGAGTGACTTATACGAGCCGGGCAGCGTGTTCAAGCTGATCACCTGCGCTGCGGCGCTGGACGCCGGTGCCATTACCCGGCACTCCACCTTTTACTGCGGGGACTCTATCTCGGTGGCGGGCACGCGGTTCCACTGCGCCAACCACAAGCGCCACGGGGCCCAGACCGTGACCCAGGCGCTCGAAAACTCCTGCAACCAGAGCTTCATCCAGATCGGTGCCCGGCTGGGCCGGGAGGCTTTCTGCAGCTACTTCGCCGCCTTCGGCCTCCGGGAGCCCACCGGCATCGACCTGCCCGCGGAGCCGAGGAAGAGCCTGTACTACACCGCCGACCGGATGGGCCCGGTGGAGCTGGCCTCCTGCGCCTTCGGGCAGAGCAGCAAGATCTCCTACCTCGAAATGGCAGCGGCCGTCTGCGCCGTAGTCAACGGCGGGAAGCTGATGCGGCCCTACGTGGTTTCCGACATCCTTGCGCCGGATGGGAGCCTCATTGAACACATCGGCCCCGCCTGCACCCGGCAGGTGCTCAAGGCCGAGACCAGCGCCGTCATGCGGGAGATGATGGAGGCCGTCGTTCTCTACGGCGGCGGACGGAACGCACAGATCGCGGGCTACCGGGTGGGCGGCAAGAGCGGCACCAGCCAGAAACTGGACAGCGCCGACGAAAAAGCCCGCATCGCCAGCTTTGTGGCCGCGGCCCCCATCGACGACCCGCAGTTCCTCTGCCTCGTCTGCCTTGATGAGCCCCACAGCTGGACCACAGCCGGCGGTAGCCTCTCGGCCCCCGTCTGCGCCGAGGTGCTGGAACAGACTCTCGTTTACAAGGGCATCCCCCGCGCCGCTGTGCCGGATGCAGCTGCCTCCGAGCCCACCGCCGCCGACCTCCCAGCCGACGGCGACAGCTTCGATGGTGCCTAACAAAAAAGACCGCCGAAGCGGTCTGAAAGGTTCGTGGTTAATTCTGCTGCGGCTGCTCGCGGAACCGGATCTCACCGGTGGCCGCATCCATGGACTCGACGATGGCGAGGCTCTCCAGCTGGATGCCCTTGCTGCGGATCAGCTCGCCGCCCTGCTGGAAGCCCTTCTCGACGGCGATGCCGATGCCCTCGACGGTGGCCCCGGCCTCATTGGCCAGTTCCAGCAGGCCCATCAGGGCGCAGCCGTTGGCCAGGAAATCGTCGATGATGAGGACATGGTCTTCCGGGGTGAGGAACTTTTTGGAGACGATGACGTTATAGATTTTTTTGTGGGTGAAGGACTGGATCCTGGTCTCGTAATTGTTGTAGTCCAGATTGATGCTCATGGACTTTTTGGCAAAGACTACCGGCACATTGAACTCGCTGGCGACCACTGCTGCAATGCCGATGCCGCTGGCTTCAATGGTCAGCACTTTGTTGATAGGCTTGCCTGCAAACAGGCGCTTCCACTCTTTTGCCATCTCGCGGAACAGCGGGATGTCCATCTGGTGGTTGATGAAGCTGTCCACCTTCAGCACGTTGCCCTCGCGCACGATGCCGTCCTTGCGAATCCGATCTTCCAGCAGTTTCATTTCAGTCTCTTCCTCCAAGCTTTTGATACAGCATTTCGATTTCACCTAGTATACCGGATTCCCCTACCGGATTTCAAGGTCTTTTGGGCAATTTCTCTCTTGTTTTCTCCAAAAATTCGAGTATACTGAAGGTAATCCTCGGAATAAGAGGCCGAGGAGCTGCGGAGGTTGTGGAGAGCCTCCCGCACTGTGGGATACGAAGGACAAGAAGGAGCAATACCATATGAAAACAGGATTGGTCTTGGAAGGCGGCGCGATGCGGGGTATGTTCACCGCAGGCGTTCTGGATGTGCTGATGGAACATGACATCACGGTAGACGGTGCCATCGGCGTGTCGGCCGGTGCCGTGTTCGGCTGCAATTACAAGTCGCATCAGATCGGCCGCACCATCCGCTACAACACCCAGTACTGCAACGACCGGCGCTATGCCAGCTTCAAGAATCTGCTGCGCACCGGCAATCTGTACAGCGAACAGTTCTGCTATCACGATGTCCCCGAAAAGCTGGACCCGTTCGACGAAACGGCCTTTGCGGCCTCGCCCATGGATTTCTTCGTCGTCTGCACGGACGTGAAGACCGGCGAACCCATTTACCACAAATGCCGCAAGGGTGACGCCGAGGATGTCCGCTGGATGGAGGCATCGGCTTCCATGCCGCTGGCCGCCAGGATCGTCCAGATCGGCCACTACGGCCTGCTGGACGGCGGCGTCGCCGACTCCATCCCCATCCGCTTTTTTGAGTCCATCGGTTACAAGCGCAACCTCATCATCCTGACCCAGCCCAAGGGCTTCGTCAAGAAGAAGAACCCCCTGCTGCCCGCCATCCGGGCGCGGTATCTGCGCTATCCGGCCTTTGTGGAGGCCGTGGCCGACCGCCACGAGCGCTACAACGAGACGCTGAGCTACATCTCCATGCTGGAGCAGGCCGGTGCCGATTACGTCATCCGCCCGCCCATCCCGCTGGAGATCGGCGCCATGGAGCGTGACCCCGATCAGCTCCGCCGCGTCTACGAGACCGGCCGCGCCGTGGCACAGATCCAGATCGACAAGATCAAAGCCTTCCTCGACGCCGCCAAGGCGGAACCGGAAGCCTGACAGACAGCAAGCCCCGCCCTGCATCGCACACATTTCCCATGCGGCGCAGGGCGGGGCTTTGTTCGTGATCGGCGGGCATTGTGGTCAAACGACCCTGACAAATGACCTTTCACCCAGGCATCTGTCACACGGTAAAGTCGGAAAAGATGTTTACTATGGACAATCCCATTGGTTCTGGTTCAATCCTCTCCTATCCAAAGGAACGCCTATCGAAGTAACCATTGACCCCCAAAAACCAGAAAGAAGCATTGTTGCCTCCTGGGAAATTTAAGAAAAACGGTGACTTTCCGCATTGTGGAAAGTCACCGTTTTCTCTTATGCTGTGCAGTGGTCGTTCACTGCACGGATTGATAAGAAGGAGAACTTAAATTTCATACCATCTGATTTCATTGGCATCCAGATGCAGGTCAAAGCTGTTGCCATCCGTCGTATAAACTGTGGTATCCTGCGGCTCG
>OGLI01000425.1_pt1 | contig 38130 bp, 30 predicted proteins | sample 1572661 | NCBI WGS metagenome assembly OGLI01 (sample SAMEA2581901, study PRJEB24529) | metagenome | biome: Human gut stool | place: China | collected 2011 | reverse complement strand
TCGTGGAAGCCCCGGAAGCGGAAGCCGAAAAGGCTGCGCAGATCCTGCGGGAGGAAATGGAAGGCTGCGTGCAGTACGCGGTGCCTCTGAGCACCGATGTGCACGCAGGCAAAAACTGGCTGGAGGCACACTAAAATGATCATTCTCGGAATCGAGTCTACCTGTGACGAAACTGCTGCTGCACTGGTGGAGGACGGACGGCACCTGCTGAGCAACGTCATCTCCACCAGCGTCAAGGAGCAGGCGCTGTACGGCGGCGTTGTGCCGGAGATCGCCAGCCGACGCCACTGCGAGTTTATCAGTGCTACGGTCAAAAAAGCCCTGCTGGACGCAGGCAAGACCATAGACGCTGTGGACGCCGTGGCTGTCACCTTTGCGCCGGGGCTCATCGGTGCGGTGCTGGTGGGCGTAAACTTTGCCAAGGGTCTGGCCTACTCGGCGGGCAAGCCGCTGGTGCCGGTGCACCATCTGCGGGGACACATCGCCGCGCTCTACCTGACCCACCCGGAGCTCAAGCCGCCCTTTTTGTGTCTGGTGGCCTCCGGCGGGCACAGTCACATCGTGGAGGTGCAGGACTACACCCACTACCACATTCTGGGTCATACCGTAGACGATGCTGCGGGCGAAGCCTTTGACAAGGTGGCCCGCACACTGGGTCTGCCCTACCCCGGCGGCCCCAGCGTAGCCGCCGCCGCAAAGACCGGCGACCCCAAGGCCTACCGCCTGCCGGTGCCCCATGTGGAGGGCAAGTACAACGTGAGCTTTTCCGGCTTAAAGACCGCCGTGCTCAATGAGGTGAACAAGGCGCAGATGAAGGGCGAGGAAGTGAACGTACCCGACCTTGCCGCCAGCTTTCAGGAACGCATTGCGGGCATTTTGGCCGAAAAGCTGCTGCTGGCTGCTGCCGATACCGGGGCAAAGCAGGTTTGCCTTGCCGGCGGCGTAGCCGCCAACGGACGTCTGCGCCAGCTGGTAAATGACGGTGCCCAGAAGCTGGGCGCAAAGGTCTACCTGCCGGAGCTGAAGTTCTGCGGCGACAACGGTGCCATGATTGCGGCACAAGGCTACTACCAGTACATTGCCGGACACACCGCCGGGCTGGAGCTGAACGGCCTGCCCACCCTGCCCATCGACTACGAATAAACACAACACCGGAGGTGTTCCTATGATTGAGCGCAACCCCATCCTGCAAAGCCTGTTCGACCGCAAGTCGGTGCGGGTGTATGAAGAAAAGCCCATCCCTGCCGAGATGAAGCAGGCCATTTTAGAAGCTGCCGCACAGGCACCCTCTGCGGGCTGTCAGCAGCTGTATACCATTTTAGACATCACCGACCCGGCGCTGAAGGAAGCGCTGGCCGAAAGCTGCGACCACCAGCCCTTTATTGCCAAAGCGCCGCTGGTGCTGGTGTTCTGCGCCGACTGCAAAAAGTGGTACGATGCCTACTTAGAGGTCGGCTGCACGCCCCGCACCCCGGGTGTGGGCGATTTGATGCTGGCAGTCACCGATACCGCCATTGCCGCCCAGAACGCCGTGGTCGCCGCCGAAAGCTTTGGCATCGGCTCGTGCTACATCGGGGACATCATGGAAAACTGCGACACCCAGCGCAGCCTGCTGCATCTGCCGGACTATGTGTTCCCGGCGGTTATGCTGGTGTTCGGCTGGCCCACCCAGCAGCAGAAGGACCGCGTAAAGCCCCAGCGCTGCGCCATGGAGCATATCGTGCACGAAAACGGCTACCGCACCATGGACGGCGCAGAGCTGCGGGATACCTTTGGCTACAAGGCTGGCAACACCCCCTTTGACCAGTGGTGCACCGCCTTTTGCAACCGCAAGTATAACTCCGATTTCTCCAAAGAGATGACCCGCTCGGCGGAGGAGTACCTCAACCAGTTCCGGTAATCTGAACCGCAAATTACAGCAACAAAAAGCGGCAGCTGCACGGTGTTTTGTGCAGCTGCCGCTTCTCGTTTATCTTTGATTCTCCGCAAACAATGCGCCCAGTTCCGGCAGGATATCGTGGGGCAGCATTCCGTACTCGCCGCGCTTTGCGGCGGCGCGGTCGGCGGCGGCACCGTGCAGATATACCGCACAGGCAGCAGCTTGGTAGGCGGGCAGACCGCAGGCCAGCAGCGCCGCAAGCATCCCAGCCAGTACATCCCCGCTGCCGCCCCGGGCAAGCCCCGGGTTGCCGGTGGGGTTCACGCACACCCGCCCATCCGGGCTTGCCACCACAGTGCGTGCCCCCTTCAGCACCACCACAGCATTCCACGCCTTGGCATACCGCAGGGCAATGCCCTCCCGGTCGGTAGCAAGCGCTGCTGCCGAAAGGCCGGTCAGGCGCGCCATCTCGCCGGGGTGCGGGGTAACTACCAACTCCCCTGCCGGGTGCGGGAAGGGCTTGCCCTCTGCCAGCAGCTGGGCAGTGGCGTTCAGGCCGTCGGCATCCAGCACCGCAGCCCCCACAAAGCCGGGCAGCAGCTGCTGCACCAGCGTGCGGGTCTCGGTGGCCCGGGCGGCGCTTTGCGCTGTGCCGCCAAGGCCGGGGCCCAGCAGCAATACGGTAGCCTTCTGCCGCCGGAGTAGCGGCACATTTTCCGGCGCAATGCCGCCCTGTGCGCCTTCCTTACAGGGGCACAGGCAGCACTCCGGCAGGCGGGTGACAGCAGCGCTGACCACCGGCTCTACGCTTGCAAGGGTAACGATACCCGCCCCGGTGCGCAGTGCACCCTCGGCTGCCAGCAGCGCAGCGCCCCGGTAAAAGGCACTGCCCGCCACCGCCAGCACACTGCCAAAGGTGCCCTTGTGGCTGTCCCGGGCACGGGGCGGGATGCTCTGCCAGACAAATTCTTCGGTAATTTCCACAGCCATGGGTGCACCTCCAGAGAACGGTTTTAAATGCCCTCCGCGTTGCTGTGGGCATTTCTAGCGGAATCATTATTTTAAGATTGTCGGTTTGGAAAATCTGCGGATTTTCCAAACCGACTTTTTCACAAGAGAGGAATTTTTTCGGGATAACTTTTACGCCTGTCCCTGCACAAGGGCACGGATCTGCTTTTCCACGTTCTGCACTTCCTCGTGGAACATCCGGGCGGACACGCGCAGTGCGCCGTGGCCAAGGATGATGACCTGCTCCATACCGTCCGAGGTCGCCACACGGACGCGGCGGCTCTTGCCGATCTCATGGGTGACCCGCTCGATGAACATATCGGCGGTCTCGGCCTCCTTGGTATAGACCACATGGATGTTGTGGTACTGCTCGATGGCGCCGGGGCTGCCGGGCACGCGGTAGGCATCGAACACCAGAATGAGCACGCATTTCTGGTAGCCCTGATAGTTGCACAGGATGTCCATCAGCTTGCGGCGGGCGGCGTCCAAGCTTTCCTTCGCCAACGCGTTCAACTCGTCCCACGCAAAGATGATGTTGTAGCCGTCCACCAGCAGATACTCCGGGGCAATTTCCCACTGCTCTGCGGCAAAATCCGGGCGTTCGGTCTTTTGCACCGGGCGGAACGCCGCCAGCGGGTCCCGCTTGATAGGGCCATAGGTGCGCTCAAAGATCTTGAGCAGTTCGGCGTCCTCCTCCAGCGTGGCGCGGTAGGCCATGGCGCGGCGCTGGGGCGCAGCCTGCACCTCCGGGCGGGCGGGCTTTGCCTTGCCCCAGCCGCTTTCAACGTGCATATGGCTGCGCACCTCGCTCCACGGCACCACAAAGCCCGCACCATGGGCGCAGAACACGGAATCTGCGGGGTTGTCCAGATCATGCTCCGGCTGGTAGCCGGTTTCTGCAATGACCTCCTGTGCATTGTGACAGGGGCGGTAACCGTCCAGTGTCAGGCTCAAATGTCCCCTGCCCCGGGTGTAGCTGACCACCTCCATGGGGTAGCTGCGCATGGTGGATACCGGCGCAAAGCCGGTCAGGGTGGCAGTCTCCGCGCCGCTTTCCGGCGGGTCAAAGCTGCCCTCCATGCGCTGGATATCGCTCATGGCGCGGCCGATGTTCTCCACCGGCACCTCCAGCCGGAAGGCATACCACGGCTCTAGCAGCTGGCTTTTGGCCAGCATCAGTCCCTGCCGCACGGCGCGGTAGGTAGCCTGCCGGAAATCGCCGCCCTCGGTGTGCTTGAGGTGCGCTTTGCCGGCAAGCAGGGTGATTTTTACATCGGTCAGCGGTGCGCCGGTCAAAACGCCAAGGTGCTGCTTTTCTTCCAGATGGGTCAACACCAGACGCTGCCAGTTTTTGTCCAGAACCTCTTCCCGGCAGTCGGCGGCAAACTGCATCCCGCTGCCCCGGGGCAGCGGTTCCAGCAGCAGATGCACCTCGGCATAGTGGCGCAGCGGCTCGTAATGGCCTACGCCCTCCATGGGCTCGGTGATGGTCTCCTTATACAAAATGCCGCCCGGGCCAAAGGATACTTCCAGCCCGAACCGCTCTGCCAGCAGGCTGCGCAGCACTTCCAGCTGCACCTCGCCCATCAGCTGCACATGGATCTCGCCCAAGCTTTCGTTCCACACCACATGGAGCTGGGGCTCTTCCTCTTCCAGCCGGTGCAGCTTGCCCAGCGCGGCGTGCACATCCGCGCCCTCCGGCAGCAGCACCTGATAGCTGAGCACCGGTTCCAGCACCGGCACATCGCTGTCCCGCTCTGCCCCAAGCCCGGTGCCGGGCTTTGCATGGGTCAGGCCGGTCACGGCACACACCTGTCCCGGGCCGATGACCTCAGTCAGGGTATACTTTGCGCCGGAGTACAGCCGCAGCTGGTTTGCTTTTTCTGCCCACGGCTCGCCGTCTGCTTCGCCGGTGAGCAGAGCCTTTACCTTCAGTTCCCCGCCGGTGACCCGCAGCCATGTCAGGCGGGTGCCCTGCTCATCCTGCGATACCTTGAACACCCTTGCACCAAAGGCGTGCAGCGCCGGGGCTGGGCGGGTGTAGCGGTCAAGCCCCTCCAGAAGTGCATCCACCCCGTCCAGCCGCAGCGCTGCCCCGAACCAGCACGGAAAAACGTGCCGCCGGGCAACTGCGGGGATGATGTCTGCATCGGTCAAGGTTCCCGCGTCCAGCATTTTTTCCATCAGCTGCTCATCGCACAGCGCCAGTGCTTCGTTGCGGGCGGCAGGCTCTGCACCAAAATCCACAAAGCCCTCGCCAAGGCGGTGGTTCAGCTGGCTGAGCAGCTGTTCCCGGGTCATGCCGGGCAAGTCCATTTTATTCACGAATACAAAGGTAGGCACATGGTAGCGCCGCAGCAGCCGCCACAGCGTTTCGGTATGGCTCTGCACGCCGTCCGTTCCGCTGACCACCAGCACGGCGTAATCCAGCACCTGCAAGGTGCGCTCAGTCTCGGTGGAAAAATCCACATGGCCGGGGGTATCCAGCAGAGTAATGGCAGTATTGCCCGCCGTAAGCAGCGCCTGCTTGGAAAAGATAGTGATGCCGCGTGCTTTTTCCAAGCTGTCGGTATCCAGAAAGGCGTCTCCGTGATCCACCCGCCCCAGCTTGCGGATGGCACCGGCGCGGTAGAGCATGGCCTCGGAGAGGGTGGTCTTGCCGGAGTCCACATGGGCCAGAATGCCCAGTACGATCTGTTTTTGCGTTGTTTCCATGCACTGCTCCTACAGGAAGCTGCTTTCGTAAGCAGCTTCTAAAAATAATTTCCTGTTTATTGTAACACGCTTTGGAGGGAAAAGAAAGTTTTCCGGTATAAATCCCGCAGGCAAAAAGCAACACCGGACAGAAAACGGTCTGCCCGGTGCGATTTTCTTAAAAAAGATCCAGCATATTGTCCAGATAAATTGTCTCCCGCACCTGCAGCTGGTATTCCGGCTTTGTCATGTAGTAGAGCAGAAATTCCAGCACCAGTGCGCTGCCAAGTCCCCTGCCCTCTATTTTAAAGTGGGAAAAACCTGCGGGCAGATACCGCTGCCGGATGTCCTCCACCCCGATGAACCCGGGGCTACGCATCGCCTTGGAAAAGCGATAGCCCTCGGCGGCATCCGGGGCGGCGCAGCGGTGGTCCGGGCAGTCCTCGCCCAGATTCTGACGGCTGACCGTCTCGTAGCAGCGCTTGCGCTCGGTGCAGCCGAACCAGCAGCACTCGTTGCACAAAAACTCTACCTTGGCTTTTTGCTCCGGCGGCAGGGTGCGCAGCTGTTCCAGTGCCGGGTTTAACCGGAAATCCGGCACTACATACCGGAACTGCGGCTTTTCCAGTTCCTGCCGCAGCTCCGCAAACTCGGTGAGCACCTTGGTGGTGGAGGACACCAGATACAGCTCCGGCCAACGCTGTTGCAGATAGTCCGCCAGCAAATCAGAATGGACGATCACACCGTTTGGCACACTGCCGCTTTTTGCAAACCGCTCACACAGGGCGTTGCACTGCGGGTCAGCAAGGTGCTCAGCCCGCAGCAGGGAGTTACTGAAGGTCAGCCGCCCGGAGATGCCGTATTCCCACAGCAGCGCCAGCACCTCGCGCGCCGTTGCTCCGCCGCAGGAGATGCGTCCCCCGCCCCAGATACAGCCCGCCGGTGCGCCGTAGATAGAGCCTATGGTGCACCAATCGTAAAAATATTCCCGGTGCTCCCGGTACAGCGGCAAAAAGCGGCGGTACAGCTCGTAAAACTCGAACAGGCCGGGCAGATGATAACAGGCAGCTGCGGGCTTTTCCATAGCGGTTCCTTTCCTGCAAAAAGGGAGCTGCTGCGTAAAAATGCCGTGCAGCGGCTCCCCTGTTTTATCGTATTTGCTTTTGTTACACGGTAGCGCCAACCTGAGGGGCGCCGCCTGCGAGCTGCTCTGCCGTAAGCGGCTGGGCTTCTGCGGGGGCGTTCAGCCGCTCCTTGGCCACCGCCAGCATCAGCTTGATGCGGTTTTCCTGATTGACCCGGGTAGCACTGGGGTCGTAGTCGATGGGGGTGATGTTGGCGCTGGGGTACAGCGCACGGATCTTGTTCACCATGCCCTTGCCCACGATATGGTTGGGCAGGCAGCCAAAGGGCTGCGCACACACGATGTTGCCATAACCGCCCTGCACCAGCTCGATCATCTCGGCGGTCAGCAGCCAGCCCTCGCCCATTTTTGCGCCCAGCGAGATAACCCCCTTGGGCTTTTTCACCAGCTCCTTGAAGGGGCCCGGCGCATAGAACCCGGCGTCCGTCTCTGCCTTGAGCATGACACGCTCCACGCTGTCCAACCAGTTGAGGAACTGGTCGGTGCCTACCTTTACAGCCAGCTTGCCGCCGTAAAGCACATGATCCTCGCCCATATTGAAGGCGCAATACTGCACAAAGCCCATCAGGCCGGGGAAGTTCACCTCGCAGTCCTGACTTTCCAGAAACTTCTGCAAGTCGTTGTTGCCCAGCGGGCTGTACTTGACGTAGATCTCGCCCACAACACCCACCTTGACCTTGGGCACCCGGGTGACCGGGATAGTGGCAAATTCCTTTGCGATGAGCGGGAAGGTGTGCTTCATTTCCCGGGAAGTAAAGCCTTTACCGGCCAGCAAGGCACGGCCCAGACGGGCGATCCAGCGATCCACCATGCGGTCAGCAGCCCCCTTTTCGTTCTCGTAGGGGGCCACCTGATTGCGCAGCGCACACAGCATATCGCCGTAGAAGATGCAGGCGATACACTTGCGCGCCAGCGGGAGGGTCATCTGGAAGCCGCTGTCCTTTTCCAGACCGGAAAAGTTCAGGCTTGCCACCGGGATCTGCGGGTAACCGGCCTTGACCAGCGCCTTGCGCAGCAGATGGATGTAGTTGGAGGCACGGCAGCCGCCGCCGGTCTGGGTGATCAGCAAGGCAGTGTGCTCCAGATCATACTTGCCGCTGTTCAGCGCATCCAGAAACTGGCCGATGACCAGCAGCGCCGGGTAGCAGGTATCGTTGTGGACATACTTCAGCCCCAGCTGTGCCACGGCACTGCCGCAGTTGCCCAGCAGCTCACACTTATAGCCTTCGCAGCGCAGTGCGTACTCCATAAGCCGGAACTGGGTAACGGCCATGTTGGGGATGAGGATGGTGTGGGTCTTTTTCATCTCCGGGGTAAATTTGGGATAATGATATTCCATAGGTTCCTCCTATGTTGCTCTAAACAAGATAGTCCCCGCAAAGACTTCCCCCCGCTGGGGGAAGCCCTTCAGCCTATCTCAGGGTTTCTTTTATTCTGACTTTTCTGCGGCGGCCTCGTCCCGCTCGTCCAGTGCGGCGAACAGGCTGCGCAGACGGATGTTCACGGCACCGAGGTTTGTGATCTCGTCGATCTTCAGCTGGGTATACAGCTTGTTGCCCCGCTGCAAAATCTCGCGGGTCTCGTCGGTGGTAATGGCATCCACGCCGCAGCCGAAGGACACCAGCTGCACCAGATCCATATCCTTCTGGGTGGTGCAGTACTTAGCGGCAGCGTACAGGCGGCTGTGGTAGGTCCATTGGTTCAGCACGCTGGTGGGGAACTTCTGCACCCGGTTGGAGATGCTGTCCTCGGTGACCACCGCAGCCCCGTGGCGGGTGATCAGATGGTCGATGCCGTGGTTGACCTCCGGGTCTACATGATAGGGACGGCCTGCCAGCACAATGATGCGCTTACCCTGACGGCGCGCCTCGTCAATGATCTCACTGCCCTTTACCCGGATCTTTGCCATGTGCGCTTCGTACTCCGCGTAGGCGGCATCGGCTGCGGCCTGCACCTCCCGCTCGGAGATGCCGCCAAAGTACTTGGGCAGCACCTCCTTTGCCATCTTGTGCACAAAATCCTTGGGACGGTGGATGCCCACATAATCATAGATAAACTTTTTGCCTTCCAGCTCCGGGCAGTTGCCTGCCAGAACCTCCGGGTAGTAGGCCACCACCGGGCAGTTATAATGGTTGTCGCCCAAGCCCTCGTCCACATTGTAGGTCAGGCAGGGGTAGAAGATGGCGTCCAGCTGCATCTGGCTCAGCGCCTTGATGTGGCCGTGGCTCAGCTTTGCCGGGAAGCAGGCGGTATCGCTGGGGATGGTAGCCTGTCCGGCCAGATACAGCCCGCGGGTGGACACCGGGCTGGTGTGCACCGCAAAACCAAGGCTCGTCCAGAAGGCGTACCAGAAGGGCAGCAGCTCATAGAAGCCCAGACACATCGGAATGCCGATGGAACCGCGCTTGCCGGGCACAGGCTTGTAGCTGGCCAGCAGCTGCTGCTTGTAGGCGTACAGGTTCAGGCTGTTGTCCTCACTTTTGCCGGTAACGGGCTTATCGCAGCGGTTACCGGAGATGAATTTGCGGCCATCGGCAAAGGTATTGACGGTCAGCTGGCAATGGTTGCCGCAGCCGCCGCACTTGACGCTGACCACCTGCTGTGCAAACTTTTCCAGCTCCTGCTCGTCCATCATGGCAGAGGTGGTCTGGTTGTTTTTATGGCTCTGGCGCAGGCCGTACAAAGCAGCGCCGTAAGCGCCCATCAGACCGGCAATGTCCGGCCGGATGACCTCCACGCCCATCTCTTTTTCAAAGGCACGGAGCACGGCTTCATTATAAAAGGTACCGCCCTGTACCACGATCTTGCGGCCCAGCTCTTCCGGGCTGGAAGCGCGGATCACCTTGTACAGCGCGTTCTTGACCACGCTGATGGACAGGCCTGCGGAGATATTCTCGATGCTGGCACCGTCCTTTTGCGCCTGCTTGACCGAGCTGTTCATGAACACAGTGCAGCGGCTGCCCAAGTCCACCGGGCGGTCTGCGAACAGACCCAGCGCGGCAAACTCCTTGACGTCATAGCCCAGTGCCTGCGCAAAGGTCTGCAAAAAGCTGCCGCAGCCGGAGGAGCAGGCCTCGTTCAGGAAGATGTTGCTGATGGCGCCGTCCTCGATCTTGAAGCACTTCATGTCCTGCCCGCCGATGTCAATGATGAAGTCCACGTCCGGCATAAAGTACTTGGCAGCGGTAAAATGCGCCACCGTTTCCACCAGACCGTAATCACAGCGGAAAGCGTTCTTTACCAACTCCTCGCCGTAGCCGGTGGTGGTAACACTGGCCACCTGCAGCCCCGGGTGCTCCTTGTAGATCTTGAGCAGCTGCTCCCGAATCAGAGGCAGCGGGTTGCCAAGGTTGGGCTGATAGTTGGTGTACAAAATCTGGCTCTTTTCGTCCACCACCACCAGCTTGACGGTGGTAGAACCGGAGTCGATGCCGATATGCACCGGCCCGCAGTGGGCACTAAAAGCCACGCGGGGCACACTGTGGGACATGTGCCGTGCGTGGAAAGCCTCGTACTCCTCCTTGCTGGCGAACAGCGGCGGCTCGCTGGCATAGGTAGCAGTGGCGGCGTACTTGTCCAGCGCATCGGCCACCTCGGTGAGCACAAATTCCTTATCGGCATACAACGCAGCGCCCAGCGCCACATACAGCAGGCTGTTTTCCGGGCAGGTGCCGGTCACGTTCAGCGCTTCGTCAAAGCTCTTGCGCAGCACGGTGCTGAAAGTGAGCGGGCCGCCCAGATAAAGGATATTGCCCTTGATGGGGCGGCCCTGTGCCAGACCGGCTATGGTCTGGTTGACCACAGCCTTATAGATGCTGGCGGCGATATCCTCGGTGCGGGCACCCTGATTGATCAGCGGCTGCACGTCACTTTTTGCAAACACGCCGCAGCGGCTGGCGATGGTATAGGTGCGCTGCGCCTGTTCGGCGGCCTTGTTCATCTCCTCAGCGCTCATCTTCAGCAGAGTGGCCATCTGGTCGATGAAAGCACCGGTGCCGCCGGCACAGCTGCCGTTCATGCGCACCTCGGTGCCGTTGGTCAAAAACAGGATCTTGGCATCCTCGCCGCCCAGCTCAATGACACAATCAGTCTTTGGCATAAAGCGCTTGACCGCCACGCGGGTGGAGAATACCTCCTGCACAAAGGGCACACCGCAGCTGTCGGCCAAGCCCATACCGGCAGAGCCGGAGATGCTGAGCAGCGCCTTGCGGCCATGCAGATGCTCGGCATCAATGCGCCGCAGCAGCTCCTGCGCCTTTTCCAGAATATGACTATAATGTCGTTCGTATGTAGAATACAGCAGTTCATCATGCTCGCCCAGCACCACGCACTTGATGGTGGTGCTACCGATGTCAAGACCTACTCTCACCTTGTTTTTCCTCCTAAGGACAAATAACCGGAACATAACGCCCCGGCTGCTATGGCAAACAAGCCGTTTGCGGCAAAGACCCGCAACGGCAGCTCTCTCTTTTCAGTAGCCCGCATCGCGCAGCTACGCTGTTTTCAAGCGATAAAAAATCATAAAAAAGCAGCAGATGCGTTTTTGCATACACTATTATTATAATCCAATCGCGGGCGGCATTCAATCCGTATTGTCTATTTTACACGAAAAAAATAGTATTTTTTGCTCAAAAGGCTGAACTTTTTGTGAACAAGTGTCGGTTTTTGCCGCAAAAAAGCCGCCGCACAGAGTTTGTGCAGCGGCCTTGTACCGACGGGATATTGAAATAGTTTCCGCATGCGCTTTGGCCATTTCAGCGGTGATCTGCCTCTACGTCTCCACGCATAAAAATGCCTTTGGAGCGCTCCGTTTTCCTTACCGGTTCACGAAATTCAGCACCAGAACCAGCAGCAGCATGTGCATGGGGTAAAAGGCGTAGCAGGCATACTGGAAAGGCTTGCTGTGATAGCCCTGCCGACCGCGGTACAGCCAGATGGGCACCAGTGCCAGCAGCGCCAGCCCCTGCTGGCAAAGCTCAAAGTCCATGCCGAAGAGCTGAATGGGGTACATAAGCCCGCCCAGCAGCTCCACGTTGACCCAGTACAGCGCAGCCAGCTGCCCCAGCAGACACCACCACTTGCGCCCGTGCCCGTGAAAAAAGTAGAAGATGAACACAGTCAGCACCCCTGCGCCGTAGTAGTCCACCATGCCCAGCGTGCCCAGCACCGCGCCCGCCACCACCACAAGGGCGGATACCAGCAGGTATAGTCCTGTTTTCTGCTTTTTGCGCACCGTTTCCATCAGATGGATGCCCAGAATGCCCAAAAGCAGCGTCCAGATGACGTTCTGGTGCACCGGGTAGAACCATGTACCGCCGTACATCAAATCGAAGGGGATCTCCGAAAGCAGGGCAAACAACAGCAGACGCAGGGTGTATTTTTTCAGGTCGTGGGTGTGGAAGTAGCCCTCCACCGCCATAAAGGCAAAGATGGGAAACGCCACCCGCCCGGCACAGGTCAGCCATTCCTGCGCGGGCAGCAACGTCGCCCACAGGTGGTCCATCAGCATCAGCGCCATGGCAAGGATATGAAGCGCCGCTGCGCTCAGGTCAAAGCGGGTCGCGGCAGTGGAATGGATCGGTTTGGTTGACATACACATACCTCGTCTTTGTCGAAATTTGGTCGTTCTGTCTGGAATACGAACGAGCCCTGCAAAGAATTGCAGCCCCGGCCAGATTTTTCCACCGCCGGGGCTGCAGGAATGCTTTATTTTTTCTGATGCGAATACCCCAGACACGAATAGCTGGAGCCAAGGCAGAGCCATACCACCGCCGTAGAGTGATTCTCGCCGGTAACAAGATTCAGCACCGCAACAAGAAAAAACAACAGTCCGCTGAGATAAAACAGATTGCATTTTTTCATAGAGCATTCCTCTGGTTTTGGTTTTTTCACCGGCTATTTTGGATACGGCAAGCGCAGGGGCGATTGCCATTTTACTCCGCGTACAAAGGGGCGCAGAGCGCCCACCCGGCACGCAGAAAGTGTGTGCCCGCAGCAGTCTGCGGGGCAAATTCATGAAGGGTGGCTTGCCTGCCTGCCCATGGAGACGTAAGCGCAAAAGCAGGAATGCGGGAAGGAGCAAGGGACGGTTTCGGCGAAAAAGCGTCTGGCGGTGGCGGAAAAGCCGAACGCAAGATTTTTTTCATAATAGCTGGCTCGTAAGGTGAGCCGTACCAAAACTTCCTTGCGGAAATGTGCAGCGTTATAGTTCATCTGCACCCGAACCGGCAGCTGTGCACCCGGCGCTTGCCGCACCCAAAATAGCCGGTGGAACGATCATTTAGTTTTTGGCGTTTTCCAGATAGATCTCAAAGGCTTCGGCAAAGCTGGCGTTCACATCAAAGGGGACAGTGTAGTCTACCTTGGAGGTCACAAGGCAGAGGTCCAGCCGGTTGGAGGTTTCGTCTGCCTGCCGGTTCAGCTTGCTCAGCGCGGCATGGATGACCTTGCGGTCGTAGTTGATGGTGGTCACTCGCTTCACATCGCAGCAGTAGGAGATCTGGTTGCCCTCAGCGTTGAAGCGGTAGCCGGTGCCCCCGCCGGAGAGCAGCTGCTCAGAACTGCGCAGGTCGTTCATCCGTTTGAAGGTGCGGGCAATGCTCTGCCGCGCGGCATTCAGGCTGACCTCGCTGTCCATATCCATGTCCAGCGCATCCTTTGCCTTGCGGATAGCGGCAAACAGGCGGCTCTTCTCCTCCAGCAGATAGATCATGAACCGGGCAACGTCGGTGATCTGCTCTGCATATTCGGTCTGTGCCACGTCCATAACGGTCTCGTCCTCGGCCTCGGGCATCACCTTATGGCGCAGATAGGTGTTGGCCACCTTGGTCACGTTGGCATCGCAATCCAGAATGCCCTGCGCCTCGTCCAGCAGAGACTGGAGCTTGTTCTGGTAGCGGAATGCTTCCTTCAGGTTCATAGTCGTTCCCTCCATCTTGTTTTTTCTGCTTTCAGCTTACCACAGACTGCCCGCCCGCGCAAGCTTTCCGGTAAAATGAGCAAAACGCCCGCCCCGGCATGACCGGGGCAGGCGTTTTGCTTTTGCTGTGACACTTATTGGGATAAGAGATTGGCATTACTCAGCCGGCCACGCGCTCGGTGCGGCCTGCCTCCAGCATATAGCGCAGGAAGCCGGTCACGTCGGCGGGGTCGGTCACGGTGAGGTCAAAGCCCTTCTTGGGGGCAGTGTCCATCATCTGCAGCATGGAGCGTGCGGTAGTGTCCTTTTTCAGGTCGCAGGTCTTGCCGTTGTCCAGATGCAGCAGCACGCTGCCGTGGCTGGCAGAAAGCTGGCGCATGAAACGTTCCTTATCAAAATACTCGATACGAAGCATAGGAATACCTCCTTGATGAAATGGTTTATGTTACACTTGCCGTCCAGTCCTCTTTGGACTGACGGCGGGAGAATGGCAGTTTTGCCCGGCAGTGGAAACGCTTGCACAGCTTGCGTCCCGGCTGCCTTGGTGTTATACTGAGCTTGGAAGCTCTGATAGGATAATACCACAAAACAATCGCTAATAATAGAATAAAACCGCATAGTATATGCAACAAAACCGGCATTGACAAAAAACATTCAAAGTATTGCGGAAAGGAATTGGTGAATATGGCATATCAGACAAGCTGTGCCTCTTATACCAGCGGCCGGGTGGGGCTGTCCAGCGCTACTGCCGTGGTGGCCGATGCCGCCGGGCGGGAGCAGACCCAGCACGGCAGCCCACTGTTCCCTATCGCCTGTTACGCCGAGGATCTTTCCTGTTTTTCGGTGGCGTGGCACTGGCACGAGGAATTTGAGTTCATTCTGGCGGCACTGGGGCCCATCCATGTAGATGTGAACAAGACCCGGCTGACTTTGCAGACCGGGCAGGGGGTGTTCATCAACTCCGGGGCGCTGCACGCGGTAGAGCCTGCCGAGGGCAGGGCGCTGCTGCACTCCGGCGTGTTCCAGCCCCGGCTTGTCGGCGGCATGGACACCGTATTCTGGCAAAAACTCATCCGGCCGCTTTTGCAGCCGGGCACGCCGCCCTTCTTTTTGCTGGACGAGGCCGTACCATGGCAGCGGCAGGTACTGCTCTGCCTGCGGGAGGCGTGGAAGGGCGTGGCGGACGAGCCCTTTGACTACGAGAACCGGGTGCGCTACCACCTTACCGCTACCCTGCGGCTGCTCATTACCCAATGCGTCAGCGGCAAGGTGAAGGTATCGGAGCAGGAGCAGATCGCCTCGGAGCGGATGAAGCAGATGCTGCGCTATGTAGAGGAGCACTACGCTGAGGAGCTGACCGTGGAAAAACTGGCCGACTGCGTTGCCCTGAGCGAAAGTGCCTGTCTGCGCAGTTTCCGGCAGTTTTTGGGTATCACGCCCATCCAGTACGTCAAGCAGTTCCGGGTGGAAAAAGCCACCGAGCTGCTGCGCTCCACCCGGCTCAAGACCGGCGAGGTGGGGCTGGAATGCGGCTTTTCGGACGCGAGCTACTTTATCAAGACCTTCCGGGAGATCAAGCACTGCACCCCTCGGGAGTACCGTATCCGCTTCTGCTGAGCAAAAAGTAAAAAATGCCGGGCAGCTGCAAGCTGCCCGGCATTGCATTATAAAATTATCTTCTGCCAGCGCTCCGGCGGAATGACAGGCTCGGTGACAAAGGCCTCGGGGTTCGGGGCAAGAACATGGCGGGTGACCCGGAAAAGCCCCTCGGCGTCGCACAAAATGCATCTTGCATCGCCAAATTTTGTGTTCCGGGCTGCGCCGCAGTCCAGATACGCCTGTTCCAGCTTGACGAAATTCTCCGAGATGTGCGGCTGCTGTGCGTTGTAGTGGCGGCGCATATAGACGGTGTGCTGCGCCCCGGCTTCGTCCACCACGGTCATCTGCATGGGCTTGTCGGTCAGGCGGTTCGGCACGTTCAGTACCTCCTCCACGCTATGGATAAAGGTGTTGCGGGCGTGGGTGACCCCCAGCAGCAGCACTTTGCCGTGGGCTGCCCGCAGCCGGTCGTAGCAGCCGCCGGGAGTGCAGGGGGTGTTGGCGTCCAGCTCTCCTTCCAGATACGCAGCCGCCCCCTTGCCGTAAGCCGCCATGCTGTGGGTGGGGTGCAGCGAGCGCACCACCCCGGGGCGCTGCCGGAACAGCTCCGGCAGAATGCCCACACAGCACGGGCTGCGGCGTACATCGAACACTCGGTTTTCCTCGTTGATGAACCGCCATGTGTGGGTGGGCAGCAGCAGCAAGCCCTCCGCAAAAAACTCCATCAATGCGTCCAGAACCGTGTCTGCGCCGCCCTCCACCGGGCCGATGGACTTCATGGAGGAATGGATCAGGATGGTCTCGTTGCCTGTCAGCCCCATTGCTACAAGGTCGTGCTTGAGGTCAGCCTTTGTGTATGCCATGTCGTTTCTCCTTTTCGGGCATTTTGTCTGTACCCAGTTTACCGCCTTTTGTGCGGCAAAGCAAGCACGCACGCAAAAAAGGCAAACACCCTGTTGTATTTGCCGGAGACGAGCCGGTATCTGCGGGGTGTGTGCCCTTGCAGCTTTTTTAGTAAAATCCTGTATACAGCATATCATCTCGCAGCGTTACCGCGAAACAAGCACAGCGCCTTGCAATTATAGCAATTTGACAGTTGTTTCCTGTTTTCTTTGTGCATTTGGTACAACAGTCACTTGATTGCAGCATTTTATCAGCACTTTTCCCGCATTGCAAAGTGGTATATCAGTTTTTCAGTTTCAGGAACAGTTCCGTGCGCGAGTGCGCATTCTTGTATACAAGTATTCAAATCAAGTTCCATTCCAGCATTGACATTCAGTTGCTGTAACGGTACAATGATACTAAGATTACATTTACCGGATAAATGGAGAACAACTATGGCTACATTACAGCACACTGATGAGCTCTATCATATTCTCGAGGACGAGATCTGCGCGTTGAAGATCCTGCCCGGGGAAGCGCTGAGCGAAAACCAGCTGTGCAAGCGGTTCGGCGTTTCCCGCACTCCTATCCGCAGCGTTTTGCAGCGGCTGGAGCAGAACCGCTTTGTGCAGATCATTCCCTGCAAGGGCACCATTGTTACCGCCATCGACACCGGCGTGGTGGACCAGCTCATCTTCCAGCGTGTTGCGGTGGAGGGCATGGTGTTCCGGGATTTTGTGCAGAGCTGCTCGCCCATGGAGATCCTTGCGGTGGAACACCTTTATAATATGCTGCTGGAAGCCGCTGCGGGGCGCAGCGACCCGGAGAACTTTGATTTCAACCACTTCCTCAGCTGCGACCTTGCCATGCACGAGTACTGGTTCCACAAGACCAGCAAGGAGTACCTTTGGGAGCAGATGACCCGTCCGCAGGCAGACTATTCCCGCTTTATCCGTCTGGACATCGTGGGTGCACGCAACGTGTCCAGCGTCGTCAGCGAGCACGCCGAGATGCTGCGCATCCTGCGTGAGAAGGATCTGGACGCCATTGAGCCGCTGATGCGCACCCACCTGTACGGCGGTGTGAGCCGTATGGGCAGCAAGATCTACTCGGACGAATACCGCGGCTACTTCAAGCTACCGGAGAACAAAAAATAAAGAAGGCCGCCGCACAGTTTCCTGTGCAGCGGCCTTCTTCTGGTTGCGCCAGCAGGAGTCGAACCTACGATGGGGGAGTCAAAGTCCCCTGCCTTACCGCTTGGCGATGGCGCATCATGCAAAACAGTATAGCATATTTTCCGCTGTTCCACAAGAGGTGCGCCGCATTTTTGCAGCTTTTTCTGTGCGCTGCCTGCCGCACTTGCGGCGGTTTGGGTCGGTTTTTGGGCTTTGCGGCCGGGCCCCTGCGTTTTCCATATTCTTCCATGTTTTTACGAAAGGCAAGTTTTGCGGGACGCGTTTTTCAAAAAACACAGTCCGCAGGGGGCACAAGATTCATATTGCAAAGGTGAAATTTATTTTTTTCCTGATTTTTCTTATTATTTTCTCAAAAGACTGTATTTTTTGTTGCGGTTCTGGTACACTGGATGTGATAAAAATAAGTTGAAGAAACTACGCCGATGTCCGGGCTGTCCCCGGGCGGGGCAGTGTCTCCATCTTTGTGAAGGAAAGCGAGGGATCTCATGAAAAAATTCCTGAAAACGCTGGTGGTCGGGCTTTGCCTGTTCACGCTGCTGTGCTGCGCACTGCCGGCTGCATTTGCCGCCGACAAAACTTCAGGGAGCAAAAAGGAAGAGAACGTGTACGCCATTGGTATGGATGCCCAAGGCGGCATCTGCTCCACCGTGGTAACCTACACGAACCTGTCCGGCAAACTGGAGAGCACGCCCGAGCAGCCTACCATGACGGGCTACTCCTTTGATGGCTGGTACACTGAGCCGGTGGGCGGCAGCAAGGTGACCACCTCCACCGTGTTCACCTCCGACGCCACCATCTACGCCCACTGGACTGCCAAGGCCGGTACTTCTACCGTGCCGCAGCCCACCACCCAGCCTGCCACCCAGTGGCAAAAGTATGTAGGCCCTGCCCTTGTGGCCGGTGCCCTGCTTACCACCCTGCTGGTCTCCACCATGTTCTGAACACTGCTGTAAACACAATGATACCATTGAAGAAAGGGATCTTACCATGACTACTTCTACCATGAAAATGCCCGCCAGCTATTCCGCTATCGAAGCCGAGGAGATGACCTATCTGGACGGCGGCGCCAGCAACGCTTATCAGTCCTTCCTGGACATCGGCAAGGTGTTCAACTACATTGCCCGCATCTTCTCCGGTGCAAGCTCCATCATCAACAACGTTAACGTCATCTACCAGTCCTTTGTATCGCTGAACAGCCTGCTGGGCAGCTTCGGCAAGTAAAAGCATCACCCCAAAGTTCAGATCCGGGAGCCGCGCTTTTTTCGAAAAGTGCGGCTCCCGTTTTTCGTACACGCTGTAATTCAGTGCATTACTGCGCAGCACTTCACGTTCCAGAATTGTGAACAACCTTTTTAAGTTTTTTGGGGGTCAGTGGCCGTTTTTTGGGCTTTTTCTATATAAAAAGCAAAAAAATGCGATATTTTTTTGGCTTTATCTCTTGATTTTGTGTCTGATTTGTTATATTGTTGTTACATGGAATGTGCTAAAATAAGATAGTTTATAAAAGGTCTCTCCAGCTGCGCAAGTTGCGTGGCAACAAGTGAGTTTTCAGGCATTTTCTTTAATTTTTTTCGGTATTTTCGAAAAAAATTTCATTATCTTTACATTCGGGAGTTTGTACGCAAATGGCAGATCGTGAACTGCGGCGGATGCACCGCGCTGAACTGATAGAGATCATCTATGCGCTGAAACAGAGCGAGGACCAGCTCAAGGCGCAGAACGCCGCGCTTACCGCGCAGCTGCAGGACCGGCAGCTCCGGCTGGAAAGCGCCGGTTCCATCGCGCAGGCCGCGCTGGAGCTGAACAACGTGTTCGCCGCCGCGCAGGCCGCCGCCGATGACTATCTGCACTCGGTGCAGGCCAGTCTTGCGGACACCAACGCCACCGCCGCCAATACCCTTTCGCAGGCGCGCAGCGAGGCCAAGCGCATTCTGGAGCAGGCACAGGCAGACGCCGACAGCCTGAAAGCGCAGGCGCAGCAGGAATGCGACGCCATGACCGCCGCCGCCGCGCAAAAACGCACCCAGACCGAGGCCGACTGCAAGGCCATGGTAGAGCGCGCCGAGCAGGAGGTGCAGCAGCGCTGGCAGGCATTTGACCACAAGGCCAACGAGCTGCTGGATCAATACCGCAGCACTGACGGTCTGCCTTCGGAGGAAACATGAAAAAACGCGATATCCGGTTCGCTTCCATCCCTTCCACCGAGGAAGTGGCCGCAGAACGTGAGCGTCTTGCGTACCAGAGCCGCTACCAGCGGGTGCTGCGCAGTACGATCTATATTTTGGTGGTGGTGGCCGCAGCAGCCGTGCTGCTGGCTACGCTGTTTCTGCCGGTGCTTCAGGTCTCCGGCGACAGCATGTACCCTACATTAAATGATAAAGACATTATCCTGCTGGTAAAATCCAACCACATTGAAAACGGTGAGTTATGCGGGTTTTACTGGCAGAACAAGCTGCTGCTCAAGCGCATCATCGGGCAGCCCGGTGATGTGATCGATATGGACGTGAACGGCGTAGTCTCGGTAAACGGCGTGGCGCTGGACGAACCCTATGTGGACGCGCTGACCGTGGGCGAATGCGACATCCGGTTCCCCTATCAGGTGCCGGAAAACCGCTACTTCGTGCTGGGCGACCACCGTGCCACCTCTATCGACAGCCGCAGCAGCGTGATAGGCTGCGTTGAAAAAAGCCAGATCGTGGGCAGGGTTTTCCTGCGGATATGGCCCTTGTCCAGTTTCTCGTTGATCCATTGACCCCGGGAGGAGGTATTTCGTTATGAACGACATTCTTAAAACGTACATGGAGCGGTTCCGTGAGAACCGGCACACCCTGCGGCGCTACACCGCATTTGTGCTGGCACTTGCCATGATCACCACCCTGTTCGTCAACTGGCAGCTGCATGGCGTGGGCATCTCGATGACCGCGCAGTACCAGTGCGGCGAGGAGGAGCACACCCACACCGCGGATTGCTACACCAAGGTGCTCACCTGCGGTTACGAGGAAGGCGAGCTTGAAAATGCGGACGAGGTGGCCGCCGCTGCTGCCACCAGCCAGCCCACCGTTGAGGCTGAGCCCGCGCCGCTGTCGCTGGAGCCGCAGATCGAGTTTGTGCCCCACGAGCACACCGAGGACTGCTACACCGAGGTGCAGACCCTGACCTGCATGGAGGAAGAGCACGTCCATGGTGACGATTGCTTCGACCCTGAGGACGGCGCCCTGATCTGCGAAAAATTTGAGCATACCCACGATGAAAACTGCTATACCACCGAGTACGAGCTGACCTGTGGACTGGAAGAGGGCGAGCTTGTGGAGCAGGTGGTGGAGCCCACCCAGAGCGCCGAGCTGGCGGCTATGGCCGTGGCCGAGCCTGTGGCACTGGAGCCGACGGTGGACACCGTGGAGCCCATCTACCACCACCACACCGACGCCTGCTACGAGGAAGTGCTTACCTGCCCCCTGCCGGAGCATCACCACACCGTAGCCTGCCTGAGCGACACCTCCGCCGACGTTGAGACCCCCGAGGAGTGGCAGGCCGCCAACGACGAGGCCGTGATGACCGGCAACTGGGACGAGGACCTGCTCAGCGTGGCAAAGACCCAGCTGGGCTACGAGCAGAGCGAGAAAAACTTTGAGATCGACCCCGCGGACGGCGTGACCCTGCACTACTACTCCCGCTACGGCCAGTCTTACGGCAACCCCTACGGCGAGTGGGATGTGATGTTCCTCTCCTACTGCCTGAAGTACGCCGGTATCCCCCAGAGCGCCATCCCGCAGGAGGCCAGCGTGCTTTCCCTGCGCAGCTCCATGAGCGACATGGACTGGCTGCTGGACGGCGAGGACGGCAGCGCCGCCAATGTGGGCGACATCGTTATTTATAATAAGTACGTCACCCGCACCGTGGCTGTGGACAGCAGCGCCGATGGTGCAGCGGACGATCTGGACGACCAGTTCAGCATGGACGCTGAGGGTGAGAACGGCGCAGCGCTTGAAACTTCCGGCGCTTCTGCGTTGGATGCAGCCCCTGCCGCCGAGGATGCCCCCGCTGCCGACAGCGTGATTACCCCCGATCTCCCCGACACCGCTAACCCGGAGCAGCCCGCCGCAAAGCCGGTGGACAGCACCAGTACCTCTGCATCCGGCGCGGACACCCTTATCCCCAGCGTGGTGTCCCCCGCTGCCGAGCCGCAGACCACCACCGTGACCGACGCTCAGCCCGTGGAGACCGTGGGCATCGTGAGCGAGGCGGACGACGACACCCTGACCGTCATCTCCGGCGACGTGGACGGCAAGGTGGCTGAGGTCACCCTTTCCAACGCCGAGGTTCTGGCCGTGGTGGATGTTGCCGCCGCCCAGTACGCAGACGAGATGCTCTCCTCTGCCGTTGACGGCGCACTGAAAGCCCCCGATATGCTTACGCTGGCGGGTGAGCCCATGACCGTAAGCACCACGACCGTTGGCTCTGCCTTGGACGGTACTAATTATGTTACTGATTTCAAGATTCAGAAGCAGCAGGGCAGCCAATACGTTGATGTTGCCACCAGCGTTGTCACTGACCAAATGCACGGCTACCTTGAACTGAAGGATATTCCGGCTCAGGACATTGCAAGCCATGACTACAAGGTTAAAGTAGCTTTGCCGGAGGCTTTTGACTTGCAGAGCGTTGCTTCGGAAACTGGCGACTTGATCGATCCGAACTATACCGGTCCAAAGGGCAGCGTTTGTGGCACCTACCAGTTTGTAAAGGAAAACGGTAAGTGGTACGTCCTGTTCACCTATGACCGTGATTTTATTCATCAGGATCAGGTGTCGAATACCACCAAGGTCAGAAGTACAGTCAACTTTGATTTCCGGTGGGACCAAACCAAGGTCACGACCGGCGGGAGCAATGAGTTTAAGGTCAACGAAAAAGCAAAGGTCACCATTTATATTAAGCGCGAAGAAAGCACCACGCCCGGCGAGGAAAAGAAATTCAGTCTGGATAAACAATCTGCCGGGCTTAAGTACGACGGCAAGAATGCTTACGTTGATTACACTGTAAAACTTACCCTGAAGGAGGACAGAGCAGCCCCCCTGACGCTGACCGATACACTCACAAATCCGTCCGGGGTCACCTTCGACTATGTTGACACCTTTCTCCAAGTTACTGGCCCGGATGGTTCTGCGCCCGACATTTCTTGGGCAGATACCACAGGTAGTACGGGCAAAATGATCACCTTGGGCACTAGTGGTCAGACCCTGCAAAAGGGCACCTATACCATCACTTACCGCGTCAAGGCTGATAATTTTGGCAGCACAAGTTACAACGGGGACTATTTAAAAAACTTTATCAAATTTGGTGATGATGTAGAAGGTACTTCCACCTCTATCAAAACAAAGGATATTGAAAAATCGGGCAAGCTCAGCAAAGACGGCGAGATCATCACATGGACTGTCAAGATCAACAACGGTGACGTCATGCGTTATCTGCCTAGCAACGCTAAATTTACCGATACGATCGACACAGATCAGGAATTTGTTGCCGGTTCTTTCAAGGTCACAAAGACCGATGCAGACGGCAACAAGACCAAGCCCACAGCATCAGATGTCTACGACAGCACAAACAAGACCCTCACCTACCAGCTTGCGGAAGGCTTCAACAAGTATGAGATCACCTACCAGACAAGGGTCACAAAAGCTATCCCTCTGACCGGTCTGGATGTCAAAAACACCGGCAATCTGGAGGGCGATGGGCTGGACAGCAGCTCTGAAGGCACTGTCCACATCGACTCGGATGTTCTTACCAAAGAGGCAGTTGGTGAGCCGACTAATAATGGTACAGAGGCCACCATGCAGTGGAAGAGCACCATCAAACCGACAGATGTCAGCAGCTATATTTACTACGATTACAGTAACGCAGTGCAGGATGCAGACGGTAAAAACCGCAAGGCGCAGGAGATCGACCTTGCCTCTATTGTGGTAAAGGACAAGGATGGGAATTCTGTTTCCGTTACGCCCGTCGCATGGAACTCCGGTGAAACAGATGATTACGACAAGGATCTGGGTCTGTTTATGATAGACTTTAAAGGCATTACTGCATCCGGTCCAATGACCATTACCTACACAACAAAATGCTCTATCGTCCAGCAGCTGCCAGGCTACGGTGCAACGGTCAAGAACCACTGCCGCATCAATAATGGCACTGTGGCAACCGCTGAGCAGAAAATTACAAAAGGCTCTGACACGATAAGTTACTTCTATAAGTATGCTTGTGGTTGGAATTGGACGAACATTCAGAGCGGCAGCGGCAGTACTACCCTGCAGCCCGGCCAAAAGCTGCCTTGGACGATCGAGCTCAACGCGGATGGAGTGCTGAAATGGGAAAATGACACCAAATGGGTCATTACCGATACCATTCCCCGCGGTCTGGTTCTGGACGAAAGCAGCGTTCAAATCAAGAACCATGGCGTTGCCCTGCCCGCTACATCTACAGTCACCAAAAACGCAGACGGAACCACCACGCTGGTAATCACCATGTTGCCGGAGTCGTTCAGTTATACAAATAACGGTGTGACTGAGATCCGCAAGCAAATCAATATCACCTACGACACTACGCTGGATCCTAAATGTACCGACATCTGGAATGACAATACCGCATCGTTTAAGAACGTTGCCAAGTTCGAGCGCAACGGCAATACGATAGGTGATACCTCCTTTACCGAAACAGTCGAGCGCAAAGTTGTTGGCAAGAGCGGTACTTTTGACGAAACCACCGGTCTTTTGACCTATCAGGTCAAGCTGAACCCCTACGGTGCAACGCTGAATGGCGGCGAGCCTATGGTCCTGCAAGACGTCATGACCGTGCCCTCTGATTTGTGGGCTGATGGGTCTGGCACCAAGCGTGTAACGCTGGAAGGCATCTCTGTTTTTGATGCCAATCTGCAGGCAGATGGTACGCTGGAAGCAACCACATGGCGTGCAGACCTTACCTGTGTAGCCGGAAAGTTTGATGACGATGCCGCCGGAAATAACGTTGACACGTCCACCTACTATTCCAAGTACAGCAGCAATAGCAGCCACCAGCTTAAGGCATGGACAATGGTACCCGATAGCACCCCGCTTGTGCTGGTTTTCCATTACCGAGTTAATACGGAAGGTCTGGTTAAAGGCAATACCTTCACCTTTGAGAACACTGCAGAACTGAATGGCAAGTGGAAGAACGAGCAATGCAGCACCAGCTTTACTTCCAGTTCGGGAGCTTCTGCCGGTATCGACTTCAACTCCAACCGCTTGACCATCGTCAAGTACTCCGGCACGCCAGACAAGGTTCTGCCCGGTGCAGAGTTCAGTCTGGAAAAGTATAACGCTACCACTGGATGGAAAGGCGAAAAAACTGATATAGTGACCAACACCAGCGGCAACGTAACGCTTGGCAGTCTGGACGTTAACACCTTCTATCGCTTGAAGGAAACACAAGCGCCTGATGGTTATCGGACACCGAATAATTACCATTATTTTGTAATTTCTGACAATAGTCACAGCTACACGGCCTCTGGCGTTCCCGACTTTAAGAGTACAGATACCTTTAGCGAGTACAAGTTGGCTGAAGGGCAGATGTTTGGCAGCTTCTACTACTACTGCGAAAACACCCCCAATGACAACTCTGACTACGTTCTCCCCTCTACCGGCGGCACCGGTACACTCCCGTATACAGCCGTGGGCGGCACAATGATGCTGACCGCGCTGGCATATAGTTTTATCCACCGCAAGCGCAGACGCGAAGGGAGAGCAGATGACTAAACTGCACTTTTCTGCTGGCGTGCCGGGGCTGAGCCCCCGCCCGCCCAGCGCAAAGTTTACGCGATAGACCAAACAAAACTACACCCCTACCCCCTGTGCAAAACGCAGGGGGGCGGCAAGGGGCAGAAAAGAAAGGGGCTTTTTTCATGAAAAAAGCAATGAAAAAACTCATGGCTGCGCTGCTGGCAGTTGCCATGGTGTGCGCCATGGCGATCCCGGCGTTTGCATACAACACTTGGGAGACTGAGGAGGACCTCAACCAACTCCACGGTTACAGCGCTTTCCAGATCTTCAAGGGTGTTATTAGTAAGGACAATGAGACGCTTTCCAACGTTGGGTGGGGCAGCAGCATCACTAAGCCTGACGAGTTTCTGGCGCAGTTGACGGCAGATCCTACCATCGGCGGTGAGTTTAAAACTAATTTCACTGCTCAGGACGTTCTTGCGGTTATCAGCAAATGGCATAATTCCGATGATTACAGCATCGCTTTTGCGCGCGTTGTATGCCACTATCTCTACCCGGATGCCAATGCAAACCCGAAACCCGTCATTACAGATCACACCGGTGGCATCAACATTCCAGAGTCAGGTTATTATCTGATCGTTGATACTACCTACTTTAACCTTCGCGATTTCTATCATGCCTACAATTCCTTCTTCCTGCTGAATGTTCCCCAAGCACCCTATGTCGTTTTAGTTAATCATAAGGTTGTAAAGCCCTATGTTGAGAAGGAAGTTTATGACGATCAGGATGGCACCAACGAAGCAGGTTTTGGTTCCAGCGCTGACCATGCGATCAACGAAGAGTTCCAGTTCAAGCTGATTGCTACCTTGCCCGCAAGCAGAGACAATGGCCGTGCTTACGATTACTATGACGAGTACGCTGTTTTGTTCAATGATACCTTGTCCAAGGGCATTACTTATGACAGACTCGATAGTGTAGTCATTGAATCCAAGGGCATTCCCTATGATATCACCGGCGATTCTTCGAAGTATACCATTGATACTACCGATCTTGAAAGTCATAACTATTTTGTGGTAGGCATTCCTGATGTCAAAACCTGTGTTGAAGATCCAAGGTTCAATTTGAATGACGGCGCTACTATTACGGTCACCTATACTGCACACCTGAACGACAAAGCCGCTGTCAATACTACAAGTGGCTCTACCGATAACAAAAACAAAGTACAGCTCCAGTACTCTAATAACCCCAGAAACAGCGCATACTGGGGCTTCACTCCCGAAAGCGAAGTCCGTGTGTACACCTACCAGCTGAACAACACCAAGTATCACGATGATGATAACGAGAACAACAAGCTGGAGGGCGCTGGCTTCCGTCTGTACAGCGGTGAAGCTTGCAATGATGAAGATGAGATCAAGCTCAAAAAGAATGCTGACGGCACTTACTCTCGCTACTTTGGAACTGAAGATGGCGAAGAAATGTTCTCTGACGACAAGGGCCAGTTTAACGTTAAGGGTCTGGACGCCGGTACTTACTACCTGAAGGAGACCACCCCTCCCACCGGTTACAGTGCCTGTGACAAAACTAAAATCGTCATTTCTGCAACGCACGACGAACACAATGTTAATCTGTCCGGTGAATCCAACCTGAATAATAAAATCATCAACAAAAAAGCCGGCGGCATTACCCTGCCCTCCACCGGCGGCATCGGCACTACCCTGTTCTATGTGGTCGGCGGCGGCCTGATGGTTGCGGCCATCGTTCTGCTGGTCACCAAGAAGCGCATGGAGAACAAGTAAGCTCCATTTCCCCCAAGAACCCGGAGCAAAGGGGCTGCAAGGCCCCCGCTCCTATCCTTATAACATTAGGGAGTAGCCCATGAAAAAGAACAAAAGCACCATCATCCTGATCCTCGTCTTTTTCGTGGGTCTATCCGTGATGTTATACCCCACCCTCAGCGATTACGTCAACCAATTGCATCAGTCCCGTGCTGTGGCAAGCTACGCGCAGGACGTGGACACCATGACCGATGCGGATTACAGCGCCTACTTTGACGCCGCCGATGCCTTTAACGCACAGGTGGCCGCCAACGAAAACGCCCTTTACCGCCCGGATCAGCTTACCGGCTACAACGACACGCTGGATATTACCGGCACCGGCATTATGGGTTACATCACCATTTCCAAAATCGGCGTGGAGCTGCCCATCTACCACGGCACCAGCGACGGCGTATTGCAGATCGCCGCAGGCCACTTGGAGGGCACCAGCCTGCCGGTGGGCGGCGAGAGCACCCACGCGGTCATCTCGGCGCACCGCGGCCTGCCCAGCGCAAAGCTGTTTACCAACCTCGACCAGCTGGAAGTGGGCGATACCTTTACCATCACCGTGCTGGACCGGGTACTCACCTACGAGGTGGACAAAATCTCCATCGTGCTGCCCACCGAGACCGATGAGCTGAAGATCGCCGAAGGCAAGGACTACGTCACCCTGATGACCTGCACCCCCTACGGCATCAACACCCACCGCCTGCTGGTACGCGGTCGCCGCGTAGAGACCCCGGATCAGTACAAGCACCTCCGCGTTACTGCAGAAGCGCTTAAAATTGAACCCATTATTGTTGCGCCCATTATGGCGCTGCCCATGCTGCTGATCTTACTGATCGGTATGCTGATTTCTACACGCAAACCCAAGAAAACGAGAGGTGAAGAACATGAAAAGCATTGATCTGCGTCATCGTCTGGCGGCTGTGCTGCTGGCTATGTGCCTTGTGGTATGCTGCGCCCTGCCGGCGTTTGCCACCAGTGCCAACATTGTACTGGGGCGTCTGGGCTCGCTCCATGTCCGTCTGTACGACACCCACAACGATGTGCCCCTGCGCGGCGGTGAGCTTACCCTGTATCAGGTGGCCTCCGTCAAGCGCACCAACGGCAACCTGTACTTTGACTATACCGGCGATTTTACGGGCTGCGGTGTCGTGCTGGGCGATCTTTCCGACAGCACGCTGGCTGACCAGCTGGTAAAGTATCTGCCCGCTGTGCCCGCCATTGCCGCCCAGCAGGACGTGAACGAAGAGGGCTATGCCAACATTACCAAGCTGCCGCAGGGTCTGTACTTGGTCGTGCAGACCGAGGCATCCCACGGCTACGAGGCCATCAAGCCCTTCCTTGTGTCCATCCCCATGCCCGATGGCGACAACTGGATCTACGATGTGGACGCCACCCCCAAGGTAGGCGCTACCATCCCGGAAACGCCGGACACCCCCGACACCCCGGATGTGCCCGATACGCCCGACACACCGGACACCCCCGATCTCCCGGAGCAGCCGGATAACCCGGATACGCCGGTGAGCCCCGGCACACCGGATAACCCGGTAAGTCCCGGCACCCCGGACAACCCCGTAAGCCCCGAAAATCCGGATAACCCGGTCTCCCCTTCCAACCCCGATAAGCCTGTTCTGCCCCAGACCGGCCAGTTGAACTGGCCCGTGCCGGTGCTGGCCTGCAGCGGCGTGCTGCTGTTTGCCGCAGGCTGGGTGCTGAACCGTCAGGGCAAAAAGGAAAACTGACTTTGCGCTCCTTTCTTTTCGGCACAGCGTGGCGTTGTGTACCGAATTTGCTCCCCCGCAAGGGGGAGCATTTTTTGTGCCCTTTCCCCTGCCGGGCGCAGCACGATTTTGAATGCGCTCCGCGTTGCTCTGCGCATAACCAGCGGAAAATATATTTTTTAATTTGCAATTCTGGAAAATCTGCGGATTTTCCAGAATTGCCTTTTCACGGGTGGGGTTTAGGCACGAACCCTCTCAGGCATCTCGCTTTGCTCGATGCCAGCTCCCCCGAAGGGGGAGCTTTTTGGGTGGAGTTGGCGAACGCAGTGAGCCTGAGGGGGTACACGCAAAAGAGCCGCTGTACTTTTTGTACAGCGGCTCTTGTTTTATGCAATCTGTATTAGGTTTTTACTGCTGCTGGGCGGCCCTTTTGGCTTCCAGAGCCAGAATGGCGTCGCGGCGGCTCAGGTTGATGCGGCCCTGCTGGTCGATGTCGGTCACCTTGACCACGATGGCATCGCCCACGGCAACCACGTCCTCTACCCGCTCCACGCGCTTGGTGTCCAGCTTGGAGATGTGCACAAGGCCTTCCTTGCCCGGAGCGATCTCCACAAAGGCACCAAAGTTCATCAGGCGGGTCACCTTGCCCTTGTAGATGGCACCGATCTCGGGGTCCTCCACAATGGTCTTGATGGTAAAGATGGCGCGCTTTGCGTCCTCCTGATCCACGGCGGAGACGAACACATGGCCGTCCTCCTGCACGTCGATCTTGCAGTTGCAGGTGGCGCAGATGTCCTGAATGACCTTGCCGCCCTTACCGATGACGTCCTTGATCTTGTCGGTGGGGATCATCATGCTGAACATCTTGGGTGCCCAGCGGCTCAGCTCCTGACGGGGCTGGGCGATCACGGGCTTGATGATCTCGTCCAGAATATACAGCCGACCCTTGCGGCACTTCTCGAAGGCCTCGGCAATGATGTCGTAGGTCAGGCCGTCGATCTTGATGTCCATCTGGATGGCGGTAATGCCCTTGCGGGTGCCGCCGACCTTAAAGTCCATATCGCCGTGGAAGTCCTCCACGCCCTGAATGTCCAGCATGGTCATCCAGCGCTCGCCCTCGGTGATCAGGCCGCAGGAAATGCCCGCAACCGGAGCCTTGATGGGCACGCCTGCGTCCATCAGTGCCAGCGTAGAGCCGCAGATGGAAGCCTGAGAGGTGGAGCCGTTAGAGCTGAGCACCTCGGACACGCAGCGGATGGTGTAGGGGAACTCCTCCAGAGAGGGCAGCACCGGCACCAGAGCACGCTCGGCCAGTGCACCGTGACCGATCTCGCGGCGGCCGGGGCTGCGCGGTGCGCGTGCCTCGCCCACGGAATACGGCGGGAAGTTATAGTGGTGGATATAGCGCTTGGTCTGCTCGTCGGTCAGATCGTCCATCAGCTGGTTGTCCTTGGTGCCGCCCAGCGTGCAGGTGGTAAGCACCTGCGTCTGGCCACGGGTGAACATACCGGAGCCGTGCACACGGGGCAGGATGCCCACCTCTGCGGCCAGCGGGCGGATCTCGTTGATGCCGCGGCCGTCCACGCGCTTGCCGTCATCCAGCAGCCAGCGGCGCACCACGAACTTCTGCATCTTGTAGCTTACCAGATCCAGATCGGCAGCGGACAGGTCGGGGTATTCCTCGGCGATCTTGTCCATGATGGGCAGCAGGGCTGCGTCACGCACATTCTTGTCGTCGGTGTCCATAGCGGCCTTGAAGTCGTCCAGATACTTGTTCTGGATGGCGTGGAACACGTCCATGTCCAGACCCACAACCTGGAAGTCGATCTTCGGCTTGCCGCGCTCGGCCACGATCTTGTTGATGAACTCGATGATCTTCTTGATCTCAACGTGTGCGGTCTTGATGGCGGTCAGCATGGTGTCCTCATCCACCTCGTTGGCGCCGGCCTCGATCATCACGATCTTGTCCATGGTGGCGGCAACGGTCAGGGCAAGGTCGCTCACCTTGCGCTGCTCCTGCGTGGGGTTCAGCACGATCTCGCCGTCAACCAAGCCCACCTGCACGCCGCCGATGGGGCCGTTCCACGGGATATCGGACACGGCGGTCACCAGAGAAGCGCCGATCATGCCGGCAATCTCGGGGCTGCAATCCGGGTCAAGGCTCATGACGGTCATGGTGATGCACACGTCGTTGCGCATCTCCTTGGGGAACAGTGGGCGCATGGGGCGGTCCACCACGCGGCTGGTCAGGATGGCGCGCTCGCCGGGGCGGCCCTCACGGCGCATAAAGCTGCCGGGAATGCGGCCTGCGGCGTAGAGCTTTTCCTCGTACTCCACGTTCAGCGGGAAGAAATCCACGCCCTCGCGGGGCTTGGGGCTCATGACCACGTTGCACATCACGCAGGTCTCGCCGTAGCGGATGAGGGCGCTTGCGTTGGACAGGCCGCACATCTTGCCCATCTCGACCTTGAAGGGCCGGCCAGCCAGCGTCGTCTCGTAGACCTTGAAGTTCTCAAAGGTCTCTTTGCGGGAACCAAATTCGATTGCCATTTGGTTTGCCTCCTTTGTCCTTTTAGCGGTTTTTATCTTCCAAAAGGCTGCCCGCCGCGCATCATAGCAATAAATCCAGCGCCCGTGCAGACCGCCCCAAAGGGCGGGCACAGGCGTTCGATTTACTGCTGCAACACGCAGCAGCGGCCGTTTGTTCCACAAAAAAAGGCAAAGGGCAGGCACCACAGCTGCGGTACCTGCCCTCTGTTTTCTATTACTTACGCAGACCCAGGGTTGCGATCAGAGCACGGTAACGCTCGATGTCCTTCTTCTGGAGGTAGGCCAGCAGATTGCGGCGGCGGCCAACCATCTTCATCAGACCACGGCGGCTGTGGTGATCGTTCGGGTTCTTCTTCAGATGCTCGTTCAGCTCATTGATGTGAGCGGTCAGCAGAGCGACCTGAACTTCGGGGGAGCCAGTGTCCTTCTCGGTCAGAGCGACTTTGGCCATAACTTCCTGCTTGTTCATAGTAACAGTACCTCTTTATAAAATTTTATTTGCCGTCGGCACAGAATGCGGGAAAAACGGTACTCCCAAAAATGGGCATACTCCCAGCCCCGTGCTGCGGTAACAAGGTTAGTATAACAGAAACCAACGTAAAAAGCAAGAAAAAATTCTCCATTCTGTGCTTTCTTTTCCGATTCACGCTCAGGCCTCTGCCCGGAAATACGCCTGCGCCCGCTCGGCTGCATGGTTGATGCAGGCTTTCAGCTCGTCCAGCGTATCGAATTTTTTGCTGGGGCTGAGGTACGCGTGGAACTCCACCACCGGGTCGGTGCCGTAAAGGTCGCCGGAAAAGCCGGGGATGAAGGTCTCACAGGTCACCTTGGCGGGGTCATCGTTGACGGTAGGCCGGGTGCCAAGCCCGGTGGCCGAGGGATACCAGACATCACCGATCTTCGTGCGGGTGATGTAGATGCCGAAGCGCGGCAGCTGGAACCCCTGCGGGTAGAGCTGGTTGATGGTGGGCACCCCCAGCGTATGGCCGAGGCCCGCCCCATGCTGCACCGCAAAGCGGATGGCGTAGGGCATCCCCAGCATGGCGTTGGCCGCCGGGATGTCGCCGCCCTCCAGCGCCGTGCGGATGCGGGTGGAGGACACCGGCTTTTCTTCAAACTGGGCCATCGGCACCACCACGACCTCCACGCCCAGCGGGGCGCAGAGCCTGCGCAGCAGATCCGGGTCGCCTGCTGCCTTTGCCCCGAAAGTGAAGTTCTCGCCGCAGAACAGTGCCCTTGCATGGCAGTCCTGCACGATGCCGTACACGAACTGTTCCGGCGTCATCGCGCGGATCTCTTCAAAGTCCGGGCAGAGGTAATATTCCACCCCAAGGCTTTCGATCAGGGCGTGCTTGTCCTCGGTGGAGAGCAGGCGCTTGCCCTTCATCTTATTGTCGGCCGGCAGCCGGAAGGTGAACACCGCCGGGGCCGCACCGTGTTCTCTGGCCCACTGGACGGCCCCGTTGATCACGGCACGGTGGCCGATGTGGATGCCGTCAAAAAAGCCCATGGCGACGGCAGTGCCGCCCTCGTGTTCCAGCGCCAGCGGCGAAAGAGAGGATAAGATCTGCATCAAATTTTGTTCCTTTTTGTGTTAGTTTCGCTCCACAAAGAGCTTTTCGACTCGGAGCACTCCGCCCACGATGTTGGCAAGGCCCAGAAACTGCCCAGCCTCGTTCCGGACGCGGTAGCGCCCGTCGGCGGCGGGGTAGCGGCTGGTGGGGCAGCCGTTGTAGAGGTGCTGTTCCACCCTGGGGGCCACCGTCAGAAGCGGCAGCGAGGCAAAGACGCTCTCCACCGGCAGCATCAGCGCTTCCAGCGCCGCAGGGCCTGCGTCCTTTGCCGCCTGGATCTCCTCCAGCGTGTGGACGTCGGCCTCGGTGTAAACACCGGCGGCCACCCGGCGCAGGGCGCTCATGGTGCCCTTCTGGCCCATGGCGGCGGCGATGTCCTCCAGCAGAACACGGATATACGTGCCCTTGGAGCAGTGCACCGTCAGGGTGTATTCGTTCTCTGCCGGGCTTCCCTCGTACTCGATGTGCAGGATCTCGATGGGGCGGGCCTTCCGCTCCACCTCGATGCCCTGCCGCGCCATTTTATAGAGCGGTTGGCCGTTGATCTTGACGGCCGAGTACATGGGCGGCGTCTGCATCTGGGGGCCGATAAACTGCGGGAGCACGTCCAGCAGCTCCTTCTCCCCCGCCGTGACCGGGGCCGTTTCCAGCACCGTGCCGGTGCTGTCGCCGGTGTCGGTGCGGGCCCCCAGCCGCAGCACGGCGCGGTAGGCCTTGGTGTGGTCCAGCTGCAGGTCTACGGCCTTGCTGGCCCCGCCGCAGAACACCGGCAGCACCCCGGTGGCCATGGGGTCCAGCGTACCGCTGTGGCCCAGCTTCCGGGTGCCCAGGATGCCCCGCAGCTTTGCGATGACGTCAAAGCTGGTCCAGTCGGTGGGCTTGTCAACGATGAGGATGCCCTGCATTCATTCGCCCTCCTGCGTCTGTTTTTCTGCGTCCAGCACAGCTTCCACCTCAGCCAGGATCGCGCTCTTGGCGTTGTCCAGATTGCCCAGCAGCTCACAGCCCGCCGCGCGGGTGTGGCCGCCGCCGCCCAGACGCCGCGCGATGGCGCAGGCGTCCACGCCCTTGGCGGTACGCACACTGATGCGGTAGCTGCCGCCGGGCTGCTGACGCAGGGTCAGGCCGACCTTAACGCCCTCGATGCTGATGGGCAGGCTGGTCAGTTCTTCGAGGTCGGCGGGGTCTACGCCGCTCTGCTCGATCTCATCGCGGGTGAGGTAGATGAGGGCGCAGCGGCCGTCCAGATGATATTCCAGATGGTTGCGCGCGATCCGCTCCGCCTCCATCCGCTCGCGGGGCTTGGTGTCGAAGAGCAGCGTGTTCAGCTCTTCCACCCGCGCCCCTGCTTCCATCAGTTTGGCCGCCACGATGTGGGTGCGGGCCGTGGTGGAAGAGAACCGGAAGCAGCCGGTGTCCGTGGACAGACCGGTATAAAGGCAGTTGGCGATGTGCGGGGTCAGGTCTACGCCCATAGCGCAGAGCACCTCATACAGCAGCTCTGCCGCTGCCGCTGCCGTGCCGTCCAGCAGGGTGAACTCGGCATAGCCGCTGTTGCCCGCATGGTGGTCGATGCAGAGATCGACGTGGCGGCTGAACTGCGGCATCCCGTTGTTCTCGCCGAAGAGCTGGAGGCTTGCCACATCCACGGCCACGACGATCTGGGGTTCGAACTCGCCTTTGTACAGACGCGGGTTGGTAAACGCATACCGGCTGGGAATGGGGTCGGAGCAGAGCACCGCCGCTGTTTTGTCCAGCGCACTGAGCGCGTAGTACAGGGCGCTGCCGCAGCCAACGGTATCCCCATCCGGGTTTTTGTGGCACAGAATCAAAATGTCGTCCGCAGTCAGGAGCTTTTCGGCCATCTGCTGCACATTCAACTGTTCTGTCATCCCATGATCCATCCTTTCCGCAGGCTGTTTATTCCTCGGTCTGCGACGGCTGTTCGCTGTCGCCGTTGACGTTCAGCTCGCGGAGCAGCTCATTGATGTGGGCTGCATAGGCTGCGCCGTCATCCTCCACGAAGATGAAGCGCGGAGCTTTGCGGATGTGCATCTTCTTGCTCACTTCGGTGCGCACATGGCCGGAAGCGCGGTTCAGCGCCTCGATGGCGGGCTTGGGGCCGTCGGCACGGCCCATCACACTCACATAGACCTTGGCGACATCCAGGTCGGGCGTCACATCCAGACGGGTGACGGTCAGCAGACCGCCCTCCAGGCGCGGGTCCTTCAGCCGCCCGATGATGGCGATGAGCTCACGCTTCATATCCTGGGCAAGACGCCCCATATTTTTCTGAGACATTCGGTTTCTCCTTATTTAGTCGCGGTACTCTTCCATCTTGAAGGCCTCGTACACGTCGCCTTCCTTGACGTCCGCAAACTTTGCCAGCGTGACGCCGCACTCGTAGCCCTCGGCCACTTCCTTGGCGTCGTCCTTGAAGCGCTTCAGGGATGCGATCTCGTCCTCGGTGATGACGATGCCGTCACGGACGACACGCACCTTGCTGTCGCGGGTGATCTTGCCGCTGGTGACGCGGCAGCCTGCAACGGTGCCGACATTGCTGATCTTGTAGACCTGACGGACCTGCAGCTCGCCCAGCGAGACTTCGCGGAACTTGGGTGCCAGCATACCCTTCATAGCGTCGGTGACGTCGTTGATGGCATCGTAGATGACACGGTACATCCGCATCTCGACCTTGGTGGCAGCGGCTTCTTCCTTGGCCACATTGTCGGGGCGGACGTTGAAGCCGATGATGATGGCGTTGGACGCATCGGCCAGGTCCACGTCGGACTTGCTGATGGCACCGACACCGGCGTGGATGACGCGGACGCGGACCTCGTCGTTGGAGATCTTTTCGAGGCTCTGCTTGACGGCCTCGGCGGAGCCCTGCACATCGGCCTTGACGACGATGGCCAGCTCCTTCATATCGTTCTGGGCCATCTGGCTGAACAGATTATCCAGCGTGACCTTCTGGAAGGCAGAGAACTGCTTCTCCTTGGCGGCAGCGATGCGCTGCTCGGCCAGTTCACGGGCCAGGCGCTCGTCGGCAACGGCCTCGAACAGGTCGCCTGCTTCGGGCACGGCGGTCAGGCCGGTGATCTCGACCGGGGTCGAGGGGCCGGCATCGTTCAGCAGCTTGCCCTTGTCGCTGCGCATGGTGCGCACACGGCCCACGGCGGTACCGGCGATGATGACGTCACCGGCATGCAGGGTGCCGTTCTGGACCAGAATGGTGGCGATGGGGCCCTGGCCCTTATCCAGGCGGGCCTCAACGACAGCACCCTTGGCGCGGCGGTTGGGGTTGGCCTTCAGTTCCATGACCTCGGCTTCCAGCGCGATGCGCTCCAGCAGGTCGTTGATGCCCATGCCGGTCAGCGCAGAAACGGGGATGCAGGCGACGTCGCCGCCCCAGTCCTCGGTGATGATGCCGTACTTGGTCAGGCCCTCCATCACGCGCTCGGGGTTGGCGGTGGGCTTATCCATCTTGTTCATGGCCACGATGAGCTTGACGTTGGCGGCCTTGGCGTGGTTGATGGACTCGACCGTCTGGGGCATGATGCCGTCATCGGCGGCGACGACCAGAACTGCAATATCGGTCATGTTGGCACCGCGGGCGCGCATGGAGGTGAACGCCTCGTGGCCCGGCGTATCCAGGAAGGTGATGACGCTGTCATTGACCTTGACCTGATAAGCACCGATGGCCTGGGTGATGCCGCCTGCCTCACCGGCGGTGACGTTGGTCTTGCGGATGGCGTCCAGGATACTGGTCTTGCCGTGGTCAACGTGGCCCATGACGCAGACGACCGGCGGACGCTCGACGAGGTCTTCCTGTGCATCCTCTTCCTGCGTGAACAGGCGCTCCTCGATGGTCACATGCACCTCGTGCTCGACCTTGGCATGGAACTCCTCGGCCAGCAGGGAGGCGGTATCGAAGTCGATGACGTCGTTGATGGCGTGCATCTCGCCCATCTGCATGAACTTGGCGATGACCTTGCCGGCCTGCTGCTTGAGGCGGGCAGCCAGCTCACCGACGGTGATCTCGTCGGGGATGGAGACCTTCAGCTGTGCATTGCGGGCCTTCTCCAGCTGGATGCGCTGCAGCCGCTCGAACTCGGTCTCGCGCTTGCCCTTCTGGAACTGCTGGCGCTGGCGCTGGCCGCGCTGGGTGAACTTCTGCTTGTTGCCCTGCGGGGTCGGCTTGCGGCGGTTCTCGGTGTTCTTGGTGGAGGCCAGATCATCGTAACGGGCATCGAAGCGGTCCACGTTCACGTCCACCGTGCGGGTATCGACGGTGACCTGGCTGTCCTCACGGCGGACAGAGACCGACTGTGCCGGGGCGGTGGTTGCCTTGGCACCGGTCTCGCGGGCCAGTTCGCTCAGAGAAACGGTCTTCTCCTCGCGCTTCTTGTGCTGCTCGTTCTTCTTGTTCTTCTGGTTCTGGTTGTTCTGGGGCTCTGCCTTCTTTGCAGGCTGAGCGGGCTGGGCTGCGGGCTTTTCAGCCTTGGGCTCCGCCTTCTTTTCGGCCTTTCTGGGCTGCTCGGCCTTCTTCTCCGGGGCCGGCTGCCGGGCGCTGTTCAGGTAGGCAGACAGGTCTGCCTCGCTGTTGTCCTTGCTGAATTTCTCCAGCAGGTAGTTCAGCTCATTCTCCTCCAGAGTGGAGCTGTTCTTCTTGCCGGTGCTGCCCATCGCGGCCAGCTCATCCAGGACCTTCTTTGCGGAAATGTTCAGGTCCTTTGCAAAATCGCTCACTTTATATTTTACGGTCATTCGCTCATATCCTCCTCATTTTTGATTGCCCCGCAGTCCGACAGACGGTCAAAGCAGAGCTTTGCGAGGTTGCGGTCGGTCACGGCATACACCGCCACCGGTTTGCGGCTGATATCGGCCAGCCGGTCCTGTGTCAGCGGCATGGTGATCACATCCACGAGGTCACCCACCGCATAATTCAAACGCTGCACGGTCTTGGCGCTGGCGTCGGATGCGGTCATCACGAGCCAGGCCTTGCCCTTGACGCAGGCGTCTTCCACGGCGTCAAAGCCCATGGTCAGTGCGCCTGCCTTGCGGCAGAGGCTGATGGCCTGATACAGGGCTTCCTGCGGGGGCAGGGTGGGCTTTTCGGTCTTTTTAGTCTGCTTTGCCATTCTGCTCCGCCTCCTTTGCGGCACCGGCCAGCTGTTCGGCCAGTGCGTCGTACACTTCGGCGGGAACCGGCTGCTCAAAGCAGCGCTCCAGCGCCTTTTTCTTCTTTGCCTTTGCCAGGCAGGCCGGGTCCGGGCAGAGGTATGCACCGCGGCCGGGCTTTTTGCCCACGGGGTCGATGCTGATCTCGCCGCTGGGCGCACGCACCACCCGCACCAGCTCCTTTTTGGGGCGGCTGGTCATGCAGCCGATGCACTGGCGGGCAG
>OGLI01000424.1_pt1 | contig 38254 bp, 26 predicted proteins | sample 1572661 | NCBI WGS metagenome assembly OGLI01 (sample SAMEA2581901, study PRJEB24529) | metagenome | biome: Human gut stool | place: China | collected 2011 | reverse complement strand
CCTTGTGCGACGAGAAAATCCGTTTCTATTTTGAACGGGCTCGTGAAATTCTGGATAAGGTGAATTTACCGGAGGAGCGGAAGGAACCGTTGTGGGAGATGGCGCAAAGTTTGTTGAATCGGAAGTCTTGAAGGAACGGGGAAGTCGGTGATGAGAATAATTGATACGCATGCCCATTTGTTCGATGAGGTTTTTGCCGAAGATTTGGAAGAGGTGGTTTCCCGTGCTTTGCAGAACGATGTGGAGAAGGTGTTTCTGCCCAATATAGATGAGACGACTATCACGTCCATGTTGGAATTGTGTACAAGGTTTCCGGGATTCTTTCATCCGATGCTGGGGCTTCATCCCACGGAGGTGAGAGCGGATTATGGCGAGGTGCTCGGACGTATGGAGGCACTGTTGCAAGCCGGCCATTCTTTTATAGGTATCGGTGAAGTGGGATTGGACTATTACTGGGACCGTACTTATTATAAAGAACAGCAAGAAGCCTTCCGTTGCCAAGTGGAGTGGTCGCTGTCATACGGTCTTCCCCTGATGATTCATTCCCGTTCCGCACAAAAAGAACTGGTGGACCTGCTCACTCCTTTTCGTACGAGAGGGGCTGTAGGAGTTTTCCATAGCTTTGGCGGCACGGTGGAAGAGGCACGGGAGTTGCTTTCGTTCGAAGGATTCATGATAGGAATCAATGGTGTGCTGACTTTTAAAAAGTCTGCCTTGCCGGAGGTGTTGCGGCAGATTCCGATAGAGCGGGTGGTGCTGGAAACCGATGCCCCTTATTTGTCGCCGGTTCCTCACCGGGGCAAAAGGAATGAAAGCGCATATATCCGGCACACATTGGTGAAAGTGGCGGAGGTTTACGGTTTGCCGGTGGAAACGGTTGCCGAACAAACATACGAAAATGCATTGAAAATGTATCCTGGCGCCCGTAAATGAAGCCGTCGAAAGGTTAAAATTAAACTTTTTGTAGGATGAGACGCACTTTTTGGGCTGAGTATGGTGATAGTCCGGAAAAAAAAGAATATTTTTGTACTCGAAAACGGAGGCATATCGTTTTTTTTTGTAACTTGCGCCCGTTTTGAGAAGGAGAGATGCTCGAGTGGCTGAAGAGGCACGCCTGGAAAGCGTGTATACGCCTAAAGCGTATCGGGGGTTCGAATCCCCCTCTCTCCGCTAAACATAAACGAGGAAATAATAATAATTAATATTAATCTTAAAAAATTAGACACACAATGAAAAAGTTATTTGCAATTATTGCGATGTTTGGAGTTTTTGCATTCGGTGCGACTCAGGCCATGATGGCACAGACTGACGAGGCCGCTGCTGCGGAATCGGATTCGGCTGCTGCAATGGTAGACAGTGCAGCAGTAGATTCGGCTGCCATAGATACGGCTGCTGTCGAGACAATGGATGCTACGGAAGAAACTGTTGCGCCGGTAGAGGAAGAAAGCTTCCATAAGGAATTGAAGACGAAGTTCATCGAAGGTGATGCAGGCTTCATGTCATTGGTTGCTATAGCCTTGGTGTTCGGTTTGGCATTCTGCATTGAACGTATCATTTACTTGAGTTTGGCTGAAATCGATTCTAAAAAATTGATGGCTCCGATTGAGGAAAGACTGAATGCAGGTGATGTTGAAGGTGCAAAGACGATCTGCCGTAACACTCGCGGTCCTATTGCTTCTATCTGCTATCAGGGCTTGATGCGTTTCGATGACGGTGTGGAGGATGTAGAGCGTTCTATTACGGCTTATGGTGCCGTGCAGGCCGGCTATTTGGAAAAAGGATGCTCTTGGATTACCTTGTTTATTGCTATGGCACCGTCACTCGGGTTCTTGGGTACTGTGATCGGTATGGTGATGGCCTTCGACCAGATTCAGCAGGCAGGTGATATTTCTCCGACTATCGTTGCCGGTGGTATGAAGGTGGCCTTGATTACGACAATCTTCGGTATTATCGTTGCATTGGTATTGCAGGTATTTTATAACTATATCCTTTCTAAGATTGAGGAAATCACTTCTAACATGGAAGAAGCTACTATTTCTTTGCTTGACATGTGTATGAAGTATAACTTGAAAAAATAATTAGCAATATGGCAGCAAAGAAATATATGACGTCATATTATGTCCTGTATGCTTGCTTTGCAATCATCGTATTGTTTTTCGCGGCATTCTTTGGATATGGATATGATAATCCCGTAGGAGATTATAACGCTCCTGTTTGTACGGAAGGTTTAATGTGGCTGATGTACGGTATGTTTGCCGTAACTTGCTTGTTGGCGCTTTGGAGTGTCGTTCGCGGCATTAAGATTTCCATGGGTTCCAAGGGAGGCGACATCAGTGGTGTGCCAGGGGCTAAGATTAGTGCTGTTTCTTTTGCCCTTTTGGTAGTTTCTTTAGTGGTAGGTTGGGTTTGTAACCTGAACGAGACCGATTTTACGGCAGCGGACGGAACTGTGACATCTGCCACTATGGTTACCGTAACTGATATGTTCTTGGTATCGATTTATATCATGTTGTTATTGACTACTGTTGCAGTTGTCTTTAACATGTCTGGTGTAATGAAGAAAAAGAAATAAAAACGTCTAATTTAAGAGTAGGAAATGGCAAGAAAAAAAAGAAAAGTACCTGGATTGAACGCCAGTTCAACAGCGGATATTTCTTTCATATTGCTTATCTTCTTCCTTGTGACAACTTCAATGGATACGGATTCCGGTTTGGCAAGACGCTTGCCGCCGCCGCCTGAAGATGAACAAAACGAAGCTCAGATAGACGTGAAAGAGAGAAACGTGTTGATGGTTAAAGTCAATGCAGCGGGGCAACTCATGTGTGGGGGGGATTTCATCGAGATCGACCAATTGTGCGATAGAGTGAAAGATTTCGTGAAGAACGAGAACAACAGTCCTAACCTGCCTGAGAAACATGCCAAGAATATTCCTTTGTTGGGAGTATGTGCGGTGACGGACAAGCATGTGGTTTCCGTACAGACCGACCGAGGGACAAGTTATAATGTGTATTTTCAGGTTCAGAACGAGTTGGTTCGTGCATACAATGAGTTGAGAGACGAGTTGAGTAAAGCCAAGTTCGGGAAACTTTATGGGGCTTTGGATGATGAGCATCAGGCTGCCATTCGCGAATACTATCCGCAGAAGATTTCCGAGGCAGAACCTAAAAATTATGGAGGGACAGACTAATGGGACGATTTAGTAGAGGCGGAAGCCGAGAAATGCCGGAATTGAATACATCTTCACTTCCTGACTTGATTTTTACCATTTTGTTCTTCTTCATGATTGTAACGACCATGCGTGAAGTTACCTTGAAAGTGAAATTTACGGTGCCTACAGGTACGGAATTGGAGAAGTTGGAGAAGAAATCTGCGGTTTCTTTCATCTATGTAGGGCCTCCGACAGACCAATTAAGGGCTGCAATGGGTTCGGGTACGAGAATCCAGTTGAATGATAGATTTGCGGAGCCAGCCGAAGTGATGGACTTCATTGCGGAGGAACGTACAAGAATGACAGACCAGGCTGCCCAGACTGTATCTATGAAAGTAGATCAACATACGCAGATGGGTATTATTACCGATATCAAACAGGTTTTACGTAAGTCGTGGGCCTTAAAGATCAATTATTCTGCTGCAAAGCGAAATTGATAAAGAGAAATCATTAAAAAACGGTATTTTCATTATGAAAATGCCGTTTTTTTTATGGATTTATACCAAGGTCTTTGTTTTTTCTTTATTTTTGCAATAAATAAACGAATAGATTATGGGGATTGCTAATTTGGATGCTCTTGACGAGCAGATTCTGAAATTAATTGCCGACAACGCACGTATTCCTTTTTTGGAAGTGGCTCGTGCTTGTCATGTATCTGGTGCCGCGATTCATCAGCGCATACAGAAGTTGACGCGCTTAGGGGTCTTGAAAGGTTCACAATATGTGTTGGACCCGGAAAGAATCGGTTACGAGACTTGTGCCTACGTGGGGCTTTTTCTGAAAGATCCTTCAGATTTCGATCGCGTGGTAGAGGAGTTGAGAAACATTCCGGAAGTGGTGGAATGTCATTATACAACTGGTGATTATGACATGTTTATCAAAATCTACGCCCGGAACAACCACCACATGTTGAGTATCATCCATGATAAGTTACAGCCTTTGGGCTTGCAACGCTCCGAAACCATTATTTCTTTTCATGAGGCCATTAACCGGCAGATGCCGATTCCTGAGATAAAGAATAAGAAGGGGAGCACGGAGAATATGGATGTAGAAGTAGAGGAAGAAGAATAATGGGGAGAAAGGAAAAGAGGTTGTCATGTCGGGAAGGCAGACAACCTCTTTTCCTTTCTTTTCAGGTCTTGTTATTTTATACGATTCTTCGTTTGAGACGGAATTTCTTCGGGGTATCAATGGTGGCTCTTTCTCTGATAATCTTTGAAGGAGAAAGGGCATTGATGTTTTTCGTCCCTATCATGTCGGGAACTTTGTATGAGTTCCCATAGTCGGATGTCGAAGGGCGGGAAGAAGGCATCCGCTTGTTGGGGCGTGTCTTCTATTTCCGTGAGATATAGTTTTTGGGCGAGTGGCAGAGCTTCTTTGTACACGCTTTCACCGCCGATGATGAATATCTCTTCTTCTTCCTTACAATGTGACAGAGCTTCTTGTAAGCTACTGAATGTTTCCGCACCGGGGAAGACGGCTGCTTTGTTTTTACTCAGCACGATATTACGCCGGTTGGGCAACGCTCCTTTGGGAAAGGATTCAAACGTCTTGCGCCCCATGATGATGGTATGTCCGGTGGTGAGTGCCTTGAAGCGCCTCAGGTCGTCGGGAAGCCGGTACAGCAAGCGGTTTTCAAAACCGATGGCACGGTTGCGTGCAATAGCTACGATAACAGATATCATGTCGGGATGGTTAGAGGGTTATACGGAAACCGCACCGGCAATGTGCGGCCAAGGATTATAGTCTTCCAATGTGAAGTCTTCGAACTTGAAGTCGAAGATGCTTTTCACGTCCGGATTGAGCTTCATGCGAGGCAAGGGACGAGGTTCCCGGGTGAGTTGCAGTTTCACTTGTTCCAGATGATTCTTATAGATATGTGTGTCTCCTAACGTGTGTACGAAGTCGCCTGCTTTCAGTCCCGTCACTTGTGCCATCATCATCAACAACAGGGCGTATGATGCAATATTGAAGGGAACGCCGAGAAACGTATCCGCACTACGCTGGTAGAGCTGGAGGCTCAATTTCCCGTTAGCCACGTAGAACTGAAAAAAAGCATGGCAGGGAGGCAGGTTCATGTTCCCGAGATCGCCGACGTTCCATGCACTGACAATGATACGGCGCGAATCGGGATTGTGTTTGATGGTATCCACAGCCTCTTGTATCTGGTCTATGAATCCCCCTTTATAGTCCGGCCACGAACGCCACTGATACCCGTAAATATGTCCCAGGTCGCCGTTCTCGTCCGCCCATTCGTTCCAAATCCTTACGCCGTGTTCCTGCAAATATTTCACGTTGGTATCGCCTTGCAGGAACCAGAGCAGTTCGTAGATGATGGACCTCAGGTGTAACTTCTTTGTGGTAAGCAGCGGGAATCCTTCTTCGAGGTTGAACCGCATCTGATGGCCGAATACACTGAGAGTGCCCGTGCCCGTACGGTCGCTTTTTTCCACGCCTTCCTCCAGTATTCTGTGTAACAGGTCGAGATATTGTTTCATGCTTAATATTGTTTTATTCTTTTTTCTTCTTGATAAGGGTGGTCAGCCAATCGTTGGCGGCTATGCAGAGCATGACTACACCCACGACATACAACAGGTCGGTGAAATCGATAATCCATTCAATGACGATAAGCCCTACGCCCCAATAGGCATTTTTGATGGCAGATTGTTTGAGCAATTGGTTTCTCCTATCTTCGTCTACCATCCGTTTTTCCGGGTCATACGCGGATCTTTCTATTCTCATGTTCTTTTCACGATGAGAACGGTATATCAGGTAGACGGCCAAAAGTACGAGGAGGACAGGAATGAGGAACAGGATTACGGTAAGTACCGTAAGGAGCACGCCGCCAATTCCGAGAAGTCCGGATATGAAGTCCAAAATCCCTTCGTTTCCCAAGTCTTCCATGAGAGAAAATGTGTGGGAGTAAACCGATGGAGGAGCATTCCACGTGCTGTCGTCAGCCACGTCTTCCAGAGCCGACACCGTATCGGAGTAGACAGTGATGCCATTTTGTGCCAAGGTAATATTTTGTGCGAGACAAGCCCATAAAAGGCAAAGCCATATTTTGAGCCGTATGACGGGAAATATAGGGCGTTTCATGTGATAAGCGGTTTGATTTAATGTACAAAGATAGCGAAAGGCGAGCGCAGAGACAAATGAAAACGAAGTTTTCTGGTTTGGCTATGCCGAGCCGCATCCTATCTTCGTGGGAACAAAGATAGCGAAAGGCGAGCGCAGAAGCAAATGAAAATCCGTCCGATTTTGTTGTTCGCCCCATTTTTTTTACCTACTTTTATCCTCATAAAATGATACGACATGACACGACCGGATATACCTCAAGAGTTTAAAGACTATGCCCGATGTTTGCTCGGTGCGGAGCGTTATGCACGTTTTGCCCAAGCTTTGGATGAAGACCCTTCCGTAAGTGTGAGGCTGAACCCGTTCAAGGCCGTATGGTCCGGTCTTTTAGCGGAAGATTTGAACGGGGGAGACGGGCCGGTGCTTTGGGCCTCCGGAGAAGGATGCTACCTGAGCGAACGTCCTCCGTTCACGTTCGACCCGTTGTTTCATGCCGGTGCCTATTATGTACAAGAGGCGGCTTCCATGTTTTTGGGGCAAATCTTACGCCGTTATGTGACTCGTCCGGTGGTAGCACTCGACCTTTGTGCTGCGCCCGGGGGCAAGTCTACCCATATTCGTTCATGTCTGCCGGAGGGTAGTCTGCTGGTATCCAACGAGCCCGTTAAGGCACGTGCTCAGGTTTTACTGGAGAATCTGACGAAGTGGGGACATCCCGACGTGGTAGTGACAAACAGTTATCCAAAGGATTTTGCCCGCTTGCCGGACTTTTTCGACCTGTTGGTGACCGATGTGCCGTGCTCCGGTGAGGGGATGTTCCGGAAAGAAGAAGATGCCGTGACGGGTTGGAGCATGGAGGCTGTGCGGATGTGCCGGGACCGTCAGCGTGAGATTTTGCGTGACGTATGGCCTTCGTTGAAGCCGGGAGGGCTGTTGGTGTACAGTACTTGTACGCTGAATGCTTTGGAGGATGAGGAAAATGTGGCTTGGATAGCCGAAGAACTCGGTGCGAAAATACTTCCTTTTGATGTGGAATCGGGTTGGGGTGTCGTCGGGAACCTGCTGCCGGTCTCCTCAGTAAAAGATACGGCAAAGGCGGAAAAGCTTTTTCCCGTCGCCCATTTCATTCCCGGATTTACTCGTGGAGAAGGTTTCTTTTTGGCTGTTTTACGTAAAAATGGCGAAGAGGAGACTTCTGATTGGGCGATGTCCTCCGATAGGTATGAAAATGAGCGCGTGAAGTCTAAAAAGAAACGTGCGCTACACGCTTCCGTTCCGGCTTTGCCTGCTTCCTGTCGGTCATGGTTACTTCATGCCGATACCTTTGATTGATTTTCCAACGGACCGGTGTGGACGGCTGTACGCGCTTCGTTCTCCCGCCAGGTAGGCCTGTTGCAGGAAGCGGTTAAAGTATGGCAGGCAGGTGTTCCGCTGGCTACGGTAAAGGGGAAAGACTATATTCCGCTGCACGCTTTAGCGATGTCCGTTGACTTGAATCGCTCGGCTTTTCCAATTGTTCCCGTTTCCTACGATATGGCGGTGGCCTATTTACGTAAAGAAGTGCTTGTCTTACCTCCCGACACTCCTAAGGGTTACGTGTTGCTGACGTTTCAGGATACTCCGATCGGTTTCGTGAAAAATATAGGTGGACGGGCCAATAACCTTTATCCCCAGGAATGGAAAATACGTACAAGTTATCTTTCAACTTATAGTTTAAAGGGAGATTTAGGACGAAAATCAATAGAATAAAGTGAAAAATACTAAAAAATAGATGCTTTTTCTTTTGATTCCTTGCTTTTTAATCCGGTAAATACTATATTTAGAGCCTGAGAGTGTGAATGGATTGAAACGATGAGGGTTCATACTCACACCGTAGAAATCTAATTGTCTAACTTAATCTAAACAACGCTATGAAAATTTTATTTATCGGATCCGGGTGCGCCTGCAGGCTACCTTTTGTAGAATATCTTTTTAAGAAGAAAATACAAGAGGCAGAGGTTCCGGACATTGAAGTAGAGTCTGCCGATATGGCCATGTGGGGAGTCACTTCTAATGAAAGTGGGATTCCGGAAAGCAGTGGCCCTGATAAAGTAGGCAATTTACTGAATCAGGCTGATTTTATCGTGGTTATGGAGGGGAGGCAGCGCAACTTTCTGACACGTTTTATGGATTACAGTAGTTGGAATAAAATTCACTTATTCTTGGATTATTGTACATCCGGGAAAGAACATTTGGTAGGTTCCGTGTGTGGCGATCTCGATTATCAGACGCAGGATGAAGAAATGACTAACGGTTGCATGAATCTGATAGCTCGCATAAAGGCCTTTTTGAAGGAGCATTTAGGCGAGAAAACGGAAATCTCCACGTTGATAACGGCTTAAACGATAAAGCATATCGGGCAGGGACATTCATGCTCGGTATGCTTTATGATTAGATATGAAGGAATATGTGTTTTGTGAAAACTATTGTGAGTCTCCTTGTGATGCTTATGGTCGGATTGCAAAGTGTGCAATCGCAAAATTGGGTCATAGTGAAAACTCCGTCTGTAAAGGTGATATCCGAAACACGGAGAGTTGGGGAAAGCTAAAAAAGGGGCGGCGTTATGGTTGCGTGAAGGGACGGTAACGGACGATTGGGCTCATGTTTGGTTTAAGGGACGTGCCGGAGGGCTGCCGCTTTCTGCCGTGGAACAGTTCTCTTCGTCAAAGCTTTCTTGGCAGGCTATGGCGCGTACATACGATTTGGTGAGCCTTAAAGAAGAAGGCAAAGTGTTGGCCACAATGGATTTCGAGGTAAGGGACAGTACGTTGTTCATGTGTTTGCGTTGGCCGGATTCAAGGCGGGGTACGGAAATCTATGAGTTGGCTCGGGATTCTTACCGGTTGGTAGCCACGCGGGCTTATGCTGGGGAGATGCCCGACGACATGAAGATGTTTTATCAAACTGCCAAGTCATTGAAATATGCACGTGTTTTCTATTACGATGAAACGAAAAAATCTTTCTTCGACGGGGACTCTTTCTATTTTCGTGAAAATGCAGAGGCCGTTTCCAAGGATACCGCTTGCTTTTCTGGGGTAAGGATACGATTAAAAGAATTTCGGAAAGAAACGAAGGGACCTAAGACAGGCACCGGTCGGAATGCCGTTATGCCTGGGGAGCAGAATCCTGAGTTTCCGGGAGGTGAAAAGGCATGTATGGCCTTTTTGTCTAAGAATATCCACTATCCGCCTGTTTGTGTATCTGAAGAAGCGAGCGGAAGAGTATATGTGCAATTCGTGGTGGAAAAGGACGGAGAAATCGGTCAAATCAGGGTGTTGCGAAGTCCTCATCCTTATTTGGCACAGGAAGCAGTGAGGGTGGTGGGCATGATGCCTGATTGGAAGCCCGGATATAAGAACGGCAAACCCGTCAGGGTGTTGTTTTCTTTGCCGGTAAAGTTTGGGTTGAAATAGGCATAAGGAAAGATGAAAGGCGGAAGCGAAGTGTATTCCTTCCGCCTTATTCTTGTGGTGTAGCGCTGTCCTGCTCTTTTGCTTCCGTGTTGTTTTTCGGTGCGTCCGGCGTATCGAACAAACCGTAAGTAGTACGGAGGACACGGAATTCCGTCCGGCGGTTCAGGGCGTTGCAGATTTCCTGCTGTTCTTCCGGCAGTTTTTTGATGAAAGCTTCCGTCAACGTATCGTTCTCATGCAGGAACGGATACCGTTCCGTCAATCGTTTACGGATGACTTTCGGGCGTGTCTCGCCGTATCCGATGGGAGTCAGACGGTCGGTAGCGACACCGTGTGCTATCAGGTACTTCACCACGGATTCCGCCCGGCGTTGGGAGAGGCGGATGTTGTATTCATCCCTTCCTCGGTAGTCGCAATGCGAGCTGAGTTCAATCGTGATGTTCGGATTGTCTTCCATGAGCGTGACGAGGGAATCCAGTGCGAGGGTAGAAGAGTCCGTGAGTTCCGCACTGTCGAAAGCGTAAAACACATTGTCTACCAGTACGGGAGCCGTGATAGAAGCCAGTTCGAACTGAAGTACGTATTCTTTGCTTACGCTGCTGGTGTCCACTCGCAGTTGTTCTTTATGATTCAGGAATCCCTTGCACGTACCTAAAAATACATAGTCTACATTCGGTTGGATTTCCTGGGTAAAAGAACCGTCGCCTTTCACGCTCAACTTTAGATTGGTTCCGTCATTGCCTACCATGTAAACCAAGCCTTCCGGCAGTTCATAGCCGTCTTTTTCGTAGACCCATCCCTTGACCGTGAGCAACACTTCCGGACATTCGAAACTCATGATGTGGTCCCACCCTCGGGCATCGCCTCGGTTGGTACTGAAAAATCCCCGGTTGTGCAGTCCGTCGAAAGTCATGGCAAAATCATCTCCTTGCGAATTCATCGGGTATTTCAGGTTTTCTACGGTCCATGTTCCCGTACTGTCCTGTTCGGCCTTGAACAGGTCCAAGCCGCCCATGCCGACGTGTCCGTCGGAGGAAAAATACAAATCTCCGTTCGGACGGAACGAAGGGAACATTTCATTCCCCGGAGTATTGATGGGTTCGCCGAGATTATCCACTCCGCCTAACCCGTGTTCTCCTATTTCGATTCGCCAGATGTCCAGGCCTCCTAATCCTCCCGGCATGTCGGAAACGAAATACAGCCATCTGCCATCCGGCGATACGGTAGGATGGGCAAAGGAGGATAAAGTGTCTTTGGTGATTTCCAACAATTTGGGTGCGCCCCAACTGGCATCCGTACGCTCCGAAGTATAAATCTGTGCATATCGCGGATATTCGGGGTCATGCGTGCAACGGGTGAAATACATCGTTTTGCCGTCCGGCGAGAAAGCACAGGCTCCTTCATCGTACTCACTGTTTATCTCGGATTCTACCTGTTCCGGCGACTGCCATTTCCCTTTATCGTCTTTTCGGGAGATAAAGATGTCACCGGACTTGATTCCTGTGATGCCGCTCAGTTCGTTGCCTGTAGCCTGTGGGCGTGTGGAAGTCAGGTACAACATGTCCATATCATCACCTGTCAGCATCGGGCAATAGTCCGAACGGCGGGCATTGAGTAGCGGTTCTTTCTTTATCGAATACAATGTAGGTTTCTGTTTCCAGATGGGCGCCATGGTACAGCCCTGTAGGCCGTGACGTGCCAACACGTCGTCCGGTTTGTACTGAAGGTAAATCTCATAATTCTGCAACGCTTTTTTGTAATCGCCGTTTTTGCGTTGCATTTCAGCTAAATAAAAATAAACGATGCTGTCCGGGTAGTTGTATCGTGCCGCATTCTGGTATGACCCGATAGCCCGTGAGGTATAATTGATACGCCGGTAACAGTCCGCGGCTTTATAGGCCCGTTCGCCCCTCTTGGCCCGTTCCTTGGGTTTGGTCCGCATATAAGCTTTCCGGTATTCGGCAGCCGCTTCGAAATATTCTCCGATGGCGTAGAATTTATCTCCTTTTTTCACATTGCTTTCCGCACTACAGCCTGCGAGCCATAGTGTAACGAAAACGACCCCAAAAAGAGAAATCCATTTTTTCATATTCCGTTCGGTGTGCAAATATAATTTTTTTATTTCATTTGCCCTTGCAGTTCACTGCTTTTTTTGGACCGTAACGGTTTTTAATGGTCTCTTTGTGGGGTCGTTGTGCAATAGTGAATATCTCGTTTAGCGGATAATGATTTTATCTTGTTTTACGCTACCGTCGGTGAAGGTGGTCTGACGGATGTTGATACCCTTGCGGGGCTGCTCTAACTGTATACCGTCCATTGAATAATATATCGTTCGTGCCACAATTTTACCGCCGGTCGTTTCGGATACCTTACTGCCTTCTACAGGAATGAATTCGAACGGGTAATCATTCGGGGTTTCCGTCGCAGCGAAGTCGATACTGCCGTCTTCTGCCACTTGCCAATAGATGTTACCGCTACGGGCCGACTTTTGGATGGCTAATGTTTCAATATCTACGGCACCGCTGAAGCGGAACGGCTTGGTCATGGTTTCCTGCCACAACCCCTCGTCGGTCAAGTAGGTTCCGTCCAAAACCGACTGGAAACCGTAGGTCGTAGAAGGAGGAGTGTTGACGACGTTCCATTGTTGTGCAGCTTTATTGGACTCATCTTCAGGCTCGAACGAGGGATAGTCGTCGTTGCCATGATTGGTAAGATACGTTCCGTAGGTCTTGTGCCGGATGTAGTAGTTGCCCGGTGTTACACTGCGGTATCCCGTTTCTTTTACATAGATTTGATAAGTGATGGTACTTGTTTGGCCGTTTATGGTATAATCCAATGTATAAGAGGCGGAAGTTTGCACGTTATTAATGGTGAGAGAGTCTTTGGTAGAGCCGTCTCCCCACAAGTAAGTTCCTCCCGTCATGGCATCTGCTGGTGTGGCCGTGAGCGTCACGTTGTCGCCTTTTTCCACGATCATCATGTTCTTGTCCGTATAACGTCCACCGTTGACGATGATGTCAGGACGTGCAGCCTGTACATTGATACGGAAGACGGTTTCCTGCCGACGTCCGCCTTGGTTGGTATGGATGACGGAAACGGTACGTGAGGTCGTGACGTGCGGCAGGGTGATGGAAGAAGCCGTACTGCCGGTTTCCCACAAATAGCTTCCATAGCCTCCCACACCGAATATGGATAAGGACACTTCGCTGTTGTATAATACGTTGATGGAAGTCGCTGCACGTGTGGAACCATTGTAGGTTATGGTCGGGTTGATTGTGCTTTCCTCACAATCGCCTTCCACGGCGATGCTGAACATCTGTTCGCTTTCCACACCGTTTTCATTCGTATATGTCACGCGCCAGATGCCGCTCTTGTCGGCTGCCACGGTGAGGTCTTTCGTGTTTTCTCCGGTGCTCCATTTCCATTTTCCCGTATCGGTCGTGCCGTCGGGTAGTTGTGGCTTCAGAGTGACGAGTGTACCTGCCGGGAGCGTTTCCGTAGGTTCGGTACGGTACGTATTGTGCAGTCCGCCCAGTTCGTTGTGTTCCACGCTTATACCGTTGTATTCCATGATGGGAGTGAGCGGGGTGGGTATTTGTTCGGGAGTAGGGAAGTCGCGGGTATTCATCAATACGGAATAGCCCATGTGGTCGTAGCCTCCGCTGGTGTTACCCTGTCCGCCGCCGTCGATGCCCATTTTTTCGTAGACCGCTTTGGAGAAAGGCATTTCTACGCCTTTAATGCCTTCATAGTGCCCGATGACGGTACCCCAGTAAGGACGTATTTGTTCTCCCAATGCGGGGGCGGTTTGTATCCATGTCCTACCATCGCTCCAGTGTAGTCCACTCGTACCGTAATGGTAATTAGTCCATGGCAGGTTTTGTACGCTTTGCATTTGTGCCGCCAAATACTCTATACCGGCTGCCAGTCTGTGGTCCATATAAGAGAACAAATCATCGCCCTGGTTCCAACCGATGTGGGCTACGTCTACGGCCAGCCCGCCGGCCATGGCGGCATGGCCTACATCACGGCCGCTTTCTTGCATTTGTCCCAGTTTGCCGTAAGCTCCGGCTTCCAAATCGGATTCTTGTGTCGTGACGACAAGGTTGCCTAAAAACTCGGTCAGTCCGTCGTTCAGGATAGGATCGGAAGTACGCGGGTCGGTGAAAGTACCCACTTGATCGTATTTGAAGAAAGAAAGTCCCTGATTATAAATGAATACGTCATCGCAAAGGATGCCTATACTCATGACGGCCAATACGTTACAAAGTCCCCAGTTCGACCAGTAATGTCCGGGGCATTCCCACCATTTCCCCGAATTTTGCCAAGTTCCGTTGCGGGAACGCAGGAAGCCGATGCAAGATGGATACCACACGTCGAGCATCCATTGTTTGAATGTGGTGAAATCTTCGTCAGACCATCCTTCGTAGTCGCGCACGAGTTCGGCGGCGTTGGCAAAGGCATATCCGTATAGTCCTGCAGCCAGTGCATAATTGGAGTCGCCTCCGATGCCTTTGGTGACGCGTGCCCATTTCATCAGGACATCCACTGCGTGTTTGGCATGTTCTTCCGAACCGTCGATTTTCCACCGCAGGGCATTTTGGTAAGCGATAGAAGCTCCCTGCGCTGCATTAATGTAATTTTCTCCTACTCCCCCTCCGCGTATGATGGTCGGTACGGGATTTGTAGCTGCCGTAGACTGTGAGAATCCGGCGTTGACCAATACATTGTAGGCTGCTACGACTTTTTCATTTCCGGCTTTGAGCTGTTTCCTGATACGTTCAAAGTCGGCATCGGTATGGAGGGCACCGGGATGCCGGAATCCTCTTTCTGTGTCGTATCCTGTCGTAATGCCCGTGACGTCGAAATCGAATCCTTCCGTGGCTTCCAAGGCCGTACGGGCTGATGCGAGGTTTTCGAGCTGTCGGTCGATGGCATTTTGGTTTACTTTACCTTCGTTCACGAGGTCTTGGGCGATATTGACTTCGTCTTGGTAAAGTGCAACGATTGCGCCTGTGTAAGAAGAGGCGTGTGAAGCTATATATTCCTGGGCTTCATTGATGGCATTTTGCAATGCCGTGAAGTCGCCCGGATTGCCGTAAGTATATTCGTATTCCAAATCGTCAACTGCGGCTGCCAGTTCGCCGATTTCCGATGTTCCCAGTACACGGTCATAGAGGCGGACGTCGGCTACAAGAGTTTGCCTCAGGTAATTGTCGGCTGTAAAAGCGGGACGTCCGATCCATGCGTAAGGAACAGAAGTGGTGAAGTTGGATGAATTGGTGGGCATCTCGGTGTTTGTTCCCTTGGCCACTCCGTCGAGGTAGAGCGTACCGGTTTGTCCGTCTTGGGTGTACACGACGTGTGTCCATTTTCCTTTGGCCGCTTCTCCACCGATTTCTATAGCCGTTTCGTTGCCGTATCCTCCTGTGGCGTTGGCAAAGCGTTGGGCATTGAGGCGGTAAGCAGAGTACTTGTACTCCATCTCCATGTACTACCGCGTAGACGCGAAAGCCTCACTTTCCGTACAGGCCGCAGAAGAGGAGAAGGTCCAAAGGAAGAAGCCGGCACCGGAAAGTGAGGCTTTCGCGTCTACGCGGTAGTACATGGAGATGGAGTACGCATCCATGCCTTTGAACAGTTTGCCCGCTTGTTCTGTCAGGTCGAGATAACCGCTTCCGCTACCGAGATCGAGTACGCGGTATTTTCCCATTTTGCTTACCGTAGCTTCATTTTTGAGTGAGGCCGTGATACCGGAACATTCCGTATCTGAGACGGAAGTACCATTCATGTTTTTAAAATCGAAGTGCAGGCGAAGGCCATTTTCCTGGCCCATTGCGGTATGGCCGGCACATACGATAAGGCAGGATGCCAATAGCGTCCTAAACCTGTTTCTTTTGCTTTTCATGTTTTTGTTCATAAGTGTGATTCGATATAAATTGAGTCATTCGTTTTATGTTTATACGAATGAACAATTAAAACTACCTGTTATAAAAAGTATAAAGAACGTTAAATTAGAAAAGAAAACCGCGGCACAGGGATTAGCTTTCCTTGTGTCGCGGTTGGGGATGAGGTAATTTTTCTTCGGTTATTTCTGTTTTTTCCCGTTCCAATAATTCTCCAGCCGGTCGGCCTCTTCTTGGGTCAGGTGGATGACTGCGCCGTGCTTGGGCGACCGGAAGTTGGTGGTCTTCATCACGCCTTCGTTGAAGCGTCCCAAGTTTTTGAAGTGTACGAAATCGCTGGTTTCTACAAAACCGAAGTTATGTGGATTGATACCGAATATATCGTACATGAGCACCCATTTGTCTTCACCGATGCGTTTCCAGACGTTAGGCGCCTCGCAGGCCACCGGTTCAAAGTCTATCCAACGCGGGTCGAACCGGTAGCCTCCGTCGATACGGTCGGAAACCGCCTGTTTGATGCCCGAACCGGATTCATGCGCCACGTAGAACAGGTGATATTCCATTTTTTGCCGTTCCTCGTTCCATATCGGGGTGATGTCGCCGTCGATGGCAGACGCTCCCGAGGGGTATTCAAACAAGATTTGCGGAGTGCTCTCGATACGGTTGAAATCTTGGTTTACGTAGACATAATAAAGCCTGTTCTGCTCGGTGCCGAACCGCATGGTGAAATAAATCATCATCCGTCCCGTGACGGGGTCGTAGACCGTTTCCGGTGCCCAAGCGCAACCTATTTGTGCAAATTCCTTGGACATTTGGTCGAAACGTATGTTGGTGCGCGTCCAATGGATGAGGTCGAACGACTTCATCAGCACCAAGCCACGGTTGTTTCCCCAGCCATAAGCTTTCCCGTCGCGCTCCCATTCCGTATCGCGGTAACCGTCGCGTTGTGCATAAATATGCAGGTCGGTCATGGCCAAGTAGAAGCCGCCGTCCGGACCACGGTAGATATGCGGGTCGCGGATACCTTTCTGGTCGGCAATCGTATCGCCTGCAATAATGGGCTTGCCGTCGTTCAGGGCGGTAAACGTGTAACCGTCGCGGCTGATGGCCGCATGCAGGCAGTGGTCTTCGTCCTGATGGAATACCATGAGGTAGGCCGCCATGTCTTTTTCTTGCGGCGTGGCGTCACGGTAGGTGAAGTTGCGGAAGGTAGTACGTCCTTTTCCTGCGGACAGGAGTGCAGGACGGAGGGCATAGAATCCACCGTGGTTGTTGTGGTGAAGTCCCGACACGTCGATGTCCGTGGCCAGTTCCTTCCATGACTTCCCGTCCTTGCTGGCAGAGAGGGTCACGCGGTTGGCACGGTTGAGCAGGCGGAGGTGGAAATGCTTGTGGTAATCGGACGGCATGGTTTCGGCTTTTTCCCCGTTGCGGTATATCGTGAACGTCTTTCCGTCCGAAGCCACACCGGCATAAGCTTTCTCGTCATAGAACAAGAGCAGGCCGCCCGTGTTTCCTTTTCCGAGAGCGATTTCCGTCGTGAGTTCATAGTTCTTGTCGGTGGCCGTAACCATGAGCAACCGTCCGTCTGCCGGTGTCTTGCCTTTGGCTTTGACGCTCATGCCATCCTTGCCGAACGAGAGGCTTTCGGGGGCGTATTCCTTCCAAAAGGTCCATTGCAGGCCGAGTTGCTTGCCCGTGAAGTCGTTGGAAAGTTCCAGTCCGTGTTTTTCAGGGTCTTGTGCCGGGAGCGGACGGGCGTCATGCCGCAGCTTGACCCATCCGTCGGCCGTCCATTCCACTGGGTCTATCAGCGTCTGCCGGCCCAACGTGTGGTAACCTTGTGCGTAAGCGTGGTACACCACCCACCAGTTTCCTTCGGCATCGTCGATGAGCGTACCGTGTCCTTTCGACCACCAAGGGTCGCTTGCACTATAGGTATGCACCAAAGGATTGTAGGGAGAGTTTTCCCACGGCCCGAATACGCTTTTGGAACGTGCCACAACCACCATGTGGCTCGTGGCCGGTCCGGCCGTGCCGCCTTCTGCCGATACCATATAATAATAACCGTCCTTGTGCAACAGTTTCGGACCTTCGAGGAACATGTCGCCATTGCCTTCGGTTTTCCATTCTTTGGGGAATTGCCAACCTTCGTAAACGGTCTTTTTCGGTCCCGTCACTTTCAGCCCGTCATCGCTTAGCGGGGCTATGGCACCTTTGTCCACATATAAATATCGCTTGCCGTCTTCGCCCACTACATGTCCGGGGTCGATGCCTGTCAGGTCGAGTTTCACCGGTTGGCTCCACGGGCCGCGGATATTGTCGGCATAGACCACATAGTTGGCTCCGGCGGCGGGATAGTAGATATAGTAACGCCCTTTGTACTTCACCAAGTCTGGGGCGTATACCGAACCGTCGAGGGCATGGAGTGCACGGGCTATGGGTGTCCAGTTCACCAAGTCGGTAGAATGCCAGACGAGCAGTCCCGGTGCATAATTAAAAGATGAGTTCGTCATGTAGAAATCTTTTCCTTCCCTGATGATGGACGGGTCGGGATAATCCCCACCCAGCAGCAGGCGAGGGAAGGTTTGTGCACGGCCTGTGGTTACCAGGCATAAAAATAGTAAACTAAGAATCAGTTTGCTGATGCGAGTACTGTTCATGGTTTTAGTGATTAAAAGTTATTGGGTTGAAATTTCCTTCAAAGGTATATAAATAGGGAGTGAAGAGTGTGCTGTTTACACACGAACGTTTGTTCTTTTAATACAGTTTAACTGTTTTATATTTCATTTTTCTTCTGCGACAACTAAGATGGGATTGGACATGTCGTTCAATGGATAATCGTTTACAGCTATTTTCTTTAAAACTTCCAAGTCGTTGTCGTCAAACCTGTCTATGGGCAGTAAATCCACCGCCTTATCATTGAATGCCACCCAAGGCCAAAAACTTACATGCTTGAATCCTTTTAAAGAAAGGTGTTCCGATTCACTTCCATAAGCATACTTCTTATCGTGGATAAAAGCATGCGAGTGGCGGTCTATCAGTAGGTCGCACTGCTCCTTGTCCATGGTCACGGTTAAATAAAAGTATTTATCTGTAACCACAATGTTGTCGATTTGATACTTCGTCCTGTAGAGTTCGTCCGCATAATCCCAGTTTTCACATAGTTTCCTGCTTGGGCGAAGATTACCTCTGTCCATCGTTAATGTGTCTATGATACCTTGTTGGGTAAGTAAAGTCACTTTGTCGTCAAATGGCAGCATGAACATGACTCCCTCCGAAGTATTACGAAGCATGCCGGTTCTTGTCATACTACATGAAACCTGTTCGTTATCTTCATATATAGGATATGTACCTTTCTCGACTCCTTCAGGCGACACTGTACGAAGGCTGACCTGAAGCCCCTCGCCAGAATACTTCCTCGTCTCGCAAACCAAGGCGTCCAACTGTCTGTTGAACCTGACAGTCTGGAGGATTTCACCGTTTTCGGCTATCTTGAACTGTCCTATATAGTTGCCTTCAAGATCGTATTTATATATGAAACCTCCCATGTTTCCGACATAGATTATTTTCTTGTTTTCATCATAATTGGCGGAGTTGATACGCCCGTGTTCTCCATGTCCTTTTCCTAACCGTCCCACTCTGTTCAGGAATTTTCCATTGGAATCAAATCTCAGAATCTCGTCTTGGTCCCAAATCAGCACGTTGTCGCCGTCCATTCCAAACACGTTCGGGCTGCTCAATATGCTTTGCCCGTGGGTCTCAAGCGGAATGAATTTTATGGAAAAGTAAATGCTTTCTGCAGGAACAACGATTTCGTTCTGTCCTATGTCGGTCAAATCTATTATAGCTCCGCCTTTTTGTCGGCTACATGCGCATAAGCAAAAAATACACAGCAATAGAAAATGACGTTTATTCATTGTGCTGTTGATTTAAATGTTCCACTAATTTTAATACAAGCAAAATAGATGTGGTTCTCGTCGGGATTTTCCATAGCAATGGCAATTCCCTCTTTGCAAACGTGCATGTTTTGGTAATGGAACTGTTTGTAATCCGTTGAGATGCTGCTTTCCGACAAAATTTCTCCCTTCGTATCCGATATGACGATGGAGAACGGTTTGCAAAATGCTCCTTTCTCGTTCCAGTCTTGTAACGGATGTTCTGCAAGTCTCAGGTAGAGATTCCGGTAAGGATCATATATGATATTGGAATAAGTAGTTTGGCTGATATAGTAACGGATTTCATTAGTTTCATCTTCTGAACCGTCAAATGCAAATTCTTCAATGCCCTTATCGTACCGGCTTTTCATTGGTATGGTATCGCACAATGAAAAATCATTATTATAACGCAGTACTTTATCCAATATAGGGAAACTATACAGGTAGCGGCCTTTTGAATCCTTAGTTACGTATGTGCAATTCATATAATATCCTCCCCAATTATATTGCATATATAAATCAGGATAATAAGCAACAGATTTCCATTCGCCTGATTCCTTGTATAAGCATTCAGATATGGGGATGGTCAAACCTTTCGCTTGGCTTAGTGCACCCAATATGCTTCCGGAAAGCAGAAACTTTTCATGGTCGGATTCAATACGTGTCCCGTTCAGTGCATCTACTGAAGAGACCCATTGTGTATAATTGTCACTTCGGGGGATATTCCAACGTTTTTGAATATTTCCGTTCGAGTCAATTAAAAAGACAGTTTTCTTGCCATCATTGTAAATGATAATAGAATCAGAATTTATATAATTAAATCCGGAACAGTTCCTAAGAAGGCCGCATTGATGAAGCGAAACAGAATCTTCGAGTATTCCTTGTTGCCAATCAAAAACATAGAGGTAGAATTCGTCCAACATAACGTATTTATCTACCCCGTTCATTGAGATAACCTGAGAAGCCATCGGCTTATTGGTGATGTTTTCCCCAACACTGATTTTTTTGACCTCATAATGATTAATATCTATCATGGAACTGTCGCTGATATTGACCATTTTACTTTGTATACTTTGGGGGGGGCAAGCTCCCAACAAGCCTATCAATATAAATACCAATAAATGAGCCTTTTTCATGATATTACTTTGTTGTTCATTCCTGTAAACATATAAAAAAGAAATGAATTATAAAAATTTTTTTATCAGAAATCTGTGTTGAATAATCAAAATTGGTCAAAAAGCGGTTGATTTTATGTTTTCAAGCAATACTTCACTTGCAAAGATTGTGGTAAGACCATATCCTTTAGCCTTACAGGAGTAAATGTATGCGGTAGGGGTGGAAGCATGGAGTGCCTTTGTCAAAGAACTTGGGACAGTTGGAGGTTGTCGGGGTAGAAAAAGGTGTTTTGCCGGAGTCCGTCATTCCCTGCATGCTCCCCCCAAGAGTTTTGAAGAAACATCCTTCATCTTTCAGAATATAAGGTAACCGATTAAAATATAATGCGTTATGGAATGAAGGATGTTTCAGGTATCTTTCAGTTTCCTTTCATTGCGGAAAGCGATAAAAAGTTCTCAGCCGAATGATTTTTCATTCTAAGCCAACTGATCTTTCAATCTGAATCAAGCGAAATGAAGCATGGCTGAAAGATGCCTGAAACATCCTTCAGCTTATAATATCAAAAGTATGAGAGACTTACCATGCGACCTGAAGGATGAAAGATCTTTTTGCAAAATTCCTGTGTAGGAGCGGTACGGTATGCAAGGACGTGGCTTATGAAGAGATTTCCAGCGGTGCGCGGAAAGTACATCCGTTTTTCCATTCCGAACAGCCGAATGCGGTCTTGCCTTTGATGATATGCCCTTTTCCGCAAAGCGGGCAGAGGTCCCCCTCTTTGGGGGCAGGAGGCGTGGCCGGGATTATGGCAGCTTGAGGGGCGGCCGACTTTTTAGATAAATCGCTCCCGTTCGGCATAGTCAAGCGAGCTTGGCTCTGCTCTCGCTTACTCGCGATTTTGCGTGTCGTCTTTTGGGTTTTGGTCGGTTTTTCTTTCGCGGCTCCCTTTTTTCCCTTGGGTGCAGGCTTATCTTCCTGTGTTTCCGCGACACGGCGATTGGTGTTGTCCGCCAGGACGGTATGTACGATTTCGGCTACCATTTGCTTGAGTTCTTCTAAAAAGGTTTTGGCATCGTAGGTTTTCTTTTCAATCAACCGCAGACGGCGTTCCCAAATGCCGGTCAACTCGGCACTTTTGAGCAGTTCTTCGTGAATCAGGCTGATGAGTTCCACCCCCGTGGGAGTGGCTATCAGGTTTTTCCGTTCCAATCGGATATAATGTCGCTTGAAGAGGGTCTGGATGATGGCGGCCCGGGTGGACGGACGGCCGATACCGTTCTCTTTCAAGGCGTCACGCAATTCGTCGTCGTCCACAAGGCGACCCGCAGTCTCCATGGCGCGCAAGAGCGTGGCTTCTGTGTAAGGTTTGGGCGGTTGTGTCCATTTTTCGGCCAAGTCCGGTACGTGAGGGCCGCTTTCGCCTTTTGTGAAAGCGGGAAGCGTGCGTTCCTCCTCGGCGGTTTTTGCCAAGGTTTCCGCTGTTTTGGCCTCCTGTGCATACACGTCCCGCCAGCCCGGCAAGAGAATCTGTTTGCCGGTGGCTTTGAATGGAATGTCGGCCGTTTCGCCGAGGATGGTGGTGGTAGCAAATTTACAGTCGGGGTAGAACGCTGCGATGAAACGCCGCGCCACGAGGTCGAATACCCGTTGTTCGTCCGGTGTCAAGCCGTGTGGTGCTACTCCTGTAGGGATAATGGCATGGTGGTCGGTGACTTTGGAAGAGTCGAACACCTTTTTACTCTTTTTCAACGCCGCGCCACGTAAGGGTTGGAGCAAGGCGGCGTATTCGCCGGCTATACCGTTGAGAATGGCGTTGCATTTCGGATAAATGTCGTCGCTCAGGAAAGTGGTGTCCACACGCGGATAAGTCGTGAATTTCTTCTCGTAGAGCGACTGGATGAGTTGCAGGGTCAGGTCGGATGAGAAAGAAAACTTGCGGTTGCATTCCACCTGTAGCGAGGTCAGGTCGTACAAGCGGGGAGGGGCTTCCGTTCCGTTTTTCTTGGTGACGGACGTAATCGTGAACGGTGCGTCTTTGATTTGTTCAAGGGCTTTCCGTCCTTCTTCTTCCGAGGTGAATCCCCGGCGTGTCACATCGTTTGCCTTGCCGCTTCCGTTGCCGTTCGCACCTTTTTCCTGAGAAGCCGTTGCGGTTTCCTCTTCGTCTTGTTCCAACACAGCGGTAAAGACTGTATCACGGTAGTTGGTGGTCAGTACCCAATAAGGTTCCGGCTTGAAGTTCTCGATTTCCAGTTGACGGTTGACGATGAGAGCCAGTGTGGGAGTCTGCACCCGTCCGATGCTCAGCACCTGGCGTCCCTGTGCGTATTTCAACGTGTAGAGCCGCGTGGCGTTCATGCCCAAAGTCCAGTCGCCGATGGCGCGGCTCAGTCCGGCTTCGTAGAGCGACTGGTATTCGCTCTGGTCTTTCAGGTTGCTGAATCCCTCACGGATGGCTTCTTCCGTGAGTGACGAAATCCAAAGGCGTTTCACCGGACATCGGGCACCGGCCTTCTGCATGACCCAACGTTGTATCAGCTCCCCCTCCTGCCCGGCATCTCCGCAGTTGATGATCATGTCGGCAGCCTGCATCAGTCGCTCAATCACCCGGAACTGTTCTTCGATGCCCTTGTCGCTTTTTAGCTTGATGCCGAAGCGGGGAGGAATCATAGGTAATGAAGAAAGGCTCCACGCTTTCCAGAGCGGAGTATATTCGTGCGGTTCCTTCAGCTCGCAAAGATGACCGAAAGTCCAAGTGACCTGGTAGCCGTTGCCTTCCCAATAATTACGGTGGTCTTGCGTGGCGCCTAGCACTTTGGCAATGTCTTTACCCACACTGGGTTTCTCTGCGATACATACAATCATGCGTTTCTCTTCTTCATTATAGCGGGACAAAGATAGTGTTTTTTGCCGGAAAAATGCAGGGAAAGCCTTTCGATTTGCAAGTGGATACAAGGATGTCTGGGGATTGGGATTGTATTTTTTGCGGTTGTTTTATAGTTAAAAAACGCCCGAAGCCTCTTCTTTTCTTTCTTTTTTATTATTTTTGCATTGTTTTAATACAAAAAAGTGTGTATATGAGAAAATCTACTTCTATTTTTAAGGCAGTTTTGATTGCCTTGTTTGCTGTTTCATTGGGTGTGGAAATGGTTTCGGCTGCCGGTTTCCCTTCGGTTAAGGATTTGTATGGCCGCTATAAATTTAGTGGAGAATGCTCTTATGTTGACATGGTTTCTGGAGGGGCGAGGCTCCGGTTCCTGCCACAACGGATTATAATATGGCCGTGTTGCCGGGCGAATCAGAGAATGAAGTGAAGGTGCTCGGTTTCTTCGGTTATGGCGGTGGTGTGACGTTGACCTATAACCAGGAAGATGGCACGTTGAAGGGAGAAACGCCAACCGCAGTGTTTGTGATGGGAATGAATTTAATGGTTGTAGCGGATGCGGCATCTACAGGAGGGACTGTTGTCTTTAATTATCAGGTGGCGGAGAAAGACGGCAAAATACAGATTACGGCGCAGAATGCATTGGAAGATGTCACTATTATGGATATGGAGAACGGTATTATGGGGATGCTTTCTTACGCTTCTGCATATACCATGACCAAGGAGGAAGTCTCCTATAATCTTAGTGATGTGATTGGGGAGTACGATTTCGCGTCGACGAGAGTCGATAATAATTTGTTGGCTGATGCGTCTGAAAATTTTAAGCTGAAAATTACGGGAAATACCTCAGAAACGATTTCTTCCGGTGTGAGCTTAGGAAATTGGTTCGGGGTGGAAAACACGGATGTGACCGCTGAGTTCTATGCCGATGGTGGCATATTGGTATTGCCGCATGATATGAAACTGGCCAATGGCATGTGTTTTGGGCAGCAACCGACTGGGTATAATCCCAACGAAGCTCCGTTCTTTTTTGTGGAAAAAGACAAGTTGGTGACTCCGGGCTATTTGGTATTAGACAACGGATTCGATGAGGTAATGGAAATGCCATTGCAAATGTCTGTCGTTGGCGGTGAGGCTGTGAAAGCAGGAAGTAGCATTAGCAGCCGTTGTATCAAGGATGTCAAAATTTATAGTTCAGACGGTTCGATTCGCGTGGATGGGTTGGAAGATGCTGAAATCTGTGTGTTTGACGTACAGGGTATGCTGGTGGCATCTGCACACGGAGCTACAGCAGCATTTAACGGTCTGAAGTCTGGTTTGTATCTGGTGAAATTTGGCAATCAGACAGCGAAAGTTGTAGTGAAATAACCTGAAGATATACATGTAAAACGAAGGGAACCGAGTCTTGTGAGACTTCTTTTTCTTCGTTTTATTTTTCTTTTTCCAGAGTGTTGGAGAAAGGGAATATAAAATGGTTGGCAGGAGTAGTAATGTCCTGCTTTTTTATATATAACGAAAGAAGTATGAAAATAAACTTGAGAATCGTATTTTTCCGTTTGAAGGCTTACGGTGCAGGGCTTGCCCTTTTCGTTCTTGCGATGGTGCTCTCATCGGTCACTGCGCTTCATGCACAGAACGGTACGGGTGTCGGAGGGACGGTTCGTGCCGAAACAGTCGGAAGTCCGGAAAAAATGACGGTAAAAGGCGTTGTGGTGGATAAGGAGACAGGAGAGACCATGATTGGAGTTTCCATTCGCGTATTGGGTACGGACGTGATTACGGTGACGGATATAGACGGTGCTTATTCATTAACTTTGCCCAAAGGACGTTATAAAGTGGTTTTTACTTATATCGGCTACGAAAAGTTAGAGCGGGAATTGGACGCATCCCATACGGACAGTTTTAAGAAGGTAGTGATGGCTCCGGCTTCGAAAGCCATGAACGAAGTGGTGGTGACGGGAATATACCAGCGTAAGAAGGAAAGCTTTACGGGATCGGCTGCTACTTTCGAGGGGCCGGAATTGAAAAAAATCGGTGTACAGAATGTCTTGCAGAGTTTGAAAACCCTCGACCCTTCTTTCAAAATCGCGGATAACATCCAGTTTGGTTCAGACCCCAACCGCATGCCGGACATCGAAATCCGTGGTAAGAGCAGTATTATGGGGTTGAAAGAGGAGTATGGTACGGATCCGAATCAGCCTTTGTTCATACTGGACGGATTTGAAACCGATTTGCAGACGGTCTCGGATTTGAACATGAATCGTGTGGCTTCCGTTACGATATTGAAGGATGCGGCTTCTACGGCTATTTACGGTTCGAAAGCGGCCAATGGTGTTGTGGTCATCGAGACGGTGAAGCCGGAGAAGGGACGGTTGCGCTTGAGTTATAAAGGCGACTTTTCTCTGACGATGGCCGACTTGACGGATTATAACCTGATGAATGCCAGCGAAAAGATAAAGTTCGAAGAATTGGCCGGGTTATATACTGATTTGACGAACGACCCGTTAAACCAACTGAGGTTGGACAACCTGAGGAATGAACGCTTGAAAGAAGTGGCACGTGGAGTGGATACTTATTGGTTGAGTGAGCCGTTGCGTACCGGTTTCGTGCAAAAACATAACGTTTATGCCGAGGGCGGAGAAGAGAAAATCAGGTATGGCTTAGGGCTGACTTACGGGAATACGGAAGGCGTGATGAAGGAGTCGAGCCGCCAGACCCTATCCGGTAATCTGGATTTGATTTATCGTACCGGGAAGTTCCAGTTCAGTAACAAACTGACGATTGATTATCTGGAAACGTCCGACCCAGTGGTCTCGTTCTCCGAATATGCTTTGGCTAATCCCTATTACCGCAAGTACAATGCCGATGGCGGAGTAGACAAGTATTTGTATGTTCCGGAGAATGACGACGAGGCTCCTGTTCCGAATCCGCTCTGGAATGCCCGTCTGAACAATTATGATCGTGGGGATGAATTTGGCTTTACGAATAACTTTATTGCGGAATGGTTTGCCACGGCGGATTTGCGTGCCCGTGCCAAGTTCGGAGTGACGAAAACTACGGCCACAGCCGAAACGCGTTTGTCTCCGTTGCATACGGATTTCGACAGTATGAGCGATACGGAGAAAGGCTCATACGAACATTCTACTACTGCTGTTACGAAGTATGAAGGGGACCTGTCCGTGACTTACGGCAAGCTGTTCCGGGAAGTTCACATGCTCAATCTTGTCGGCGGGTTTAATTTTTCCAATACGGAGTCTACCCGTAACGGTTATAAAGCAATAGGCTTCACCGAAGACCAGTTCGGTGCACCTTCTTTTGCCAATGGTTATCCGGATGGTGGAAAACCGTCATATTCCGAAAGCACCACGCGTGCGGCCAGTTTCTATTTGAATGGTGGATACGCGTATGACAACCGTTATTTGCTCGACGTAAACTATCGGCGCGACGGAGCTTCCATGTTCGGGTCGAGCCACCGTTTCCGCGATACGTGGTCGGTGGGTATAGGTTGGAACATTCACAAGGAAAAGTTTATGAGCGGCACGGACCTGTTTCAACTGCTCAAGTTGCGTGCGTCTGTCGGCAATCCCGGTAATCAGAACTTTTCCGCTTATCAGGCTTTCACGACTTATCAATTCAATGGATGGATGACCAATGTATTCGGTGCGGGTGTTTTGATATCGGCTTTGGGAAATCCCGACCTTCAGTGGCAGAACACTTTGAATTATACGGTAGGGACGGATATAGCCATGTTCGACAATCGTTTGAATGTAACGGTGGATGTCTTCCGTAAAATCACAGACCCGCTGTTGGCTGTCATTACGACACCGGGTTCGGTAGGCGTAAAGAGCGTAGCGATGAATGCCGGCCAGCAAAATACGAATGGACTGGAGGCTACGTTGCGTGTGTCTCCTATTCATAATTTGAAAAAAGGGATACAATGGACCGTCAGCTTGAATGCACGGACGTATACATCGAAGTACGCTCATATCGGCAATTCTTTGAGTGCCTTGAACAAAGCCGGACAGGCTTCGGTGACGGGGACGACGCGTTATTACGATGGAGGAAGCCCGACGGCTATTTGGGCTGTCCGTTCGGCAGGTATTGACCCGGCTACGGGTAAAGAGCTTTTTATTAAGAAAGACGGTAGTTATTCGTTCGATTATGATGTGAATGACGAAGTTGTCGTCGGTGACACGCAGCCCAAATTGGAAGGGGTTTTGGGAACGACCTTTTATTACAAGGGCTTTTCGTTCGGAGCTTATTTCCGTTACCAACTCGGGGGGCAGATATTCAATTCAGACTTATATAATAAGGTGGAGAATATCGACTTGAGTGACATAAACTACAACCAGGACCGGCGTGCGTTGTATGACCGTTGGTCCGTACCCGGCCAGGAAGCACAGTTTAAGGGTATCTCCTTAGTACAGAAAACGGACAAGTCTTCCCGTTTCGTGATGGATGAGAATACGTTTGCCGGAGAGTCCTTCAATGTAGGATATGAATTCACGCAACCTTTCATTAAAAAGGTCGGTCTGTCGTCGTTGACCCTTCAGGCCAACATGAACGACATCTTCCGGGTATCTACCGTAAAAGCGGAACGGGGTATTGATTATCCTTTTGCGCGAACTGTGTCATTTTCTGTTTCAGCCGTATTCTAAAGCTATAGAAATTATGAAAATCTTAAAATATATCATATTGTCTTTTTTCGGCCTGTTTTTCACGGCCGGATGTAGTGACTGGCTTGAAGTGAAGCCCTACGACACCATGGCTGAAGGTGATTTGTTGAGCACCGAAGAAGGTTTCAAGAAATTGCTTAACGGAGTGTATATTGATTTGAATAAAGACGAGCTGTACGGCCAGACACTTACTGTGGAAATGGTGGAGATTATGGGAGGGTCTTATCTGATCGGTACCGACCCATTGACTTGGGGAGATTATATTGATTTGAACAACCGGAACTTCACTACCGAGTATTGGCGTACGAGACTCGACAATACGTGGGACAAAGCGTATGCATTGATTCGTAACTGCAATACGATATTGGAACAGATGGAGAGTCGTAAGTCGGTCTTTACGGGTAACAATTATAATTTGATTCGGGGAGAAGCGCTGGCGTTAAGGGCTTTGCTGCATTTCGACATGTTCCGTCTGTTCGGTCCCGTATATAAGCTGAATCCGACGAAGGCCAGTATTCCCTATCAGACGTCCACTACCTTGCAGGTGCAGGAACTGTTACCGGGGAATGAAGTGATGCGTCATGTCATAGAGGACTTGTCTGAAGCGGAAAGGCTGTTGGCAGATGATCCTATTATCACGACGACGGACCATTTGGTCAATCATGCGACGACGGGGGGCAGCAATTTCTTGGAGTACCGTACGTTGAGGCTTAATTATTATGCCGTACAGGCGTTGTTGGCACGGGCATATCACTATATATCCAGTTACAAGGATGAGCATCAGGCAGACTATAAAGCCAAGGCTAAAAGCTATGCCGAAGGGATTATTAATATTGCTCCGCAGCATTTTCCGTTTGTGAATAAAGCAAACGTGTTGGGAACACCGGAGAATGTGGATCGCATTTTTGCTACGGAAGTGATTTTCGGTCTGACGAATGTGAACCGGAATCTGATGTTCAAGAACAACAACGATCCGGACCACAGCCCGAAGCCGGTGCTCAGGATGGATCCGGCTCTTTTGGAGATGCCTTATTTCGGCGGCGGAGCAGACTACGGCGGGTCTACTGACGACTATCGTTACATTGCCAACTGGAAAAAGAGCGGAAATGATTACTATTTCTATAAGTATGCAGACATTACCGACGTGGGGAGGATAGAGAACACCATCGTTCCGATGATACGGTTGGGAGAAATGTATCTGATTATTGCAGACCTTTATGACGAAGTGAGCGAACGTCCTCTTATGGGCAGTTGGGTGAATAAGTTGAGAGAACACCGTGGAGTAGAGAAAATGGATGAATCTAAATATGCTCCGCGTTTCTTGGGATATGAGGTCGTGAGAGAGCTGTACGGAGAGGGACAAATCTTTTTCTATCATAAGCGGAACTATTCACCGGTATTGATTACTTTAGATCCTATTACGGAATTCATCCCGGCTTCGGAGAAATTTTTTGTAGTTCCTTTACCGGATACGGAATCAGACAACAGACAATAAACAGGTTATGATGAAGAAATTAAAAATATGGTTTTCGATGTGCCTTGCGCTTTGCTTGTGGAGTGCATGCGATGAGCGCACGCCGGATTTGTATAGTGCTCCCGACGGAATTTACTTTAATAACCGGACTTCGGGGAGTGTGTTGGTAGATACGACGACTTTGACTTTCGTTTATGAGCCGGACGAAACGATGTATCTCGACGTACCGGTAGTCATACAGACCATCGGAAGGCAGGCTGACATCGATCGTCCGGTCAATCTCAAGATCTGGTCGGACAATGCCGAGGAAGGAGTGGATTATGAGTTGCTGACACCGGCGGTGGTACCGGCTCATACCTCCATGTTTTCCTATGTGGTTCGTTTGAAACGTACGGAAGCCATTAAAACGGAATTGAAGTCCATTTATCTGGAACTATCGGCTAACGAGTTTTTCACGACGTTTCTGAAGAAGGATTCTACGGGAAGCGAGGAACGTCCTTACACCGAGATGTTGAAGTTCCGGATAGATTTTTCCGACTTCTATTCTACTCCTCCGGCCGGATGGCTTCCTGAGTATGTCGGCGAGTTTTCAGAACGTAAGTTACGTCTGATGTGGAAACTGTTCGACGATGTGGTGGACCGTGCCGACTATAATGTAAAGGGAGCTATTCCTTTCAATAAATGGGTGTACATGCAACGTGAAATAGATACCTACATGACGATGCAATTGTATATATTGTTGGGATACGAACAAGGAACGGTGGATGTAGACGCATTGGTGGACCCGACGGCTGAAGGGAATGACCGCCAGTTACTGGATTTTACTCCTATAACCTCTGATAACTAATATGGAATGATATGGAAAGAATGAAATATATTCGTTTGTTATGGTTGCTGTTGCCATTCTTATGGCAAAGCTGTGCGGAAGATAAGGGGAATTACGATTACAAGGATTTGAACGATTTGAATATTTCGTTCGATGATGTTTATTCTGCCATTTCCCGTGAACCTTTCGTCATAAAGCCGGAGGTGACAGCAAAAGAGTTCGCACCGGACGCTTATACTTATGAATGGAAGGCGTACGACCAGGCCGGGAACCAGGAACCGGTTGTGTTGGGTACGGCTTTGAATTTGGATGTGGAATTGACTCTTGCACAGGGTAACTATCAGTTGGTACTGACCATTAGGGAGAAGGCGTCGGGGCTGTATTATCAAAAGTCGGCCACGTTGAACGTGGATACGCCGCTTTCGTTGGGTTGGTTGGTATTGTGCTCCGACAACGGGCGTGTGCGTCTGGACATGGTGTCGCACATTAAGGAAACGGATAATGTGTATTACGATTTGTTGAAAGGGACGGATTTGGAGGATTGGCTACAACCCTACCAGTTGCTTTGCGATCCCGGGATGCAAGAGCCTTTCTATTTGGTGACTGGTAGCGGGACTACGCGTTTGAGCAATAACGATTTTCAGTGGAACGACTCCTATATGATAGGTTATGAGTTCGGTAACGGAATGTATACCGGTACGGTACGTTGCTTGGCTTCTCACAGGCCGGGCAAGTTGTTTGTCGATATTGCGGGACGTGTGTATTATTGTAATACGTTGTCCGGCGACGGTTTGTTCGGTTCCGTTCGAGCCAACGGTTTTTATGTAGAGCCGGCAGTCGGTTATAATGCCAAAGGGACTCCTTTTGTTCCGGCTTTTATGATGTGGGACAAGAATAACCGCCGTTTCGTGGTCTGTGCTTCGGAGTTTGCGTCTATCGGATTGGATAATGTGAGAGACGTGCCGATGGATGAATTGGCCGCCGACGGTTTCCCTACGGTGAATGAAGAGCTTTTCGCATGGCCGAAAAGAGCAGACCGAATGGACTTTATCTGTATGGAGAATACCCGTTACGACCGTAATCAAGACGGTAACGGAATGACATACGCCGTTTTGGGTAAAGGCGACCAACGTTTCTTGTATGGTATCATTCTCAATGAGCTTTACTCTTTTGCCGAAGCCAAATACGGTTATGCCTATGAGAAAGCTTATTATGTGGATTTGTCTGCTTGTACGGACATTGCGCAAGCCACACATTTTGCGTTCAGTTCCCTGAAGACATTTATGTATTATGCCGTGGGTAGAAAGGTCTATCGCGTGAATTTTTCCAATGCGGCTCCGGCGGCAGAATTACAGTTCGAATTACCCGAAGGAGAAGAAATCACCTGTTTGAAATTCTATCTGTGGGAACAAGAAGATGCAGACAACCGTTCTTACGACCTGATTGTAGGCAGCAAGAAAAATGATACGGGTGAGAGTACATTGCGTATTTATGACGGTTTCACGAATGAAGGCAATTTCCAGGATGCCGTTCCGGTAGAACAATACGCCGGTTTTGCAGACATTGTGGACGTGATTTACCGCGAGAAAGTAATTTATCAACAATAATTAATAATGAATGAGATGATGAAAAATAATATGTGGTTTAAGGCAGCCTTTCTGACATTTGTCTTTTGTGCCTTCGGGTTCGTACAGAGTCGGGCCGATATTCAGTTGACGGTCGATGTGGCGAATAAGACGGCTTCGACAGTCGTTGTGGTGTATCAGACTACGATCGTAGAGATTCCGTTGGACGACAACGGGCACGGTAGCCATACCTTTCAACATATAGGTGCCGTACATGCCAGTCTGTTTTATGGAATGGACAGCAAAAACATTTTTTTGGAAGACGGAGATCGTATCCATATCTCCTTCGACGGGGCTGATTTCAAGGAATCCGTAAAATTTGAAGCGGATGGAGGCAAAGAGAAAATCTTTAAGTATCTGAATCAGGTGACCCTTTTGGATGTCCCGCAAGAGAAGATGGCCCTGCCGTTTGAGGAGTACGCCGCGTTGGTGGACAAGAAAGAAGAGTCCATGATGCGTATTCTGAAGGCATGGAAGCTGGATGAAGTCAGTCCGCGTTTTGTTACCGTCGAAACCGGCCGCATCCGTTATGCTTATGCTTCTTCGCTGATGATGTACGCCGTGGGGCATCCTTTTGTAGCTCAGGATACCACTTACCGCCCGGACGAAGCCTATTACGATACACTTAAAAAGTATGCTGTGGCAGACGAGAACCTGGTAGAACTGAAGGAGTATCGTGAGTATATGAAAGAGATAGCCCGGATGTTCGGCTGCAAGAAAGAAGAGGCAAAGACACCATACGACCGTACGATTTGTATGATGAACTACATTGCCGACCATATCGAGGACGACAAAGTGAAACAGGCGCTGTTGAACGTGTTGGCTATCGAGCAAGTAGAACAGTACGGCATCAGCAATATAGATGAGTTGCTGAATCTGCACGGCACTTACGTGACCGATCCCATACTGCAGGCTGCCTTCAAAGAAAAATATGATGCTTGGGATTTGGCTCGTCCGGGTAACCCTTCTCCCGATTTCCGGGCATGGGACGTGGACGGGAAAGCTTATACCGTAGCCGATTTCAAGGGGAAATATGTGTATATCGATCTTTGGGCGACGTGGTGCGGTCCGTGCCGCCGTGAGATGCCTTTCCTCAAGCAGTTGGAAGAAGAATACAAAGGGCGCAATATCACCTTCCTGAGCCTTTCTACGGATGCACGTAAGGCCGATTGGCTGAAGATGGTGAAAAGTCAGCCGATGACGGGAATACAGTTGCATTTAGGTACCGGCAGCCGTTTCCAGACGGCATACAAGGCCGATGGCATTCCTCATTTTATCCTGCTCGATCCCGAGGGAAAGATTGTGAATGCCAATATGCTGCGTCCTTCTTCGCCCGACATTCGCGGTTACCTGGACCGCCAACCCGGTCTGTAAAAGAAGTGATATGAGGATAAAAGGAGCTTTCGGGCTCCTTTTTTTGTGGGGACAAGCCTTGTACGGTTACACTCCGAAATATCTTTTTTGTTTTTTTACGGCACGGACGGTTGACGAAGAATGTTATTTTTTTCATCTTTGTACAATTAAATTCCAAGAGCCGTAACTATGAATGTTTCCATTGAAATAGGATTGCTTGTATCCGCCTTTCTGATTTTCTGTAGTATCCTGATGAGCAAGACCGGTTACCGTTTCGGTATCCCTACTCTGTTGATGTTCCTGTTGGCCGGCATGCTGTTCGGCACAGACGGTCTGGGCATACAGTTCGACGATGTGTCGGTGGCCCAGCATATCGGTATGGTTGCGCTGTGTATCATCCTTTTCACCGGCGGAATGGACACGAAGATGGAGGACATCCGTCCGGTATTGTCGCCGGGTGTCATGTTGGCCACCTCCGGCGTGTTTCTGACTACGCTTTTTTGCGGATTGTTCGTCTATTGGGTTTCCGGCTGGCAACTGCATACGGGCGTCGGTTTCACCCTCATCGGTTCCTTGTTGTTGGCCGCCACGATGTCGTCCACCGACTCCGCCTCCGTCTTCAACATCCTTCGTTCGCAGCAAATCAACCTGAAACATAATCTTAAACCGATGTTGGAACTCGAAAGCGGGAGCAATGACCCGATGGCCTATCTGTTGACCATCATCCTGATACAATGCCTGCAGGCCGGAGGAGTTTCAGGTTGGGAAATCCTGTGGTCTTTTCTGCTGCAGTTTGTAGTCGGCATAGCCGGGGGGTATCTGTTGGGACGTTTGTCCGTATGGCTCATCAACCGTGTGAGCCTGAAGAATGCCGAACTTTATTCCATCATGGTGCTTTGTTTCATTTTCATCATTTATTGTTCGGTCTATTTGATGAAAGGCAATGGGTATCTGGCGGTTTATATTGCCGGTATGGTCATCGGCAACAGCCGCCTGTTCAAGAAGAAGGAAATAGGAACTTTTCTCGATGGCATGACATGGCTGCTCCAGATTGTGATGTTCCTCATGTTGGGACTGCTGGTCAATCCCCACGAGATGCTTCCCGTCATGCTGACGGCCGTCCTGGTCAGCGTCTTTATGACCTTTGTGGCCCGTCCGCTTAGCGTATGGTTAAGCCTTCTGCCTTTTGGACGGAAAATCACGAATAAATCCAAACTTTTTATTTCCTGGGTCGGTATCCGTGGGGCTGCTCCCATTATTTTCGCTACCTATCCGGTGATGGCGCAAGTGGACGGTGCCAGTCAGATTTTCAATATCGTGTTTTTCGTCACGTTGATATCTTTGCTTTTTCAGGGTATGTCCTTGTCATGGGTGGCGCGTAAGTTGGGCCTTACGGAACCCTTGCCGGAAAAAGAGGACAACTTCGGTATCGAACTGACCGAGGATGTCGGGAGCACGTTACGTGAAGTGCTTTGTACGGAAGAGCTTCTGCAACGGGGACGTCATATTCGCGAACTGTCGCTCCCGGAAGGAACGCTGGTTATTATGATTAAGCGGGGCGACCGTTATATTGTGCCGAACGGTTCGCTGGAACTGATGTTGGGCGACCGCCTGCTTTTCATGCAGCATGGCGAAACGGTGGAACGGTAAGACCATAAGATTTCTTTTTGTCAGAATGTCAATGCTTCCTCTTTTTCCTTGCCGTATTTTCATGGGGTTGCCCTTGTGTCGGATTTTACGCGATTCTCGTGAAATAGGGGATTGCCGTTTTGTCACCTCTACGCGTTTGACAGTTTCTTCGTGTTCTGTCGCTGTGCGTGTTGTACGTTTATAGGTTCGTGTCGTGTCATCTTTTTAAGTTTTTCCGTGGCAAATGGATTGGGCATAACGGTTTGTATTTTGCCTTCAAATAATTATAGAAACCGTCCTTTGGGCGGGACGCGTGCGGTTTTGCTGCCGTCTTTTCTCCGTTTGGAGCCGTTTGCAATGCAGATATGCGGAGAATTTTTTTTTGTTTGGCTTAGATTGATGTTTTGCTCTGCTTAGAAAAAACGCGTATGATACGGTATATATGCGAGAAGCCTTAGTGGATTCTGTATAAATATGCAGAATCTGTCTGGTTTTCCGTTCCGGATTACATTTTATTTTCTGTATTTTCCGCCGTGTTTTATGTCTTTTTGGATGGAAAATCCCGTTTTACGTGAAGTTTTGTCAGTATGGAACGGTTCATACCTGTGCGAAATGGTTCGTTGGCTTCGGCCAATCGGATAGTTTCAGGATGCAGAAGTCTCCCCCTGAGAGTACTGCTTTTTAAACCGGTATGTTCTACACACGTTGCTATCTTTAAATTCGGACTGTAATGGCACGTTTGAAGAATATGACAAAAATATATGAATAGATGTACTTTGATTGTTGGGGAATGTTTGTGACTTTTACAATGCTTGTTTTCTTATATATCCTTGAAATACATTGTGTTATATGGGGAATATAAATTCCATCTCTATGCAAGAGGTGGAAGATTTCGATGCAAATGTAGATAAAATACGCATACAAACAAAATAATCTCTTCTTTTTCTGATGAAAAAAATAAGAAAATCTTAAAATAAATAGGTTTTTATAAAGTCGATTCTTGAACTTACCTTATTATATATAAGGCATTTACGGGATACTATTTCCACCTCTTGCATAGAGATAGAAGTTTATCAACGGCAATAAAGAGAGTAGAGAATTATACGTTTTAACTAATTTTATTTGATTATGAAGAGAAAGTTTATCAGTGTGGCTTTGTTTGGTGCGCTTCTTGCGGCATCGACAAGCGTAACGACTTCTTGCAAGGACTACGATGATGACATCAGTGGCTTGCAAGGGCAGATTACGGCCAATGCGACGAATCTTGATGAATTGGTGAATGAGAAGGTCAACAACCTGACTCAGGAAATCAATTCGCTGAAAGCGCAGGAGGCTGCCTTGGAAACGGCTTTGGCCACGGCCAAAACCGAGTTGACGGCTACTATCGCAGAAGCTGAACAAGGAGCTAAGGATTATGCCGACATTCAGGCCGCTGCGGCCCAAGTGGCAGCCATCGAAGCTTCAAAGGCCAATATCGAGGAAGCCCGTACGGCACTCCAGGCCGGTATCGACGCGGCAAACGCTGCCATCGAAGCCCTGAATTCGCAGGTAGCAACCCAAGCCGGACAGATTGATGCTTTGCTTTCTGCCGACGCGGCTTTGCAAGAGGCTATCAACATAGCCAATGGCGAGATTGAATCGGCCAAGAGCATGGCGGCCACAGCGCAGAGTGCAGCCGAAGCGGCTCAAGGCACAGCCGACGAAAATGCGCAAAAGATAGCCGGTGTGACGGAAAAGCTCCAGGCCGTGGAAGAAGGCTTGCAGGGGCAGATTACCCTTTTGGACGAAAAACTCAATCAGGCCGTAGCCGACATCGCTGCTAACAAAGCTGACGTGGAAGCCAAGCTGGCCACGGTGAACGCCCTTGTGCAAGCCAATACGGAGGCTATATCCGCATTACAAGACAAGGATGCTGAATTGTTGGACAAGATTGCCCAAAACAGTACGGAACTGTTGGCTCTTTCTGAGAAACTGACGGCTTTACAGAGCACGGTAGAGCAGAACCTGACGGCAGCCAAAGCATATACAGATGCACAAGTAGCTGCTTTGAAAGCCGAATTGGGTGCCGATATGGAGCTTGTAAAAGCTGACCTTGCCGGTGCTTTGTCTCGTTTGGGTGCTGCGGAAGAGAAAATTGCAGCTATTCAGGAAGCCGTTGGTGCTTTGGAAGATAAGGACGAAGAGCTTGCTGCAACCATCGCAGAGGTAGAAGGCAATATCGAAAGCATCAATACTTCTATCGGTGGCATCCTTGGCAGGCTTGAAACTTTGGAAGGTACGGTAGCGCAACAGAATCTCGACATCGAAACGCTGAGGCAGACTGCTGCAGGGTTGAGAACGGATTTGGATGCCGTGAAAGTTACGGCTGATGAAGCCAAGAGCCAGATTGTCCAGTTGACTTCGGATTTCAACAGCTATGTGTCAGCGAACAACGAAGCATTGGTGAACCTGGAGAACCGGATGAGTAATAAGCTGGACGAAGCTGTCAGTACGTTGGGTAGTGAACTACGTAGCGAATTGACAACAGCTACGGGCGAACTGGATACCAAAATCGGTGAACTTCAAGGTGACCTGCAAGAGAAATATGAGGCTCTGAAAAATCAGATTGGTGCCATCACGGGCGATGAAGGTACAGTCGGGCTGATAGACGAAAAGATAAACGCCGTAAACCAGAAGGTTGCTGAGTTGGGTACTAAAGTAGAAAACCTGACTACCGATTTGACCGCATTGACGGGTCGGGTGACGACTGTAGAGACTGAAATCGGTGAAATATATAAGCAGTTGGCACAGACTTCTGCCATCATCGGGCAGTGTATCAATGTGTTCAATGCTGAATTGGGGCAACTTTGTGCGATGTTGAGTGCTCAGTTGAGGAGCATCGTCTTCAGTCCGACGGAGTATTATCAGGGTATCGAAGCGATTGGAGTCTTCTCATTCAACTATAATGCTTTGAGCGTGAGCGCGGCTGATAAGACGGGCGACCAAAAGACGGATAGGCCGACCACGTTGACGCAACCTGAAACGAGCGTCGTGCCGTTCGTGAAGGCTTCTTACCACTTGAATCCTTCGAATGCGGCCATCAGCACGGACAA
>OGLI01000417.1_pt1 | contig 38558 bp, 33 predicted proteins | sample 1572661 | NCBI WGS metagenome assembly OGLI01 (sample SAMEA2581901, study PRJEB24529) | metagenome | biome: Human gut stool | place: China | collected 2011 | reverse complement strand
TGGATTATCCCGGCATCGGACCGGAGCATGCTTATCTGCATGACATCGGCAGAGCACAGTATGTGCCCATCACGGATGACGAGGCAGTGGATGCTTTTGAATATCTGGCAAGAACTGAAGGAATCATCTGCGCTATTGAGAGTGCCCATGCGGTAGCACAGGTACGTAAGATCGCGAAGAACTACAGCCCGGACCAGAGCATTATCGTATGTCTGTCCGGCAGAGGCGACAAGGATGTGGCCGCTATTGCGAGATACCGCGGTGTGGATATTCATGACTGATGACCGACTTACGTGCAGGGGCTGTGAAATGCTTTGGGCAGTCCGTTCTCCTGCAGACAGAAGATGAAAACAGGAAAGATAGAAGAAATTAGAATAGAAGAGATAGAAGAAATGGAGACAGATACGATGAGTAAATTAGAAAAAGTATTTGATACACCCAATAAAAAAGCATTCATAGGCTTCCTTACCGCAGGAGACCCGGATGCGGACAGCACTGTACAATTCATCCTGGAGATGGAGAAAGCAGGAGCGGATCTCATAGAGATTGGTATTCCCTTTTCCGATCCTACAGCAGAAGGTGTGGTGATCCAGGAAGCAAATATCCGCTCTCTTAGCAACGGCATGACCACGGACGGTGTGTTTGAGATTGTGAAGAGAGTGCGGGAGCAGTCAGAGATCCCACTGGTGTTTATGACTTATGTGAATCCGGTATTCCATTACGGATATGAGAAATTTTTTACCAAATGTGAAGAACTGGGTATCAGCGCCATCATTATTCCCGATGTACCTTATGAAGAGAAGGCAGAGGTGGAAGCTCCCGCCCAAACCCATGGCGTGAAGGTAATCTCCATGATCGCTCCTACCTCCGAGAGCCGTATCCGCCAGATTGCATCGGAAGCAGAAGGTTTTATCTATGTGGTAAGTTCCATGGGGGTCACCGGTGTGCGCAGTGAGATCAAGACCGATCTGCCCGCCATCGTGGAAAGCATCCGCACTGTGACTGACGTTCCATGTGCTATCGGTTTCGGCATCAGCACTCCCGAGCAGGCAAAGGCTATGGCAGCTATCTCCGACGGAGCCATCGTCGGAAGCGCCATCGTGAAGATCATCGCCAAGTACAGCAAAGACGCGGCTCCTTATATTGGTGAATATGTGAAGAGCATGAAAGAGGCTGTAGTGGAAGCGTAAATAAGATTACGAAGAATAAGGAAATAAGAAAGTGATAGGAAAGCCGGAGTGATCGCAAAGACTGCTCCGGTTTTTTGTGTCTGAAAATAATAAAGGAGTGTATAATTTTGTTGGTGAAATAGAATGTTTATGGTAAAATCAAACTGATATGTAATGACCTCTTGTCAAGTACAAATTAACAGAAATCACCACAAACTTTATTTAATTGTTGCTGAAGGCACCCGGAAAGAGCCTCGGAGCATCAGTTCCCGGCCTTGGCCACTCTGATATACGTGGATTGGTTACCTACAGGTCAATGGTCCGCCGTGAGCCCTACTGTCTAAAAGCGTGGATCACAGATTTCTCTGTGCCGACATAGTTTGAGCGTAGATAGCTCGAACCTTGAAATGGCCGAAGCCCTTTCAGGATGTCTTCAGTTGTTACTTTGTATTAACCAGATGTATGTGGCGTAAGCCATCTCACATCTGCTTAGTTACCCGCCATAACAGCAGGATGATGATGTCAAGACTGCGAAGCACCGCCATAGGAGGCTTGGTCTTGACAGTAGCAGCGTGATGTTATACCCGTATATCAGGCAATGTTATCTGTCATCATGCCCCACATGAAACATGCGAGTTCCCTTGCGATTGCCGTTTTAGCTACATTGTGTTTCTTGCATTTATTAAGCACCATCTTGTAGTATCGACGTCGAAGACGTTCGTTAGTTTTGTCAGCATAAGCGATGACTGCCGGCGTATTCCCTGACTGCCGGGCTTTCAATTCTTTGGATTTGAAACCAACCTGTCCTCTTGCATAGCATTGTGACGCCTCTGTTAGGAGTAACCGTACATGCCTGTTTCCTGCTTTGGTAATTCCAAGTCTGTTCTGATCATCACCGCTGGAATCCTCACCAGGTACAAGACCGATGTAGGACGCAAAGTGCTGAGCAGAAGCAAAACGCTTGAAATCGCCGACTTCAACCAAGACAGAAAGTGCAGTATGTGTCTTCACACCGATGAAGCAACAAAGCTTTTTCATAGCTTCCTTGTATTCATCCTGTGTGGAAAGCTCCTCAATACGCTTATCCAATCGCTCAAGCTTGTCTGATAGTGCCTGGTATGTCAGCAGGTATTCGTCGAGGATCTCCTTGTACAGAGCCTCAGGTGTTAAGGCTTTAAGCCATTTAAGATGTGCTGCCGTCCAATGACTGTTTCCATCATAGCGATAGTTATGGCGCAAACAGAATGCAAGAATCTGCTGCTTTACTTTTTTGAGTGCCAGCTTATGATCATCCCCCCTACGCAGGAATTCTTTTGTTTCTTCATCCTTTGCAGTTGGGATATGAACAGGGCTGTAGTTATGCTGTGCAAGACATTTGGCAATGATTTCAGCATCACGTTTGTCTGTTTTGATACGCTTTTTACTACGCTGCTCAAGCATTGTAGTAGGAGCGAGAATAATACATTTTACATTGTTCGCCGTTAATTGGTGATACAAAGTATAACCGAGGCAACCAGCCTCATAACCGCATATGAAGTTAGCATCGTCTCCGTAGATAGTTCTAAGAAACTCCAGATAGTTCAGAACTTTTTTGTAATCAGCCTCTGTCCTCTGGTAGTGAGAAGCCTTTTCAGCTTCAATTGTGTAAGCACAAAGCGAAAAACTTTCCTTGTGAACATCCATTCCTACGTAAACTGTGTTATAATTCATTTGATGACCTCCCTTTGTATGCGGTAATCCCTGTTTTTGTTGTTTGACAATTACATTATACAGGTAAATCCACGAAGTTACAAAGTGGAGGTCATTACATATTGTCTAATAGGGATTCAGATGGATAAAATGATTGAAGAGGCAAATAAATCATAAGCAGGAGGTTCTTATTACGGATGAAGCAGAAAATATTATATGAATTGAACCTTGGCGAAGATCATGAGCGAGAATGCAAGCTGGCGACGGGGAGACTTCCTGAGAGTATATGGGAGACGTATTCTTCTTTTGCTAATACTAATGGTGGTACTATTTTGCTTGGAATTAGGGAACACAGGGATTCTTTTACGATTGAGGGACTGACGGAAAAGCAGATTATTAAATATCAGAAAGATTTTTGGAGTGTTTTGAATGATAAAAATAAGGTATCCAAGAACATTCTGTTGAATCATCATGTACAGGTTGTCGAAGTAGAGGATAAAAAGATACTTAGAATAGATGTTCCGGCAGCAGACAGACATGATAAGCCGGTTTATATTGGAACGGATCCAATGAGAGGTACTTATAAAAGAGATTACGAAGGAGACTTTCTTTGTACGGAAGAGGCAGTCCGGGCAATGTTTGCAGATCAGAGAGATGTTTCTGGGGATGTGGAAGTGCTGGATGAGTTTGGACTGGATGTACTGAATCAGGATACGATAAAGGGTTATAGGATTCTTTTTGAACAGCTCCACGGTGGACACCCTTGGAATTCACTTGAAAATGATGAATTCCTTATGAAACTAAGAGCTGTAGCAAAGAATAAGAAAGGCGTATTATCTCCGACAACAGCCGGACTATTATTCTTTGGAGAGGCTTATCATATTACTGAGGTTCTTCCAAATTATTTTCTGGATTATCGGGAAGAATGTGATGATAAAGCAATACGCTGGCTGTTTCGGATCCACTCTAATGAAGGCGACTGGAGCGGTAATATATATGATTTCTTCTGCAAGGTACGTACAAGAATGGATGATGAGGTAGCTGTTCCGTTTGTGAATAGAAGGGATGGATACAGGATAGACAGAGTTGATGTGCATGATGCATTGGAAGAAGCGTTGGCAAATGCGTTGGCACATGCAAACTATTATGGCAGGCGAGGAATTCTTGTTGTTAAAACGGGAAAGAAGCTTAGTATTTCCAATCCTGGTACTATCAGGGTAACAAAAGAAATGTCAAAAGAAGATAAAATACTTGATTATATCCGGCAGAATGGAAGTATTTCAACGCAGAAAGTAATGGAAATTTGTAGTTATAATTCCAGGACTGGCGCAAGAAACTTGTTGGATAAGATGGTAAATGCCGGATTGATAGAAAAAGTCGGTGAAAGCAGAAAAACGCATTATAAAATAAAAGAATAATTACTGGTCATTTTTTATGGTTGATTGACCAGTAAATGACCAGTCAGTGACCGCTTCTACGGATTGATGACCAGTAAATGACCAGTCAGTGATCAGTGGTATGTACAATTTGATAAAGCGGTCAATACAGACTGCGGGAGGGATATTCTATGAAAGAAGGCAAAAAATGCCAGCGGATGAAAAGTCTGACGGGGATAATTCTGGCATGTATATTTCTTACTTCCTGTGGCAGCAAAACGCAGACAACGGAGAGGGGAAACGTCATACAGAAAAGTGAAGCGGTAAGTGCCGACACCATCGAGCAGACAGCCGAACAGACGCAGGAGACAACACAGGAAGCGGAAGAGTTTGTGCAGACAGATACCATCCTGGAAAATTTGAAGGGGAATAGAGAACCACAGACGATTTTGCAGGAACTGTCTGAACTTCCATTAAGTATAGAAGAACTGAGGGACTATCCGGTATATGTGTTAAGTACTCAATTTGAGGAGTGTAGCGGGGCAGAACTGCTGGATGAATTCTATGAGCAGTCCACACAGGGGAATCAGGCACAATTATTGATGGCAAATTACCTCTATAATGAAAAATGGATCCTTTCTTATGTGGAATTTGACGGAAGTGCCTATTATATGCTTAGGGGCGATGTGGATGCCGGGACTGCAGAGGAAGACTATAAGGAAATGTATTTTCATTCCCTGAATATTATCGAAAAGAACGAGATAGAACCGGGAATGTCACTTATCATGATCGTATTTACCGATCAGGAAGATGTTTCCGATGAACAGGCGGAGCAATATGTGAAATGGTCGGAGGAGGGAAAAAGACGTGATGACATAGAAATATATTATTTCTTAAATCTGAGATACGGTCTTATGAGTGGTGACGATGATTTGAAAATACTGGAAGAAGTGGAGAGAACAGCGGACAGAATGACCGTGTACCGGATAGCAAAGGACTTCACAAATACATATTTTCAAGAGGAATACACAGGCGAAGCTGAGATCATGGGAATCAAGGGACTTTCCGGGGTGGATACGGACAGCAAGGGTGACTGCACGGTGGAAGTAGAGTTCCGGCCGGTACAGGAGGATTCGCTATCGTATCTGTTTATGACGTTTGGATATGATGAGATGGGATGGTCGATCCACAGTTATGGACTGGAAAAGTAGAGAACGTGGAGATTAACAGAGGCTGCATACTGGATTTTGAATGTATGCAAAAGTGATGCCTTCAGAGGAAGATAGATGTGAACCAGGCATAAAATTTGCCTTCAAAATATTGTTATTGGTATTTATTAATTTACAAAATTTCAATCATCTTTAATATCTTTTGTTTCTTTTCATTATCGCAGTTTTTTAATGCTCTTAATATTTCATTGTCTAATGCAAGAGAAGAATTTTCATATTGGTCGGATAAAAGATAATCTATCGAGGTATTGAGAGCATTTGCGATAGCGAGAAGTACATTCAAACTAACTTTTGTGTGATTATTCTCAATATTTGAAATATGCGAAGTATTGCAACTAACCATTTCTGCTAAATTATCTTGTGTTAAACTTCTATTAATACGTATCTCCTTTATTTTCAATCCTAGCATTTTATAATCTATTTCCTGCTGCAATCATAACACCGCCTTGCCTATATAAGTACTTTTATACTCTAATTGTAATATTGATAGTTTTGTGTTAGAATAATCTAAACAAGTTAATTGTACTCATATAGACAAAAATGCAAGAAAGGGATGTTGAGATGTATTGCAGGGAAAACGACATGCAGATTAAAGAAAAACAGAAGGTATGAGCAAAGTGAGGCTATAGAGTTACCACCATATTAGCGTATGAAGATAACTAAATAATGAAAATAGTAAATGAAAAAATTAGTAATTTAACGGTATAAGACAAATGCACACAGTGATATTAGACACGATGCAACAGAATAGCAGAAGAATATCAGATTTTATTAGTGAAAAATATCCCGGGTGGAATGTTAATGCCTACCCAACAACCTTTGCATTGGCTACAGCTGTATATGATGAATTAAAGGGTGATGTTGATCTGCTAATGATACATGTGGATGCAGACAGGAAAAATATCGAATTAGCAAAGGACTTACAGGATTATTTCCCCAATATCAGAATAGTGTTTTATTCAGAAGATACAGAATGTGCAGAAGAAATATTCAAGGCTGTGCCTACTTACTTTTTAAAGTTACCTTTTCAGGAGCAGTATTTGAAAATGGCGCTTGAAAGGGTTCGGATAGGGTTGGAGGAGGATATTGGAAGAATACTTGTTTTACAGTCCCATGGGCAGAAACAGAAAATTCGGTTTTCGGCAATCAGATACATAGAAAGTATTGGAAGAAAGCTACTATTGCATACAGATGATGGCTCTTTTGAAACTTATATGACAGTGGAGGATGCAAGGGCAAAGCTTCCGCAGCAGTTTGCGCAATGCCATCGAAGTTATATTGTCAATGTTGATCGAGTTGAGAAGTATAGCACTGAGGGAATGCTTCTTGCAAATGGCGAATTAGTTCCCATATCCAGAACATATCAGAAGAAAATGAAGGAATTGCTAACCATGGAAAGATGAAATTAAAATTTGCTATATAAAAAATATGAGAAAGTGAAGGAAGGAAAAAATGATAACAAAAAGTAAATCAATATCAAAGGTTCTGATTGTATTAGGAGTAATTTTGGCAGTAATTGCAGCAGTAGTCATGACGGTGGTTTTAGCAGGGCACAGCAGGGAGAAAAAATTGCAAACGCAATTGGATCTTGGCAATAAATATTTGGCAGAAGAACAGTATGAAGATGCTATTGTAGCATTTGAAGCAGCAATATCAATTGAACCCAAGACTCCTGAGGCATACAAGGGACTGGCAGAGGCCTATGAGGCTATGGGGGATTATGAGGCTGCAAAAGAAGCATTACAGCGAGGAATAGAAGCTACAGCAGATGAAGGACTGAAAGATTATAAAGAGTCTATAGAAGAGGAACAGAAAAAGCAGGAAGCAGCGGAGGCGGAAGCACGTCGACAGGAAGAAGAACGGAAAAGAGAGCAGGAAGAAAAGGAAAAAGAACAAAAGATACTGGAAGAAATGAGAACCGGGGATCAGAGTAGCTCTGATTATTGGCTGACAGTAGATTTTGATAAATATGCAGATGATTTTGTGATTAACGGAAAAAGTGTGTGGAATGCTACACTGGATGATTATATTGCCCAGTATGATTTGGACCTGGTGACATTGGGAAATTATCAGTGGTATGAAAAGGGGAATATTTCTGTCTCAGATGATGAAGACAGCATTTATTTTGGCGCTGAAACGTATTATGGACCGGGTATAGTCCCAACTAGGGAAAAAATAGAAGGAACTGGAATACAACTGGGGCAAAGTGTAGATGAAGCTATGGACATTATGCATTTTACAGATATAGCGAAAGCCTTTTACCATTCCAACAAGTATGTAGGTATATGGCGCAATCTGGGGGAAGATGACAGTATCCAAACGGGAGAATGGTTTTTGGTTGATGTAAATGATACCTTGATATACTGGAGCTTGAAAGGATACAAAAATATACATCCAGATGCACTTTGGGATGGTTTGGTTGTTGAATTAATGGTTAATGATGAGGGGATTATTACAGGTATTCATATCAACGCATATAATAATGATGAAGACATTTAATTGTATTAATAAGATGAAATTTATGCAACAGAGGAGCATTTAAGAACATGTATGGAAAAGAGGAGAAAAAAACCATCACAGAGGAAAAACAGAAGAGGAAACGCATACTAATCATTGTACTTACGATAGGCGTACTTCTTTTTGCAGCATTACTGGTAAGAAGCATTGTTCTTGGAGGCAACGGTAATAAGCTACAGAAACAGTTGGATCTTGGCACAAAATATCTGGATGACATGGATTACGAGCAGGCACTGGTTGCTTTTGAGGCTACATTAGACATTGATCCCATGAATGTAGATGCCTATTTGGGAATTGTGGAAGTATACATCAGAACCAATGAGTTTGAAAAAGCATTGGAAGTAGCGAAGGAAGGCTATGAAACTACCGGAGATGAACGCCTGAAAGAAAAAATGGATATGATAGAGAGTGGAAATATCTTTGCTGCCAATGGATGGGTTATGCGCAGTAGCTGTTATGACAATGATGGCAATCTATTATATTACCATCAATATACATATAACCAAAAAGGACAGAAGGCTTCTGTTGCAAGATATGATGCAAACGGAATCGAGACGCAATATTTGGAATTGGATTATGACGGAGAAGACAGGCCGATTACTTCCTACATTAATTCTATGGACGATGGTAGGCTGTTTAAAGTGGTGTTTGAATATAGTAATAACGGCTATCGTGAAACGGAATATTCAAGTATCGATGGGGATGTATGTGGCTATTTTGAGGCAGAAACAGACGCAGATGGAAAGGTGCTGAAAAACTCTTTTTATGATAAAAATGGTAATTTGCAAAACAGCTCAGAATGTAAATATGATGAGCATGGCAATGAGATAAGAGTAAATTCTTATGATGCAGAAGGGAACATGGAGAGCTACTACATTTATACTTATGATGAGGAGGACAAATTGCTTCAAATTCAATTATACACTCCAGATGAAGAAATGTATGAGTACATAGAACCTATCTATGATGAAGGCGGAAACTGCATTGGATACCGGAATTGCGACGGTGATGGAAAACTGTATACTGAGACAATAAACCAATAATTGGTGATAGAGAAATCAACAACAAAGGAGAAAGAGGATGCTGGTTACTTTAGTGTGTGAACAGAAAATATTCAGTTTGCACCTTCCCGAAAAAATAGCAGGTAAATACTGGATACTGGATGAAGATAAGCCCATGAGCCTCAATAGAATTCTGTCTATTGAGGCTGATAATTCAGGGAAAAAATGGATCGTTAGGGCGGACAGAAAACAAAAACTTTATGATGAATATCAAAAGGAAATCCAATGTCTGGAATTGGAGGAAGGGGGACTGTATCCTATTCAGATCGGAGCAGGAGTAGGACTTTCTTTCCTCTTTGCAGAGACATTTACAGAAAATCGAGGAATTTATAAAAAATATGCCTTGAATGGTGATGCAACTCTAAATATTGGGCGGGAAGGAGATAATGACGTTGTAATCTCTAATTCCTATGTCTCGTCTCATCATGCGACACTTTCGCTTGCTGGAGGAAGGTGGACTCTTTGCGATAACAATTCCACAAACGGTACTTACGTAAACAAACATAGAATATACGGACAAGTGAATTTAAATGTCGGTGATATGGTATTTGTGATGGGCTTTAAATTTACGGTAGGGGACAACTTTATCTCCATGAATAATCCTGATGAAAACATCCGGATACATACTACTGTTTTGACAGAGATGTTGAAAAATAAATATGTGGATGATGAACAGCTTGTGCTGGAGGATGTACCATATTACTACCGTTCTCCCAGATTCGTACGAAAGATAACACCATTTGAGTTGCAGGTGGATTTACCTACCAGACGTGAGGATCGGGAAAATACACCGATACTTTTAACTGTGGGGCCTTCGCTTGTTATGGGAGTTGCGTCTTTTGCAGTAGGCATTTTTTCAATAGTCAATGCCATGAATAATGATCAAAGCCTACTGACAACAATTCCTACCATGGTAACGGCTATTGCCATGCTTTTGGGTATGATCTTGTTCCCTGTTATTATGAGAAAACGTGAGAGAAAGATAAGTCTGGAAAGGGAAAAGGAAAGGCGTGAAAAGTATTTAAAATATTTGAATAATCTTAGACAGGAGATACAGAAAAACATAACGGTACAGGAGGAAATACTGAAAGAAAGTAACCCTCCGGTAATGCAACTTTGTGCGCAACCCGAATTTTGGGACCACCGTTTGTGGAGTAAAACAACTACACAACATGATTTCCTTTATCTGCGTCTCGGTGCCGGAAATATGCCTATGATTGCAACTATCAAATTTCCAGAGGATAGATTTACCATTGAGGATGATACTTTGCGAGACAGCCTTTTGGCATTCCAAAGAGAGGAAAGGATTTTGATGAATGTGCCTGTGGGTGTGTCTCTTTTGAAGAGCAGAGTGCTTGGAATTGTAGGCGATAGAGGTGGCGTATTTAATCTATTATGTAACATTCTCGCACAAATTACATTGCTTCATAGTTATGATGAAGTGAAATTGATTTGTATATATGAAGAGAGCGAAGAAAAGTATCTTTCTTTCATTCATTATGTCCAGCATATTTGGGATGACGAGGGAAAGAGAAGATATCTGGCCGTAACGGAAGATAATCTGCGTGAGCTTTCCATTGATATCAGTAAAATATTGGTGGAGAGAAGAGAAATAGTATCGGATCAGGAAAAAGCACCGGCTCTTCCTCATTATATTGTTGTCTGCGCAAGTAAAAGTCTTGCAAATAAATGTACGTTTCTTTCGGATATCCTCGAAGATAGTAAGTTGAAGGGATTTAGTGTTATCTGTGCTTATGATGAGATGAAGAGTCTTCCTAAGGAATGTGGTGCAGTTGTATGGGCAAATGGAGAACAGGGATTGTTGTATGATGCATTAACAGGTGAGAAGGTGAACTTCGAACAGGATGCAATGCCTGCAGATATTGCCGAATCTATTATTCGTAATATGACGGACAAAAAGCTGGACCTTAACAGGGGAAGATTTGCACTTCCAGAAATGCTGACTTTCATGGACATGTTCGGGGTGAACAAATGTGAGCACTTAAATATATTACAGAGGTGGAAAACTAACAATCCGGTGAAATCTTTAAGAACACCTGTTGGCGTGGATACTAACGGTGAAACTTTCTATCTTGATTTACATGAGAAGTTTCATGGACCTCATGGATTGATAGCAGGTATGACCGGCTCTGGAAAGTCGGAATTTATTATCACTTATATTTTATCACTTGCCATAAATTATCATCCTGATGAAGTAGCCTTTGTGTTGATTGACTACAAGGGTGGTGGACTTACAGGTGCCTTTGAAAATGAACATTATACATTGCCACATCTTGCGGGGACAATTACGAATCTGGACGGCGGTACAATTATGCGTTCCATTCTGTCCATTAAGAGCGAACTGAGAAGAAGGCAGGCAATCTTTAACAATGCAAGAAATGTGGCAAATGAAGGAACCATGGATATTTATAAATATCAGAAAATGTATAGAGATGGTCAGGTATCGGAGCCGATGCCTCATTTGTTTATTATCTCAGATGAGTTTGCAGAGTTAAAGAGTCAGCAACCGGAATTCATGGATCAATTGATTTCCACAGCACGTATAGGGCGAAGTCTTGGTGTACATCTGATTCTTGCAACCCAGAAGCCGGGTGGTGTAGTAAATGAACAAATCTGGGCAAACTCCAGATTTAAGGTCTGCCTGAAGGTACAGGACAGGACTGACAGTAATGATATGTTGAAACGTCCGGATGCTGCGGAGATTGCAGAGACAGGACGATTCTATTTGCAGGTAGGTTACAATGAATTGTTTGAAATGGGACAATCTGCATGGACAGGAGCAGCTTATCGCAATTCAGATATCTCAGAGAATGAGTCGGATGTAAGTATTGAAATACTTGATGAACTTGGTAATGTAGTGGACAGGCTGAAGGGGAAGAAACCGTTGGCCGTGAAGAACAACGGAAGACAGATTGTCAAGATTATGGAATACCTTGATAAGCTGGCCAGGGAAGAAAAACTGCATGAAAGACCACTCTGGATGCCGGAAATTCCCGCAGACATCAGAGTAGATGCATTGATTGAAAAATATCAATACAAAACATACGAAGAAAGTGGTTTGCATGCGGTAATCGGAGAATTGGATGATCCTTACACACAGAGTCAGAGAATATTAGATGTGAATTTTACAGAGGTTGGTAATGTACTGATTTATGGTGCGGCAGGTTCCGGAAAAGAAATGATGTTGAATACAATTTTGTATTCCTTGTACAAAGATTATACACCGGCACAACTTAACGCATACATACTTGATTTTGGCACAGAGTCTTTGAAGATGTTCGAGAGTGCGCCACATACCGGAAGTGTTATGATTGATGGAGAAAGTGAAAAAATACAAGGTTTTATCAGTATGTTCGACAGAGAGGTGAAGCATCGTAAAAAGCTTTTGGCGGAATTTGGCGGAGATATGGCAAGATACAATGCATCAGGAAATGAAAAGATTCCATATTTCCTCGTTATTATCAATAACTACTCCAATTTCTATGAAAATTATGAAAGATTTGAGGATGCGTTGATTACACTTACCAGAGAATGCCCCAAATATGGTATGTATTTTGTGGTTACAGCGACCAATACTATGGCTGTAAGATATAGAATGCTTCAGAATTTCCGTCAGTTGTATGTGATGCAGATGAACGATAAAGCAGATTATTCTACCGTACTTGGAAATACTGGTGGTGTATTCCCTTCTGCTATTAAGGGAAGGGGAATTATCAAGACGGAAGAAACCTATGTATTCCAGACAGCGGGCATTGTTGGAAAACGAGAAGATCTTTTGAAATATATCAAGCAGTTTGCAACAGATCTTACTCAGAAAGCGGGGGATGTCAGGGCAAAGCAGATTCCGGTTGTTCCCAAATTTGTTTCAGGACTGGATGCCGCTAATAATATGAACTCTTTTGAACAGGTTCCTTTGGGTATCAGTTATGCAAGCTATGACTATTTGAAAATAAATATGGTGGAGAAGAATATTCTTTTGACCATTGCAGAGGATCCCAAAGCAGCATTGAACTATGCGGGAGGTATGGTGGAGACCATGTCAACTGTTTCTGATCTTCTGGTTATTGTTTTTAATGGAGGAAAGGAACTGAAAGAAAAGCTGGACGTAGCATATGAGGCGGTAGACGGCGATTATGAGGCGAAAATCGTAGAATTGTTCCAGACAGCCGTACTACGAAACAATAATTATAAAGATACAAACGGACAGCCTACTGTGGATATGACACCTATGCTCATTGTGCTCAATGGATATGAGAGGTTAAAGAACACTCTGTCTGAGGACGGTAAGGATAAACTGATAACCATACTGGATAAAGTGGAAGGGTTCTGCAATATGTTCTTTATTGTCAGTGATGGTTACAGATATGTAAACCAGTACTATATGGACAGATGGATTGGAAACAGATGTGGAGGTGAAGGGGTCTGGGTAGGAAACGGTATTGATGATCAGATGCGTCTTCCCATAAATAGAAAATCCAGAGAACTCAGTAAGGAAATTGATGTAAAGACAGGATATTATGTATCGGATGGAAATGCGAAGCTTATGAGGCTTGTAATGCCGTCAGGATTGGAAGTGATGTTTGAAAATGAAAGATAAGATTTTATTGGAAATCTATTTGCCTGCAATTGAAAAGAGTATGGAAATCAGAATATCCAGACAGATGAAGGTTGCCCAGGCAACCGAGATGCTGGTTGATTTTTTAAAGCGCCAGGATGTGGAATATATTCCCAATGAGGAAAGCTGTCTTTATGATGCGGAGACCGGAAAAATTTTTGAATGCAATGCATTTATTGAGAATCTTGGGCTTCATAATGGATCCAAAATCATGTTGATTTAATGCTGGAAGTGCAATCCGTTACATAATGATGACAGTTCGTTACATAGTGTCCCATATAAGGACAGGGCTTGTTATGATGTAGAAGGTAGCTGATAGAGAAGTTGTTGAGAAAATAAGACAGACATACAAAACAGCTTAATTAAAAACACATAAAGGAGGAAATGTAGAATGGAAAGCATTCAGGTAACACCCACACAGTTAAGAAGTGCAGCAGGAGAGGTAGAGACACTCGCATCTACGTACAAAAAACAGTATGAGGAATTGTTCGGTTTGGTAGAAAATTTTACCTCAACTGACTATCAGGGTAAAGACGCAAAAGAATTCTGTGAAAAGGTTAGAGATTTTGAAGATGATTTCATAAAGATGAAAAATCTTATGGATGAATATGCACAGTTTTTAAAGAAAGCAGCAGATGATTATGAGCATAATCAGGAAAATTTAAGTCAGCAGATTGCAAGCTTACAGAGTTAATTACTGAAGGAAAGAAGGAGAAAAATTATGGCAGACAACGGACAGATTATTATTAATTATGGTAAATTTGAGGGACATGCAGAGGGCATTGATAACAAGAACAAAGAAATGCGTCAGACGCTGGATGAAATCCAAAAGAAGATTAATTCGTTGAAAGGGGATTGGGAGAGTAATTCAGCGGAAACTATCAGACAGAAGATTACAGGTATGACACCCAGATTCGAGAGCTATCAGCAGGTTGTAAGTAGCTATGTTAAGTTCATCAGAAATGCTGCTGAACAGTCCAAGATTCTGGAGGGCACGATCAATAGCAACGCTAGTCAGTTCAAATAAGAGATTGCAATATTGGGAGAAATTATGCAAAAGATACAAAAAAGAGTAGGACAGATATTGCTGGCATTTATACTTATTTTTTCCACAGCCTTGACCGGCTGTGGAAAAGGTAGCACCTCCAATACGTCAGCTACAGGGGAAACAAGTAACGTAGGAAACGATAAACTTACACGTGCAGAGTATATAGGGATGCTTGCAGACAGTTTCGGATATGATAATTACATTTCTGATGCTAATCTGTTTTCAGATGTGCCCGAGACAAATGCATATTATGCTGAAATTCAGGCAACCGGTGAACGAGAAATTATTGAAAGGTCTGATCGGTTTGAACCGGATAAGAAGACAACACTTCAGTTCGCTCTGGAAAGTGCCGTGCGTGCTATAGGCACAGATGCTATTGAAGCATCAGGCACTGCTATAGATATAGACAAGCTTGCTGAATTTTATGTAAACAATATTGCTGCAATAGACTTAAGTAATCTGGAGGCATCCGTTGACACAGCTACCGCAGGACAGATTATTTCCTATGCGAAGGATTATGAAAATAATTTGGTATTCCCGCAGGTTACACAGATTGAATATGCGGATGGAGTAAAAATTGCAACCTCCGGTATTATGCTGAATGCTGACGGAAGTACCGGCGAATTCTATGCAAATGATGGTTATAGTGTCGGTGATATTATCTATATCGATGCTACGGATACTTCCCTTGCAAGGAGCATTAAGATTAAAGAAGTTGATGGGAATTCTTTTACTTTTGAGGAAGCCTCTATTGACGAAACTTATGAAAATCTGAGTATTCATGGTAGCTTTGAAGGTAAGGTAGTGGATGTTATTTCTGCATCTGACGGATCTACTGTGGGGCTGGCAGAAGATATTTATGATGAAATGAAATCCTACAATATGGTTTCAACAGAAGAGTATGAGGTTGTGAATGTCGCAAACACAGCGAAGGTAGATAAAGGTAGTGACCATGTTGTATTTACCGCAAATTTTGATGTCCAGAAAAGTGCAAATCCGGAAAGCAGTATCAAGACAAACGCTTCAGCTAATGGAAAAATGGTTGTTGGTATCAGCAATATTAGGGCAGATGTTAATTATGAACATAGAAAGCTGAGAGTGCTTTCACCTACAAGAGTGGAAGTGAGCCTGCATTTTGACACAGAAATTTCTTCTGAAATACATGGCAGTGTATCAACTTCTATTCCGCTTGGACAGGCTGATATTCAGTTATATGGACCGCTGAATCTCAGAGTAAAATTTACGGCACATATCGGAGCTGATGGTAACATAGCAATCAGTTATACGACCGAGAATGTAATGACTGTAGGCTGGAAGGACGGATGCGGGCTACAGAATAAATTTGACAGTCAGGCAAAGGCTGATTTTGAAGCAGATGCAACATTGACGGCGGAAGCAACAGCATTGATGGATGTACGTTTGGGATTTAAGAGTGTTTCCTGCAGTCTGGTGAATGCACAGTTTACCAGTGGCGCAGTGGCTGTAGGTAAGACGGAAACGGATTTACTTGGAGACCAGCCTACTTGTGTTGATCTGCGGCTATATGTACCTTTGAGATGGGGGGTTAATCAAGAAGGATGTCTTCTTACTGATATTAGTGGAAAACTGAAAGCAAAGGGTACTATTTGGGATTCCGGCAATTCGCCGGTTAATATGCATATGCACATCGAAGACTGGAAGAGAACACCTGGAGATATATGTACCAGAAAAGAAGAAATTAAGCAAGAACTCACGACGCCGGAAGGAGAACCACTTGAGGAAATCGATGTTTTTGATTTCGAAATGTTAGAGTTTGATTTTATCGAGTTAAATAGCTATACCATGTATCTTGGCAAAGGACAGGAGATGAGTATCGGATTTGAGAGTATACCGGAAGGATATTCCGAAGCTGACCTGAAATATGAAGTTATGAACGCTGATATCTGCTCGGTATCGGGTGGAATGGTGCACGGTATAAACGCAGGAAGCACGATGATAAAAATCAGTACTGTAGATGGAGCGTTTACAGTTTCGCTTGCAGTAACGGTTAACGATGATTACAAGGTGGATGGATTCCAGGCATTGTAAATTCAGAGAAAATAAGATTAAAAGAGTATAGTCTAAACTTACGCAGGTGGATTGGAAGATCATAAGATTTGCTGATCCCCTGTGTATCATGTTTGTAATTGAAAATGTGAATTTAATCAGAGTTAAGGATAATGTTTATGGCAATTGATATAGAAGCTGTAAGAGCGCAACAGAGAGAATTGAATATGATATCTGATGAAATTACATTTGCAAAACGTAAAGTACAGCTCCATCAGATTGCGTTGGATGATGCCTGGAAGAGTTATGAAATAAGAGGAATTGATTCGTATTTGGAAGACGTTGTGTACAGATTAAATCGACTGGCTGATGAACTGAATAATCTTGGACATGACGTGATGGCCGTAGGAGAGGAAATAAGGGCTGAAGAGGAAGCAGCGGAAAGAGCAAGAAAAGGAGCGGAAGAACGGGCACAGGAGGAAAACGTAGTGCATGAAAAGGAAAAAAACGGCGATGATGGAGGAAACAGCAATGGCTAATATCCGGAGGAAGAGAAAATATGGCAGAGATAAATATTGATATGAAAAAGGTTCGGAATGCAAATTATAATCTTCCATCGGTGATTTCAAGCCTTTCAGTCCAAAAGAGAGATATCAATATGATGAAATGGAGAATACCGTCTGAAATTCAAAACAGAAGGAATATACAGGGAAGATTGAATTCTATACTGAGGGAGATTGAAAAAGTAGAACAACAGCTTACGGATGTCTACAATGTAACGGGAAGTGCAGTAGCACAATATATGAATATGGAAGCTGGCTTGACGACAAATGCGTCGAAGTTTCAATAGATGAAACAAGGAAGGATAGGAACAATGAAGAGATTGGGTCAATTAAAAAGCTTGTTCACGACATTAGGTGTAGTTGGTCTGGCAACATTCTTTTTATGTTTGAATGGTATATCTGTAGAGGCAGCCGGTGAAAACGCAACAAGTGAAGCAGCAGTAGTCAGTAGCAGGACGGCAGAGGATGCGGTTTATATTTACATAAAGGGTGTTGAAGACATTGTAAGCGGAACCACAGTGCAGGTAGGTAATACGTTATGTGAAAACATTCAGGTAGCCAGGGTCGATTCTATGGGAATGCCTGTTAAAACAACGATTTTGTTTGACAACTCCCAATCCCTTTCCAAAAGATGGGGAAACCAGGCAAAAGAATTACTTACATCTTTGATTGACAGCCATATGGAAGGAGAGGAATTTCGCCTTGCCACTTTCGCAGATGGGTTGAATGTAATATCTGATTTTTCTACCGACTATGAGACTTTGAAATCCCAGGTTGATGGAATTGAATTCTTAAATCAGGATTCCTATTTGTCAGATATTTTATATGAGTTATTAACAGAGTGCGATAATAACAATGAAGCAAATTACACCCGTTTTATTATTGTCACAGATGGTGCAGATGATAATGATATTAAGTATACGCAGACAGAGCTTTCAGAATTGATGAAGGATAGTGGTGTGGTCATACATACAGTTGGAGTGAAAACATCCAATAACAATACACTTTTGGAAACACTTTTTTCTTATGCCAGGTTTAGCGGCGGAATCTATAGTACAGCAGATTCGGGTACAGAAGTGGAAAGTTTGAAAAATATGATGAATCAGGATTGTTCCATGCTTTGCCTTCGACTTGTTCCAGATACTTCAACTATGGATGGAAGTCGTAAAGAGGCAAAACTTACCATTCAGACTTCAAACGGTGAAAAAATACTCACAACTTCTTTGAAAATGCCCTTTGTGGATGTAAACAGTACACAAAGTGTTGTAACAGATGAAGAAAGTGTAGAAACGGATCAGGCATCAGAAACTGAGACATCCAAACTTCCTACAATTGAGTTGGAAACGTCTGGAGAAGCAGCAGAAACAGAAGGGGAAAACGGAGTTAACATTATTGCTATTATAATGGTTGTTGTTTTTGCGATTGGAGTTGCAGCATTTGTAGTTGTGATCGTGGCAAGAGGAAAGAAAAAAGGTAAAATGAATGCAGTGGTGGTTGGCCCTGAAAAGGATCTGGACAACAACAGTCGGATGTCATCGGCAGAGCAACCACAGAATACACCGGTACAAGCCGCAGGACATACTGTACGGCTCGGTGCGGGAGAAGCATTGGAAACTGGCGGTCATACGATGCGATTACAGGGGGAATCTGCAGTCAGACAGACCTATGTGGGAATCACAGATATCAACAATCCGCAGAGGAACTATAGGGTACCTATTGAGTCTAGCATTATTATAGGACGTGAAGAAGGCGAGATTATACTGGGGTTTGATGCGACAGTATCTTATCGTCATTGTCAAATTATTAAAAAAGGAAATTTGTTTTATGTAAAGGATTTAAATTCTAGCAATGGAACTTTTTATGAAAATGAGAGAGTTTACAATGAAACGCCTATTATGAGTGGCGGTATATTAAAACTTGGTTCCTGTAAATATAAGATTACAATAGAATGTTAGAGCAACGATTATCTATATAGTGTGCAACTATAGGAATACTGAATTTAAGGAGTAATTTGTTATGCCTGAAATAAGCCCATTTGATACATATGAAATATACGATACCGTGGGAGAGGGCGGAGGCGGAACCGTCTTCAAAGCATTTCACAAGCGATTGCAGAAATATGTCGTAATAAAGAAAATACATGCGAATATACAAGAGGATGCGGAACGACGCGCAGAGGTTGATATTTTGAAAAATCTGCATCATCCTTATTTACCACAGGTTTTTGATTATTTTGAGGTTGAAAATATCGGTTATGTTGTAATGGATTTTATTCAGGGGGAATCTTTCGGACAGAAGCTAGCACGAGGGGAACACTTTAGCGAGCGAAAAATACTGAAATATGCAAAACAGATATGTGAGGCACTAAGTTATCTTCATTCTCAGCCCAATCCCGTTATTCATGGAGATATAAAGCCGGATAATATCATGCTAACTCCAGAGGACAATGTATGCCTGATTGACTTTAATATTTCAGGAGTAGCAAGAGAAGGACACGCAGTTACTGTCGGTTATACGGAAGGTTATAGTGCACCAGAACAGTACAGAGAATTCCAACGAATTTCAAAATTAATGACATCTGGAACAAATTATCTGAACAATTCTGTAATCAACAAGGGGGGAGCGGGAAGGACCGAAATATTAAAAACAGTACAAGTAAATGGCGCAGGAAGAACAGAAATTTTGAATCCATTGCAAGCAAACGGAGCGGGAAGAACGGAAATTTTGAATTCGGTTCAACAGGTGCAGACAGCTTTGCCGGAAATATATATTTCCATAGATAAACGTTCGGATATTTACAGCCTGGGTGCAACTTTATTTCATATGTACACAGGACACATGCTTGGCATGAAGGGTGAAAACCAAATTAGTGGAAAAACCAGTGAAGGTTTTATATACATTCTGAATAAGGCTCTGCAGGAGAATCCGGATGAAAGGTATCAGGATGCAGGTCAGATGCTGAATGCTATAAACCAACTATATAAACGTGACAGCCGTTACCGAAACATGAAAGTAAGACATGCGTTGAGTTATATTTTGTGCATAAGTGTAGGTCTGTTGGGAATTTATTTTATTCTTCATGGAAGGGATGTTTACAGAGAGGAATTACTTGCAAAATATGATAACTATGTAGAAGAATTGACAGATGCCCGTGAAAAGCAGGAGGAGATCGAATTTAGCAGGTTATATGAGCAGGCTACGGAATTGATGCCGGAGAGAATAGAGGCCTACTATCAAAAGGCACTGTATTTATTTGATATGCGGCAATATGAGGAGACCGTGAAATATGTTACCAAGACTTTGAATGAAAACAGTGTACTTTATGAGCAGGATGCAATTGGAGAAATGTATTATATTATGGGCACTGCGTATTTTGAGTTGGAAGAATACGGTGATGCTTCGAATGCATTCGCAAATGCTGTGAAATATGATAAAAATAATCCAATTTATTACTCGGACGAAGCAATAGCACTGGCAAGAGTCGGAAAAACAGACAGTGCAAAAAGTGTTTTGAATGAAGCGGAAAACAAAGGTGCACTAAGCGGCAATGTTTATCTTGTACAAGGGGAAATCAAACTTGCAGAAGGCGACTTTGAAGGAGCACAACAGGATCTTAGAAAGAGCATTAAGGATACGACGGACGACTATACACGTATGAGAGCTTATGTAATGTGCGCAAAGGCAATTCAGGAACAGGGAGATTCGATAGAGAATGTTACGGAAGGAATTGATCTTTTGACAGAGGCACTGAATATTCTGCCTAAGGATTATTACGCAATGATTTTGGAACAGCTAACAAATATGTATATAAAAGGCTATGAAGCGTCAGGGGACAAAATGTATGCGGAAAATGCAATTGAAACACTTGATGAAATCAGTACATTAGGATGGGCCACCTATACTACCTATGACAATATGGTAAATATCTACTATCAGATTGGCGATTATGCAGCGGGTACTTCTTTACTGGAAGAAATGGCACAGAAATATCAGGATAATTATAAAGTACCTATGAAACAGGCATTTTTTGAAGCCTCTATTCAGGGAGAAAAAGAGCAAAAAGATAGAGATTACAACCGCTTTGCAGAATATTATAACAAAGCGCAGGAAATGTATGCAACAGTAAAGAGAGACGGCTGGAGTGATACAGAAATGCAGGTTTTGGAAAAAGCATATGAGGAACTAAAGAATGGGCATTGGATTGACTAAATAAGAGAAAAGGAGTGGAAGTGTATATGTATACAGGACAGATAATGATGTTGGCCGGAGCTTTAATGGTAGTGTTTTCATTGATTATGACTCCTTTGCTTGTGATGATATTTAATCGTAATACGAAAAAAATGATAAAGAAAATATACGGTGAGATTCAGGAAAGAGATGTGTAGATGATTAAGGATGTTGCTTTCTTTTCAGAGCGGGGGATCAGAGAAAAAAATCAAGATGCAATTTATGTTTCTTCCGAAAAGAAATGCGGCGTGTTTGTATTAGCTGACGGAATGGGCGGACACGCTGAAGGAGAAGTCGCTAGCAGTGCGATTGTGACAGGAATAAAAAAGTGGTGGGAAAGTAATGATTTTTTATCGGAGAATGTTGGTATTGAATATATAACAGATCAATGCAATCGTCTGTTATTGAATATAAATCATGAAGTTTATCAATATTACAATTCTCAGGGATTGGTTGGGGGCTCTACGGTAGTGCTTCTTATTATATGCAATGACAGATATAGTATATTATCTGCGGGAGACAGCAGGATATATCATGCAAATAATATGGGATTACAACAGCTTACGGTAGATGATGTATGGGAGAATCTCCCTGAAGTTGCACAAACAATGAATACGGAACAGATAGCTGCCGACCCAAGACAGGGAAAACTGACAGAAGTTCTCGGCTCTGATAAAAATCTGCGGGTCAGAAGACAAGATGGTTCTTTGATTGGTAAAGAAAATTTTCTTTTATGCAGTGACGGCCTGTACAGATATTGTATGGGGACTTTTTTGGAAGAAGTCCTATGCAAAGGATACCGCTTTAAAAGTGCAAAAAAGATGAGTGAAATGATTCGGGAAAATGCTCTGATGGCCGGAACGGATGATAATTATTCTGCAATAGTCTGTAAGATTGGCTGATTGCCACTGGAAGGGAGAGAAAGATGAATAAGGTTATTACAACGGATAAAAAGCGTACAACACTTATAATTTTGACTGGTTTGGCTGTATGCATAATTGCAGCTTTAATTATTAGCTTTGCTGTTGCAGGTGGCAATGATGAAAAGCTGCAGAAGCAGTTGGATTTGGGAAATAAGTATCTGGAGGAGATGGATTACGAGCAGGCGTTGGTGGCATTTGAAGCAGCACTGGATATTGATCCGATGAACGCAGACGCATATCTGGGTATTGTAGAGGTTTATATTAGGACAAACGAGTTCGAAAAGGCTTTACAAAATAGCAAAGGAAGGTTATGAAGCTACCGGGGACGAACGCTTGAAAGAGAAAATCGACATGATAGAGAGTGGTGATGTCTTTGCTTCTAATGGATGGGCTATGCGACAAAGTTGCTATGATGCGGATGGTAAACTACTATTTTACTATCAGTTTACCTATAACTTGAAAGGGCAGAAGGCTTCCGTTACAAGGTGTGATGCGAACGGAGTTGAGACTCAGCATTTGGAATTGACTTACGATGAGGAGGGAAGGGAGCTAGTTTCGTGCACTGGTTATGCAGATGATGGTGAACTGATAAAGTATGTATATGAGTATGACGGCAATGACATAAGTCGTTTGACACAGTATGTAGGTATCGGTGATGAGGTGGAGCAGTATTACAAATATGAAAAAGGCGAAAACGGAAAAGTAAGTCGTTCGGTTTGCTATAGTGCTGATGGTGTTATGCGCTACTCGATCAACTTTGAATATGACGAAAATGGTAATTGTATAAAGCATATTCAATATGATGAAAATGGTAATATGGAGATATATTATATTTTTACCTATGACAATCGTGGTAATAATGTGTTACAACAATGCTATAGAGCTGATGGGGAACTTCTGCATTATACGGAAAATATTTATGATGAAAAAGGAAATGACGTTGAATGGCGCGTTTATGATGGCAACGGAAATTTGAAAAGTGTTGATTCGTTTGAAACGGGAGATGAATAGCATTGAGTAGATATCAGTGATGGCACCCCATAGACATTGTTGAATAGAAGAGATATAGATTCTTGACTTCAATGTAGCATAAAGTAAAGGATATAGATGGATGAATATAGATTATTATATTTTTACCAATCAGGGAGACAGGAATTATAATGAAGATTATTCTTTGGTACGGATTTGTGGGGAAAACTCATGTTTTATCGTCAATGATGGATTGGGTGGATGTGGAAAAGGTGAAATTGCATCAGCTTTAGTTGCAAAATCAATAGAAAGTCATTTTATGGATGGCATAGAGGATAATTTTTTTAAATCATCCTTTTGCTTGGCGGAACATCAACTGGAAGAGAAACAAAAGGAAAATATTTCTTTGAACTCAATGAAAACCACATCTGTTGTTTTGAGTATTAATAATAATTATGCACAATGGGCGCATATTGGAGATTCCAGACTATATTACTTTCGTCAAAACAGGATTAAAGAGAGGACACTGGACCATAGTGTTCCCCAAATGCTAGTAAATATGAAAGAAATAAAAGAAAAAGATATTAGATTTCACAAAGATAGAAATAGATTACTTAAGGCTATAGGAAATGGAGATCCCAATTTGGAGCCGACGATATCAAGAAAATATAAGTTATCATCTAAAACAGCATTTTTGTTATGTACGGATGGGTTTTGGGAATTAATTGATGAGAAAGAGATGATAGGGTGTCTGCGAAGGACAAGCAATGCAAAAGATTGGGTCAAAGAAATGGGAGCGATTGTTGTAAGCCGAGGGAAAGGAAACAATATGGATAATGTTACGGCGATAGGAGTGAGAATAAAATGAAGCTGATGCAGTGTAATAAGAAACATTATTATGATGGGGACAAGTTTACAAGCTGTCCTTATTGCACGGGAAAAACAGGGGCACGTTCATATATAGGCGAAAACATTAATGAGACAAATTATATTTCTTTCGCACAAGGTAGTCGTGGAAAATTCACTCATACAGAAATTATTGAGAAAAGGAACTATGCAGCAACGGAGATTATAAGGGAAGAATCTTTCCCAAACGAAGAAAATATCACAGACAATAAAAATTAGAAAAGAAATAAAGAAGTGTAGAGTGAGGAAAAGAAAATGGATGTAAATAAGCTATGCATGGGATGTATGAGAGAACTTGATGGAGGAGATGGGGCCATTTGTCCTCATTGCGGATACAAGGTCGGCTCTTTGAATTCTTCGCGAGGGCTTCAGCCGCAGACTATTTTGAATGGTAAATATATCGTTGGCAAAGTCATCGGAGAAGGCGGATTTGGAATTACATATATAGCTTACGATCTTGTACTTAACAATCGCGTGGCAATCAAGGAATATTTTCCCAGCGAATTAGTCACAAGAGATACTTCGACAGGTACGCAGACTTCGCTGACTGTTTTGACCGGAAGTAAGGAAGAACAGTATCAAAAGGGAATGGATCGATTTGTAAAAGAGGCTGCAAATCTTGCAAAATTTAATAACCTACCGGGAATTGTATCGGTAAAAGAATTCTTTTATGAGAATAATACTGCTTATATGGTAATGGAGTATATCGATGGAATAACTCTGTCTAAATACATGGATGATAATGGGGGAAAACTGTCGTATACAAGAGCCCTGGAACTTATGATGCCGATAATGAATTCTCTTGAGAAGGTACACGAAGCAGGCATTGTCCACAGGGATATCAGTCCTGATAATATCATGATTTCCACAAACGGGAGTATGAAATTGATAGATTTTGGTGCAGCAAGAACAGTGGGAAATGATGATGCAAAGAGTCTGACGGTAATACTCAAACATGGTTATGCACCGGAAGAACAGTATCAACCGGATGGAAAACAGGGACCGTGGACGGATATTTATGCTCTTTCAGCGACGATGTATAGAATGATTACCGGTGTTGTGCCCCAGGAATCAACGGATAGAATATTGAGTGGTGATAAAGTTGAAGCGGTTAGGAAGATAAATCCAGAGGTCCCGAAATTGATATCGAATGCAATAATGCATGGATTGATGGTTAAGAGTATAAACAGGACGAAGAACATAAGTGATTTTATTGCGGAATTAGATAGTAACAGTAAAAATGGAAGAAAAAAGAGAAAGTTATATATTGGTTTATCTGTTGGTATAATTGGTCTTTGTGTGGTTGGTACTGTGGGATTGTTTTACAAAAAAATAAATAATAAAGACATAATAGATTCAGACGAACAGAAAATAATCAAAGAAACTATAGTAGATGAAAAATTACTAGATGTTTATAGCTCAGACCAAAGTACAGAAATAGTTGCTACACCTCAAAGTGAAGAAAAAACGGAAGAGGAGTTAATTGCATTAATAGAAAAAAACAGTGGATATTCTGTTGTTCCGGAAGAGGACTCTTCTTATAGATTAAATGATTATATGCAATTCCAATTAGATTATAAATATCGATTGTATGAAGATTTTGATGGTGATGGATATAAAGAATTATTTGCATATGTTTGTTTAGAAGAGCTTGAAAACTCATATAATGACAGTTATCCGTATGCAATTAGTAATACCAGACTGTGGTATTCAGATGGAAATAATACCTATCAGATTACTCCTTCTGCATATGAATATGTTTTAAATCAAGAAGATTTATTTTCTGGCTCGGAACAGATGATTGTTCCTGTTGGACTTAATCTTCTAAGATTTGGGAGAATGCAGGATGTATGTGAGGTATATGCAGATGAGAGATATCAGGAGACGCAACTTTTATGTCAAACTTATCATATTGAAAATGATATGATAACTCCCATTATAAAATTTCAACCAATGGCTCTAGGCAGAGATAATGAAGACAAGCCTTTAGTGTATAATTTTGATACAAGCCCATTGAGTATGGATTTTCATTCATTTGATGAAGCTTTTAGAAGCGACTATAAGGGGAAAAATTGGAAACAATGGTTATATTATTTATATACCAATTACTATATCTATGAACTGGACGAAAAGTACTATATATATGATGTTACAGAGCTAACTGATTCAGACCTAAGCGGTTATGAAAATTTTTCTGAAATTACACAAAATATAGAGAATGCGATGCGATGTTCGACATATGCGGAAGTAGATTTTAGTCTTTGGTGGAATAGTCCTTATGATGTACGAAGAGAGAAAGCATATTTGTCTGACAATGATATGGTTTATATAAATTATTCGCTGTTTACTCAACCTGATGTAACTGAGGAAGAAGATGAAATGTGGAACTATCCATCGAAGGATCCATCAAACAAACAAGAATTTGAGTTAACGGCAGTTTTTTCGATAAATGAAAATACACTTTATCTAGAGTGTCTTATGCCTGGTTGGATGGATAATGGTATTAGTATATATAATGGCGAAATTTCTATGAATGATATGCCGCAGGATGCTATGAAGGGGGACGATAATGAGCAAAAATCTATAGGCTTAAAGGGAGAGGGTGATACAATAACAGTGTATGTTATTGTTGATAATAATTATGAGTTCAGTTATGGAGAGGGAAGAGCGATAATTCTTCAACTTGATCATCCGGTTGATTTATGTTATTTGGATATGGAAGGAAATGAAAACATATGGGAGAACTTTTCAGAAAACATTTTTGTGATTTCTGATAATTCAATCAACGGTGGATGGGATCAGTATAATGGAAAACACATTAGCTGTAAAGTCAATAGATTCTTAGAGGCAGCTACTGGTGGGATAATTGTTGAAATTGATGAGGTGATAGGTGAATTAGAATAAATGTAAATATGTTTAGAACAAAAATAGTGAATACATTTACTCGGGAGATGATACAATGGACGAAGGATGCAATAAACGGAGACGTGTACTGTTTGCTTACAACTGGGGTATAAGATTAAGGTGGACATTTTCTAGATGAATAAGAGAAACAGGTACTGTATAAACTGCATGAATGAGATAGATCATGATGAGGAGATTTGTCCTCATTGCGGGAAAAAGATAGGAGAATATAACGGCAATCAAAGAGCGCTTCTCCCTATGACAATATTAGATGGAAAGTACTTGATTGGCAGAGTGCTTGGAGAAGGAGGATTTGGAATTACATATCTTGGACTTGATCTTAACCTTCAGCTTAAAGTTGCAATCAAAGAATACTTTCCTATTCAATTTGCATCACGTAATGCGTTTGAAAGCAACTCAAATGATGTAATAGTTATTAGGGGAAAATCGGAAGTTAGTTTTCAAAAGGGCTTTGAAAAATATGAAAAAGAGGCTAAGAGACTTGTAAAATTAGAAGAATTACCAGGTATTGTAAGAGTGTTGAATTTCTTTTATGAAAATAACACAGCTTATATGGTCATGGACTACATTCAAGGCATCAGCTTAAAAGATTATATTCAAGAAAAAAAGAGAATATCATGGAAAGAAGCAGTTGATATAATAGAGCCGGTAGTAAAATCACTAGGGATTTTGCATGATAATGGAATTATACATAGGGATATCAGCCCGGATAATATTATGTTGGATTCAGCTGGACGGATTACACTTATCGATTTTGGTGCAGCCAGAGAGTTGGACAATGGAGAAAAAAGTAAAACGATAGAATTAAAGCATGGTTATGCGCCGCCGGAACAGTACCAATCAGACGGTAATCAGGGACCATGGACGGATGTTTATGCTCTTTGTGCAACCTTGTATTATCTGATTTCAGGTAAGATACTACCATCAGCAATGTCGATATATGACAAGAATACAAAAGTAGATTCTTTACGTACATATGATCCTACTATCCCTAAAAATATCGAAGAAGCCATATTTCAGGGATTAAATGTTAATATAAAATATCGTTTTCAAGATATGAAGGAATTATACGATCATTTATATAATGGGAGGAGAATTATACCTTGGAGAAAGATAGTTGTTGCTGGGATATCGATTATATCTGTTTTAATAATTATGCTAATTATGAATGGTATAAGAACGATTCAAATGAATGGAACAGAAAAGTCTGATAATACTTCTATATCGAGCGAAGTTCAGCAGATTAATCAAACAGTTGATGAAGAAACAATAAAAAAGGATGAAGTGGTAAAAGAAACTTCTTCTCTTGAAATTCAAGAAGATTCTGCAGCAAATTATATTATTAACAACAAATTATCGTATACCGACACATCGCTTTTAGAATATGTAGAAGATAATGGAGAAATAACTATAACAGGTGCAGATTCTTCCTTGACTGATGTTGTTGTTCCAGAACAAATTGATGGCTTGAAGGTGACATCGATTAGAGGAATTGGAACAAATGTGACAAGCATTATTCTTCCAGATACGTTAATAAGTATTGAAAACGCTGCATTTAAAAATTGTGTTTATCTGGAATACATTTTTATTCCTGCGAAAGTTTCATCAATTGGAAGTGGCGCATTTGATAATTGCTTGAGTCTGAATGATATTTATATTTCAAATGGAAATGAACATTATTATGTCGCTAATGGAACTATCTTGGATACAGAGGGTAATCGGTATAATTAAAATTAGAAAGAGTTGAAATTTAACCAGGATTTAAAAGTGTATGAGAATAGATGAAAATACTTAAAAATCCCACAAAATTTTGTTGACAAAAGCACATACCCTATGTATAATAAGTCAGTGTGTGAATCAACACATCGTAGGAGACTTGTGTTTTCTACGCAACATATTGCATAGGAGTCGCTATGTTAGTAAGTTTATCTGATGTATTAACATCCGAAGGCAAGGTAGAGACTGTTGCCATTCCGCTTGAGATGACAAGCTTTAAGAGCCGCCAGGGAGAATTCCCCATTACGGAGAAGACACCCGTTATCCTTACTTTTACCAACATCGGTGTGAACAAGGCAAAAGTAACCGGTACTGCAGAGCTTACCTTTGATACGAAATGTGACAGGTGCCTTACTGAAGTACCTACAGCAATGAAGCTTAAGTTTGACAGAATCGTTTATTCTCCGGAAGCGGAAGTAAGTGAGGAAGAAGATACCGAGCAGAGCTTTATGGATGGATGGCAGCTGGATGTAGAGGCTTTTGTGTACGATGAAATTCTGGTGAATTGGCCGGCAAAGATCTTGTGTAAGGAAGACTGCAAGGGTATTTGCCCTGTATGTGGTCAGAACAGGAATCTGAAGGAATGTGGTTGCGATACTTTCGTACCGGATCCTCGTATGGCAGCAATCCAAGATATCTTCAACGCGAATAAGGAGGTGTAACGATGTCTATTTGTCCTAAGAATAAATCTTCCAAAGGTAGAAGAGATAAGAGAAGAGCAAACTGGAAAATGAGCGCTCCTACATTGGTAAAGTGCAGCAAATGTGGTGCACTGATGATGCCTCACAGAGTTTGCAAGGCTTGCGGTTCTTACAATAAGAAGCAGGTCGTAAGCGTTGATTAATTTATAAATCAATGAAGCGAAATTAAGTGAAAAGAAAAGAGGAGATTCCGAAAGGAGTCTCCTTTTGCTTTCACAAAAAAATCACTTGCTTTTTATATACGCCTTTAGTATAGTAAGAATGAATCTGCCATCATCAAACTGTTTGGTGCGATCCACGGAGCGGTTTGATGATAAGCGGATAAACACAAACAGGTAAAGGAACGACGAAATGGCAGAATATGTAAATGTTGCTGTAGATGCGATGGGAGGAGATAATGCTCCCACCGAGATCGTAAAGGGCGCTGTAGAGGCTGTCAATGCGGACAAACGTGTCAAAGTATTCCTGGTAGGTAAGGAGCCGGTGATCCGGGAAGAATTAAAGGCATATACCTACGATGCAGAACAGCTGGAAGTCGTACATGCCGAAGAAGTCATCGAGACTGCAGAACCTCCGGTTATGGCGATCCGCCGTAAGAAGGATTCTTCCATTGTCAAAGCCATGTATATGGTGAAGAACGGTGAATGCGATGCTTTCGTATCCGCAGGAAGTACCGGTGCAGTACTGGTAGGCGGACAGGTGATCGTAGGCCGTATCCGTGGCGTGGAGAGACCTCCTTTGGCTCCCCTGATCCCTACGGAGAACGGTGTCAGCCTTTTGCTGGACTGTGGTGCCAATGTGGACGCAAGACCTTCCATGTTAGTACAGTTTGCCAAGATGGGCAGTGTCTATATGGAAAGCGTTATGGGAGTAAAGAACCCGCGAGTCGGCATTGTGAATATCGGCGCCGAGGAGGAGAAGGGCAACGCGCTGGTAAAGGAAACCTTCCCACTTCTTAAGAATTGCCCGGAGATCAATTTCATCGGCAGTGTGGAAGCAAGAGATATTCCGGCAGGTGTGGCAGATGTCATCGTCTGTGAAGCGTTTGTCGGCAATGTGGTACTGAAAATGTACGAGGGCGTCAGCTCCGCACTGCTGCATCAGGTAAAGCAGGGAATGATGTCCACACTGCGCAGTAAGATCGGCGCACTGTTAGTAAAGCCCGCGCTGAAGAAGACCTTGAAGAGCTTCGATACCTCCCAGTACGGAGGAGCTCCGCTGCTTGGATTAAACGGTCTGGTAGTGAAGACCCACGGAAGCAGCAAGGCTGTGGAAGTGAAGAACTCCATCCTGCAATGCATCGCATTTAAGGAAGAGAAGATCAACGAAAAGATCAAAGAGCAGATCAGTCTGGAAGATAAGGCTGCAGAAAATAATTAAAATTACAAAATATTTGGAAAGAAGGAACTGTTATGGAATTCGAAAAGTTAAAGAAAATTATTGCTGAGGTATTAAATGTAGATCCCGATGAGATCACCATGGAGACCACCTTCCAGGATGACCTGGGTGCTGATTCCCTGGATGTATACCAGATCATCATGGGTATCGAGGAAGAGTTCGATATCGAGATCCCTGCAGAGTCTGCAGAGCAGGTTACTACTGTAGAAGAAGCAGTAGAGATGATCAAGAACGCAGTGAACTAGTAAAGCTACGAGCCATGCAAAAATAGAGGGAATGACTCCGGTGAGAGCTTGCTCGCACAAGAGGTCATTCCCCTCTGTTTTTATACGATGTGTTCCGTAAAACGGGACACACTTGACAGCCATTTATGAATAGGCATGGTGAGGGTAATTATGTAGTCCAGTAGGCACGGCTATGGTTAAGAATAAGCGCGCCGTAAGCAGACGTCGGTACCATAGCGTCCCAAGGGACGCATTGCGTGGGTATTTTCCACGCCTATGTACCGTTACGCTCTGCGACAGAGTGCAAACGTGCCGCGTTTCTTACCATAGCCGGGACTACGGAATATAGTGAGGACAAGAAAATGTTGGATGGTTATACAATGGACGTGCTGGAGCAGCGCATCGGCTATTGCTTTCACAACAAAGCATTGCTGAAGCAGGCTCTGACCCACAGCTCCTATACCAATGAACAAAAGATCAACAAGACAGAGAACTATGAGCGCATCGAATTCCTGGGAGATGCTGTACTGGAGCTGGTATCCAGCGACTTCCTGTTTCGGGAACACCCGGATGTTCCCGAGGGCGAGCTGACCAAGATGCGCGCCTCCATGGTGTGCGAGCCTTCCCTGGCATTCTGTGCCAGAGACCTGGAACTGGGACAGTTTATGCTTTTGGGAAAGGGCGAAGAGAATACCGGCGGCAGACGCAGAGACAGCATCACCTCTGACGGTATGGAAGCCATGATTGGTGCCATTTATCTGGACGGTGGCATGCAGCCTGCCAAGGCTTTTATTGACCGCTTCATTCTGTCGGATTTAGAGGACAAGCGTCTCTTCTACGACAGCAAGAGTAATCTCCAGGAACTGATTCAGGGGAAACTCAAAAAAGAGTTCGAGTACCGGCTGTTAGAGGAGAGCGGACCGGAACACGACAAAACCTTCGTGGTAGAGATCGACATGGAGGGAGAATGCCTTGGCCGTGGGCAGGGAAGAACAAAAAAAGCGGCAGAACAGCAGGCAGCTTATGAGGCGCTTCTGCTATTGAGGGATAGAGGATATGTATTTAAAAAGTATTGAGATCCACGGGTTCAAATCATTTGCCAATAAGATCGTATTTCAGTTCCACAACGGAATCACCGGTATCGTAGGACCTAACGGCAGCGGTAAAAGTAACGTTGCGGATGCGGTACGATGGGTACTGGGTGAACAGCGCATCAAACAGCTGCGTGGTGCCAGTATGCAGGATGTTATTTTCTCGGGAACAGAGACCAGAAAGCCGTTGAGCTATGCTTATGTTGCCATTACTTTGGACAACAGCGATCACCAGCTGGCGATCGACTATGACGAAGTTACAGTGGCGAGACGGATCTACCGTTCCGGAGAAAGTGAATATCTGATCAATGGTACTCCCTGCAGATTAAAGGATGTCAATGAGCTGTTCTATGATACCGGTATCGGTAAGGAGGGCTATTCCATTATCGGACAGGGCCAGATCGACAAGATCTTAAGCGGTAAGCCCGAGGAACGGCGTGAACTGTTCGACGAGGCTGCCGGTATCGTGAAATTCAAGCGCAGAAAAGCAGCAGCCCAGACAAAGCTTGAGAACGAGAAACAGAATCTGGTGCGTGTGAATGATATTCTGTCCGAACTGGAAAAACAGGTAGGACCTCTGGAGAAGCAGTCCGAGGTGGCAAAGGTCTATCTGAGAAAAAAGGAAGAGTTGAAATCCCTAGATATCAACGTGTTCTTATTGGAAAATAAGAGACTGAGAGAACAGCTTGCTTCCGCAGAAGAAAAATACAATCTGGCAAGCACGGAACTTGTTGAGACCGGTGAAAAATATGAGGGTATCAAGGAAGAATACGAACGGATCCAGCAGGAGATTGAGAGTCTGGATACCGCTATCGAAGCCGCCAGGGAACAACTGACGGATACCGGTCTGATGCGCGGTAAGTTAGAGGGTGAGATCAATGTCTTAAAGGAGCAGATCAATTCCGCACACGGCAGTGAGAACCATCTGAACAACCGTAAGGCAGCCCTGGAAGAAGAGATTGCCGGCAAAGAGCAGGAAAAGCAGGATATCTTAACCGATAAAAAGGATACGGATACCCAGGTGCAGGAGATTGCAGAAGCTGCGGCAAAAGCAAAGGCTGAGCTGGAAGCCATCCAGAATAAGATCACCGAGCTCAACAATAATATCGAAGCCGGGAAAAACACCATCATTGGCGAACTGAACCAGAGAGCTACCATCAAATCCAAGATGGGCCGCTTCGATACCATGATGGAGCAGATCAATATCCGCAAGGCAGAGTTAAATTCCAGACTGTTACGTGCTAAATCCGATGAGGCAGCCAGAGAAGAAACGGTGAAGAAGCTAGAAGAGACTTTTGAGACCGTGACTGAGGAACTGCGTCAGATGACGGAACAGGAAGTGGCATCCGAACTGGAGCTTGGCAATATCCGTGAGAATCTCACCGGACTGGATGCAAAGCTGCGGGAGACACAGAACCGTTTCCATCAGGAACAGTCTAAGTTAGAAGCCCTGACCAATATTACCGAGCGCTATGATGGTTATGGTGGTAGCGTCAAAAAGGTCATGGAGCAGAAGGAAAAAGAAAAGGGCATCATCGGTGTCGTAGCGGACATCATTCAGGTGGAGGCAAAATACGAGACCGCCATCGAGACTGCGTTGGGCGGCAATATCCAGAATATCGTAACGGATAACGAAGAAACCGCCAAGCATATGATCGGCTTCTTAAAGCAGAACCGTCTCGGAAGAGCCACATTCCTGCCTCTGACCAGTATCACCAAGCCCCAGGAATTCAAGAATCCGGAGGCACTTAAGGAAAAAGGTGTCATCGGTATGGCAGACGAACTGGTAGGCACAGAAGAAGAATACCGCAATGTGGCGAAGGCTATGCTGGGACGTATCGTTGTGGTAGACAATGTGGACAATGCCGTGAAGATCGCAAGAAAATTCGATTACGGCATCCGCATGGTCACTTTGGAAGGTGAACTCTTAGTTCCCGGTGGTGCCATCAGCGGCGGTGCTTTTAAAAACAACAGCAATCTCCTGGGAAGACGTCGTGAGATGGACGAACTGGAGAAAAAGGTGAAAAAGCTCTCTGAGGATATCACGACTTACAATCAGAAGATCGAAGACACCAAGAGTAAGAGAAATAAACTTCGTATGGATCTGGAAGCACTGAAGACCGAGATGCAGCGCAAGTCCATTGAGCAGAATACCGCAAGATTGAACATCTCCCAGGCAAGAGAGCGTATGGAAGAAGAGGCAGAGAGTGCACAGTCTCTGAAGCTGGAGGAGCAGGAGATCGAGACCAGGATCTTCGAGATCCGTTCTAGCAAGGAATCCATTACGCAGGAACTGGCTGCCAGCGAAGAGTTGGAGAAGACGACGCAGGAACAGATCCTGGGCTTTCAGAAAGAATTGGAGAGCTGCAGACTGGAAGAGAGTGAAGCTTCCGCCCACGCAGGAGAATGGGAAGTAAAAGTCGAGAAGATGCGTCAGGCGCTGGATTACAAGCAGGCAAATGTGGATCGTATAGGCGGCGAGCTGGAACGTGCACAGGCAGAGCTTAAAGAGATTTTAGAAGCTCTGACGGAAAATGCGCAGGAAGTGGAACGCAAGAAGAACAATATCCTGGAGATTGAGAAGACCATTGCTGCTTCTCATGAGAATCAGGATGCTTCCAGGAAGAAGCTGGACGAAGACCTTGCGAAAAAGGAAGAACTGTCTGCAAAACAGAAAGATTTCTTCCGCAGCAGAGAGGAAATGTCCGAGCGTATGAATGCTCTGGATAAGGAAGTCTATCGTCTGGGCGAACAGAAGAAAAAGCTGGAGGACGGCATCGAAGGTCAGATCAATTACATGTGGGATGAGTATGAGATCACCTTAAGCGATGCGGCAGGACTCCGCAACGAAGAGATGAATGATCTGCCTGTTATGAAACGAGAGATCAGCGGTCTGAAGGATGAGATCCGTAAGCTTGGCAATGTCAATGTCAACGCTATTGAGGATTACAAGAACCTGATGGAGCGCTATACTTTCATGAAGACCCAGCATGATGATCTGGTAGAGGCGGAGAAGACGCTGGAAGGCATCATCGAAGAACTGGATACCGCCATGCGCAAACAGTTCACGGAGAAATTCGCAGAGATCAGCAGAGAGTTCGATAAGGTATTCAAGGAACTCTTCGGTGGTGGTAAGGGAACCCTGGAACTAATGGAGGATGAGGATATTCTGGAAGCAGGCATCCGCATCATCGCACAGCCCCCCGGAAAGAAGCTTCAGAACATGATGCAGCTCTCCGGTGGAGAAAAGGCATTGTCCGCTATTTCCCTGTTGTTTGCCATCCAGAACTTAAAGCCCTCTCCGTTCTGTCTGTTGGACGAGATCGAGGCAGCGTTGGATGACTCCAACGTAGGCCGTTTCGCTAAGTATTTACATAAGCTGACCAAGAACACTCAGTTCATTGTCATTACCCACAGACGCGGTACGATGGAACAGGTGGACAGACTGTATGGTATCACCATGCAGGAGAAGGGTGTATCTACTTTAGTCAGTGTTAACCTCATTGATAAAGATCTGGATGATTAGAGTATGAAAAGAACTTCTAATCACTCAGAGCAAAGGCTCTTTCGTGAAGAAGTTCTAAGTTTCATACAAGAAAAACGCAAGCGTTTTTCTGGATAGAATGCTGATTGGAGGAAATCGGATGAGTGAGGAAAAGAAAGGCTTTTTTGCCCGGTTAAAAGAAGGACTGACCAAGACCCGTGACAACATTGTACGGGGAATTGATTCGGTCTTCAGCGGTTTTTCCGCCATTGATGATGATTTCTACGAAGAACTGGAAGAAATCCTCATTATGGGAGATATCGGTGTCAATGCCACCACTGCCATTGTGGAGAGATTAAAACAGCAGGTAAAAGAAAAGCATATCAAGGAGCCTTCCGAATGCAAACAGCTTCTGATCGAAAGTATTAAGGAGCAGATGCAGGTGGATGAGACCGCCTATGATTTCGAGAAGGGACAGTCCGTGATCATGGTCATCGGTGTCAACGGTGTGGGTAAGACCACTTCCGTGGGTAAACTGGCAGGTAAATTAAAGGATGAGGGCAGAAAAGTCCTTATCGCCGCAGCGGATACTTTCCGTGCCGCAGCAGGAGACCAGCTGGCAGAGTGGGCATCCCGGGCGGATGTTCCCATGATCGGCGGAAAAGAAGGTGCGGATCCCGCCAGCGTGGTGTTTGATGCCGTGAATGCGGCGAAGGCACGAGGCGTGGATGTGCTTCTTGTAGATACCGCCGGCAGACTGCACAATAAAAAGAACCTGATGGAAGAACTTCGTAAGATGAACCGTATCATCGACAAGGAATTCCCCAATGCCCACAGAGAGAATCTGATCGTGCTGGACGGCACCACGGGACAGAATGCTCTGGTGCAGGCAAGAGAATTCGGTGAGGTGGCGGATCTTACGGGTATCATCCTGACCAAGATGGACGGAACGGCCAAGGGAGGAATTGCAGTTGCAATTCATGCAGAGCTGGACATTCCGGTGAAATATATTGGTGTTGGAGAAAAATTAGAGGATTTACGGAAGTTTGATGTACAGGAATATGTCGATGGACTTCTGGAAATGAAAGGCGAAGAAGATGGATACGAAAATGCTGACACTTGAACGATTTGAAGAAGCTTCAGACATTGTAAGAAAGGTGACACAGGAAACCAAGCTGGTGTACAGTGATTTCTACAGTACACAGACCGGAAACAAGGTCTATTTCAAGCCGGAAAACATGCAGTTGACCGGAGCCTACAAATTAAGAGGTGCTTATTATAAGATCAGCACGCTTTCTGATGAGGAACGTGCAAAGGGACTGATTACCGCATCGGCCGGAAACCATGCACAGGGTGTTGCTTATGCAGCGAAGTGCTTTGGTGTAAAGGCGGTCATTGTGATGCCGACAACCACGCCGCTGATTAAAGTAAACCGTACCAAGGGATATGGCGCAGAGGTGGTTCTGTATGGCGATGTTTATGATGAAGCCTGTGAGAAGGCCTATGAGCTTGCAAAGGAAAACGGATATACCTTCATTCATCCGTTTGATGACCCGGCGGTTGCAACCGGACAGGGAACCATTGCCATGGAAATTATCAAAGAACTTCCGGTGGTTGACTATATCTTAGTACCGGTTGGCGGCGGCGGCCTGGCAACCGGTGTTTCCACACTGGCGAAGCTTTTAAATCCGAAGATTAAGGGGATCGGTGTGGAACCGGAGGGCGCGAACTGCTTACAGGAATCCGTGAAGGCGGGAAAGGTATTGACTCTTGATCATGTCAGCACCATCGCAGACGGTACTGCCGTGAAGACACCGGGATCCAGGATTTTCCCCTACTTACAGAAGAATCTCGATGACATCATTACCGTTCCGGATGAAGAGCTTGTTGTTGCATTTCTTGATATGGTAGAAAATCATAAGATGGTTGTAGAAAACTCCGGGCTTCTTACCGTAGCAGCATTAAAGCATCTGGATGTAAAGGGCAAGAAGATTGTATCCATCTTAAGCGGCGGTAACATGGATGTTATTACGATGTCTTCCGTTGTCCAACAGGGACTGATTATGAGAGACCGTATTTTTACGGTATCGGTACTTCTTCCGGATAAGCCGGGTGAATTAAGTCATGTGGCAGATGTTATTGCCAGACAGAACGGTAATGTGATTAAACTCGAGCACAACCAGTTCGTATCCATTAACCGCAGTGCGGCGGTAGAACTCCGGATCACGCTCGAAGCATTCGGCACCGAGCATAAGAAACAGATTATGGAAGCACTCGAACAGAACGGATACCAGCCGAAGCTGGTTCGTACGAATATCTAGATCATTGCATGGAACAGATCAGACATGAGAGTAAAATGAAGCGAACCACATACAATAGGTATGTGGTTTGTTTTGAGTAGAGCACTTGGCGAGGTTATTTCGAGCTTAGTGCGAACCATACAAGTTCACTTGGCGAACCAAAGGTGAGTCTAGTGAAGCTTGTTTGAAATACGGGAAAGTAAATGAGGGTTGATATGAAAAAATTAGTCTGGAAATATTTGTGGCTCACAGTGGCATCCGTGATCTATAGCTGTGGGGTATCATCTTTTATTGATGCAAATAACTTTGCACCGGGAGGAG